>Ga0105052_10001112_pt1 | contig 36761 bp, 31 predicted proteins | sample FRY03_FD_78094 | JGI IMG/M metagenome (GOLD analysis project Ga0105052, IMG submission 78094) | Freshwater microbial communities from Lake Fryxell liftoff mats and glacier meltwater in Antarctica - FRY-03 | ecosystem: Environmental > Aquatic > Freshwater > Ice > Glacier meltwater ... | reverse complement strand
TACTTGCCCTACTTTCATGAAATCAGAATATTTCAGCTTGAAGAGACTAGAGACATTATAGACTTTGGAACAGCCAAAACCTATGCTGGTAACAAGATAATTATAGATTATGATTGGCACGAGTCTGGCTCAAGAGAAATTACTAGTTAAAATTATATCTGATAATGATTTACATCACTAAAAGGATGGTATAATTTAAGCGAGGAAACAAACACCCCTTTAATCTATTATAAGGAAAAAGAGGTTACATACTATGGCATATACACGTGGCTCGAGTGCTAACATCATTGTTGGTGCAGCAGCACTATTTACGTACGAGCCTGCCGCGGGAGCTTCCGAGCTAACCGAGGCAGACTTGCCAGCATACGAAGATAACGTATCTTTTAAGACTACGCTTTCTGACGATGCGGACTACCGTAATGTTGGATATACTATGAACGGTCTAGAAATAGTCTTCCAGCCTGACTTCGGTGAAGTCCAGGTTGATCAGCTACTAGACGTTGCAAAACTATTCAAGCAAGGCATGCAGGTAAACTTGAACACAGCATTCGCAGAGGCAACTCTGGAGAATCTGCTGTTCTCTCTTGCAGGCAGTGACTCCGACCTAAACGTCGTATCTGGAAACCCAACCCTAAACCTGTCCGCAGGCGATATCGGTGAGTGCCCAGTCGAGCGTGGAATGGTTGCCGTTGGACCAGGAACTGGAGACTGTGCAATTGGAGATGAGCTAGAGCGCATCTATGTTGCATACCGTGCACTCTCAATTGAGAATGTTACAGTTTCCGCAAAGCGTGACGAACCAACAATGTACGAGGTGTCATTCCGCCTTCTACCAAATGACGCAGCGTCATATGGAAAGATCGTAGATCGCACAATCCCAGCTGCATAATAAGTAAATATAATTTAATATAAGCTGCCTCAGCATTAACTTGCTGGGGCAGCTTTTTTGCTATAATAGAACAATGGCAACCACAATATACGAATCAGGATTCATAGAGCTAATTGATGGAAACATCATATACATTACTCCACTAAAAATTAAATTTTTAAGACAGTTTATGGAAAAGTTTGAAGATGTCAAAAAAGCCAAAGGAGACGAGGACTCCATTGCTGCATTAGCAGAATGTGCCAGGGTAGCCATGCAGCAATACTGGCCATCAATAAAAACTATAGAAGACCTTGAGGACAACGTAGATCTTCCAACAATTTATAAAATATTAGACATAGCAGCAGGGATAAAAGTTAATAGCAAATCAAGAGAGCCAGTCAAGAACCAGGCTACGGATAGTGGCTCAACCTGGGAAAAGTTAGACTTAGCAGGCCTAGAGTCTGAAGTATTTTTGCTTGGTATCTGGAAAGACTACGAAGAGCTAGAATCTTCTCTATCCATGCCAGAGATACTAGCAACTCTAAATTCAAAAAGAGATTTGGATTATCAAGAAAAAAAGTTTTTAGCTGCCATTCAGGGCGTAGACCTAGATAAGCAAAGCGGCAAAAAGAATGAGTGGGAAGAGATGAAGGCAAGAGTCTTTAGTAAGGGACAGGCATCCAATGCCAGTGACGTAGTCGCCCTGCAGGGTGCAAATGCTCAGAAGGCAGGCTTTGGCATAGGAATGGGGCTAAGCTACCAAGACCTTACAAAAAAATAGCTCTTTGTGATATAATGGTTCTAGCCTAACTATGGGCGAACGAGAGGAAACAATGGCGACAACAGTCAACGAAAAGAATACACTTGTACTCATCGATGGAACAAAGATTGAAGTTCGTCCACTCAAGATATCACTACTTCGTAGCTTTATGAAAAAGTTTGAGGGAATTGCAGCGGTGGCGGAAGATAACGATAAGTCAATGGATTTGCTTATGGGGTGTGTACAGATTGCAATGCAACAGTACAAGCCAGAGCTAGCGGAAGACTTAGGTGCCCTAGAGGATAACCTAGATCTTCCAACAGTATACAAAATTGTAGAAGAGGCTTCTGGAATTAAACTTTCAGACACTTCTGTAGCAAGCAATTTTGCACGATAATTAATAAGAGGTGCTAGTGAATGGCTGATATCCAGTCAAACTTAAGAATCAATGTAGACACTGGAAATGCTTTAGCGCAAATCAAGAGTCTACAGAGACAGATATCGGCTTTTCACGACTCCCTTAGAAATTCTGGAAATGCCGCAAATCAGGCAATCTCAAATAATCTTTCTAAAAATCTTTTAAATTCTGTAAATTCTACGCAGAAATTTTCTGCATCTTTAACAACAGTCAATGACGCCTCGCAGTCATTCACGAGCGCACTTGAGCGTAATAAGCTGTCCATGGGGCAGTATTTTAAGTTCGCAGGTGGCTCTACAAAAACTTTTGGCAAGCTATTTAAAAATGAATTTAATACAATTGAAACTGTTGCCCGCGAAAGAGTAAAGACTTTACAGACGCAGTATATCCGTATGGGAAGAGATGCCAACGGGGCACTTGAGGCCATTAAGGTCAGACCTCTTCGTCTAGACATGCAAAACCTGGGTACACAGGTTGCAATGACTGCACAGAAGCAGCAACTATTTAATCAGCTTATGAAGCAGGGGTCTACAAATCTTCTAAACTTTGGTAAAAATACTCAGTGGGCTGGTCGTCAGCTTATGGTTGGCTTTACAATTCCGCTTGCACTCATGGGATCTATGGCTATAAAAGAGTTTAGAAAGATTGAAGAGCAAGCTGTAAAATTCCGAAGAGTTTATGGAGGAATGTTTAACTCCAGTTCTGAGACTGAAAAGGCTTTGCAGAACGTTCGTGAGCTAGCAAACGAGTTTACCAAGTACGGAATCGCAGTCGAGAAAACCATTGATCTTGCTGCCAAGGTTGCGCAGATGGGTAACGCTGGAGCAGCACTAGAGCAGCAAGTTGTTCAGGCCACAAGGCTTTCTGTGCTGGGCGGCATGGAACAGATGGACGCACTAGATACTACGATATCGTTAACCAATGCTTTTGGAATTGAAGTTGAAGATCTGGCTAACAAAATAAACTTTCTTAATGCAGCAGAAAACCAAACAATTCTATCTATCGAAGATTTCAACACAGCAATACCTCTCTCTGGTTCTGTTGTAAAGCAGTTGGGTGGAGACGTAGAGGACCTCGCCGTTTTGCTAACTGCAATGCGTGAAGGTGGAATTAACGCCAGCCAAGCGGGTAATGCACTAAAGTCTAGCTTAGGTAGGCTTATTGCTCCTAGTCGTAATGCAAAGGAAACACTAGGAAGCTTTGGGATTGATGTTCTCGGCATTGTAAATGAAAATGCTGGAAACTTAATGGGTACTATCGATACCCTTGCGTATGCACTAAATGCGCTAGACCCATTGAGCCGAGCAAGATCAATCGAGGCACTCTTTGGAAAGTTCCAGTTTGCCAGGATGTCCACTTTGTTTTCCAATATCGTAAGGGATGGTAGCCAGGCCAGCAAAATACTAAAGCTAACGACAGCCTCTGCCGCAGAGCTGCAGGTCGTTGCAAATAGAGAGCTCAAGGCCGTAGAGGAGTCTCCAGCATTTAAGCTGCAAAAGCAAATAGAGCAGCTACAGGCATCACTAGCACCTCTAGGTGCAGAATTTATAAAGGTTCTCTCACCGCTGATTGATTTCGGTATAAAGGTGCTGAAAAGCTTTAATAACATGGATGATGGGGCGAAGGCTTTTGTTACAAATGTAGTAACAGCTCTTGGACTCATAGCCCCCGTTGCTCTTATGAGCTTTGGTCTGATAGCCAATGGTATTGCAAACTTTATCAAGGGCGCTAACTTTGTAAGAATTTTATTTGGTAAGCTAGCTGGAGCTGGTACTGGGTTAAATCAGATGACAACCTATATGACACAAGAACAGCTTGAAGCTACAGCGTCTGCTACATCGCTTGGTCACGCACACAGCCAGCTAACTTCAACCTTCACATCTGAAAAAATTGCACTAGATGGCCTGATCAATTCTTATCGAAATGCCACATCTGCAATGTCTGCCTTTTCTGGTGTTAGTGCTCAGTCTAGAATTAGACCTGGAGCTGCACCAACTCAAACTAAGAAGTACGCATCTGGAGTTTTGAGCGTTCCTGGCCTAAAGGGTAAGGGAGATGTTGTACCAGCTATGCTATCTCCAGGTGAAGCAGTTATACCAGCAAAACAGGCTGATAAGTATCGAGGATTTATTCAGCAAATGATTTCGGGTGGGGTACCTGGATTCTTCAAGGGTGGTTTTATTGGTATGCCAAAGTCTTCTAAGTCAGTTATAAAAGACAGAGAAGCTGGCAAAGAAATTTTCCAGAATGTTGCTAATAGCAAATATAAAAATGTTGCACCAACTGAGTATGGCCATCAGCTAGCTAAGACAACTGGTCACAGCTTTCCAATTTTTGGATTAGGTGGAGTTTATCTATCTCCATCTGGTAAAAAAGTTTTCGTAAAGCCAGTTAGAGACGAAAAATCCGCACTTGCTGAACAGAGGGGCACTCAGATTGCAAGGATGGCCCATGACCTAAAAGCTCCTGAGCAACGAATAGTTGTTATGCGTGACCCCACAGACATGAAAAGAAAGAGAAAGTTCTTAGCTCTAGAGTCAGACCTGAATCCGCAGTTTGTAAATAACGACGAAAAGGCTGTATTTAATAAAGAACAATACTTTAGGCAACTCACAGCATCACTTCTTAGAGCAGACAAAGACTTGGCTGCTGGAAACATGTTCGGTGATGTAGTAGCCGACGTTGGCCCAGCTGGAGTCTTCAGTCGTGCATCTGGTGTTAGGGACTATTCTTCCGACCTACCCTCTATGGAAGATCAGGCAACTGTAAACCTTCTTGGCGTTAAGGGCGGAGCAAAGCGGGCATTCGCAGAGTCAACTGTTGGACTAATGGGCGACATGGGCGGCCAACAATACCATCAGAACATGCTTAGGGAGATTCAGAGGGTACTACCCAAGCTTCGTCAGACAGTCGCTAGCTTTGGTCTGACAGATACAAAAGACATAGATGTTTATAATGGAATGATCAGGAGACTTGAAGAGGGCCTTAATGTGGACTGGTCTCGATTCCACACAATGCACTCCGCTGTTAAGGTAAGTAAGCCAAGGCAGACTACAAAGCCGATGCCTGCCTATTCAGATGGCGTTTTGAGCGTCCCTGGACCAAAGGGCAAGGGCGACGTAATACCAGCTATGCTATCTCCAGGTGAGGCTGTAATCCCTGCAAAGAAGGCACAGAAATATCGTGGATTTATCCAGCAAATGATTTCTGGAAATATCCCTGGATTTCGTGGAGGAACTCCTGGACTTGGCATCGATGTGGGAGAGAAAAAGTTTAATCTCAATACCACTGCTTCTGCTGCAGCAATAATTCAGAAAGAGGCATCGACATTCGCAGCAACTGGGCAGGATGCTGCAAGGGTTGTGTCTCAAACTTTGTCTTTGATAGAAAAGTCTGTAAAAACTGGTTTGGGAGACTTTAGATCAAAACTTGCAATAATTAATGAGGCTGAAACTGGCATGGGTCCAAAACCAACTCTAGCAAGGGCTGGAAACGAAAAGGCCGCAGAAAAGGTTCAAGGAAAGCCAGGCTCCATTCCAAGCATTCCAAAGCAGGTTGCAAACGATCCAAACCTTAAAAGACCTTTTGACTTGGCAAGCGGACAAGCTCAAGGGCAGTATGAACATGCTGTATCCAAGGGCATCAGCCCTAAAAAAGCAATTGACATAACGGGATATGATCCTAATGACCCTAGCAAAACTGGGGTTGAACAATCTCATCGCGGCAAGATGGGCGCAATGAAGTCCGATCCGCTTGCTTGGGCAACTGGAGCAACAGACCTAGATTCTAGGATGGAAAATAACCAGATTGATGTTATGTCTAGGGGTGGCGAAGACGGACGTCAAATGCAAATCTTTGAGGCAGCAGCCAAAAGTCTGGGGCTAAACATAACGAGCCTTCGTGATACAATTTTGCAAAACTCAGCATTGTCAGAATCAGAAAGATCTCAATTCGCTGCCGTTACAAAAGAGGTCTCGACAAATCCAGAGCTTTCTGCTGGAAAATTTAGAACAAAAGCAGATGAAAACTCTTACATGATGAAGAATCAGATGCTTGATGCTGGCTACGAAAATGTCGATATTCAAAATCAAACAGACTATAGAGCATACGTAGATGAAAGAGATCCAGCATTCGCTGCAGTAGATCAAAGGAAGAGCGAAATAGTTAATTCTTCTAGAAGAGCGTTGGAAGAAAAAGATCCAGAGCTGGCTCAAAAAGCTTTTAATGTTGGAGACGAAATCGGAACTAACCTTGTTGCTGGAGCAAAGCAAGGTGCAGACGAAGAGGGAGATATGCGCTCCCCATCTCGTGAAATGTTCGAGCGGGGAAAGAACCTTGTTCGTGGAATACTTGACGGTGTTCAAGAGGGATACAGAGAGTCTTCCGGCGAAACTCTTCCAACTTCATCTGTTCCAAAGCCACCATCAATTCCAGGATTAGATGCTCCAAAGCCACCTCCAATTGTTAATCAGGATAAAGCTAGGGGGGCATCCATTGGCAAGAAGTTCTTCAAAAAGACAGAAGGCTTCCTTGAAAACCAAATTATGGGAGATGGAGCCTTTGGCAAAACAGCTATGGGCACAAATCTTAGAGAAGCATTTGATGCCAATAATGGCATAGGTCCCGTAGAGGACATAGGGGGAGAGACTCAGCTTGATAGGAGTAAGAGGGAGCTTTTAGCTCAGCAGCAAAGCGTTCAAGCAGTAAACGCAGCTCAGCTTAACCAAGAAAAATCTATCAATATCGAGGATGGTATTCTCAATGATGAAGAGGCTATCAATATTCGTAATGAGGACGGATCTCTAAAAACTAGAAGACAAATTATTCAAGAAGAGAAGGACCTTCAAAACAAAAAAGCAATGAACCAAAGGCAGCAAAATCGAGAAGACAGAAAACTTATTGCTCAAGATAGAGCTCAGAAACGTCAGTCTCGTGCAGGAAAAGCTTTGGGTGTTTTGGGGACAGCTTCTATGGTGGCAGGAATGGCTTCTGGCGTGGAAGGGAAGGTTGGGGAAATTGCACAAAAGATAATGCCAGCCCTATTTGCTCTTTCAGCAATTGCTCCAATCCTTATGGCACTCTCTTTGCCTCTAGCAGCACTTGCATTAATAATTGGTGGAGTTGCTTTTGGCTTGTACAAGTGGAACGAGATGATAGAGAAGTCTAGAAAAGAAGGTGAGGCTCTTGGTAATGCCTTGACTTTGTCCACCGACAAGCTTATAGCTTTTGCTGAGTCTACTGGCAAGGTGTCAGCTACGGAGGAGCGCAGAGCAACTGAGGTAAATCAGCTTTCCGGAGAAAGCGAAAAGACTAGAAAATTTGGGATGACGTTCCTGCAGTCTGATGGAGGCAAGGGGCTTCTATCAGACATAGGTACAATGACTTCTTCTGGAATGGGCAAGCAAGAGTCTGCAGAGGCGTCTGGAAGACAGCTAGCTATGATGATGGCCCAGGGTCTCATAAGCTCTGGAGAGGCATACAGTATTGCTGCAGCAATCGGCACTGAGCTGAACGATTATAATTTCTCTGCGAGCCTGGTTGGATCCCTGGTAGAGCTTACTGGTCCAAACGGGGAAGACCTAACCAAAGACCCACTGAAGGTAATGGTTGCCATTCAAGAAGAGTCTATGTCGAGTGTATCTGACTTTGCAGCACTAGCTGCAGACCAAGAGACTTTGGCAAATGACGTCAAGGATAAGATTTCAGAAAAAAGGATTAAAGCCAGAACAGAAAGAGACTTGCGTTATGCCCAAGGCGGATTGGATAGCATTGCGGCAGGATATGAAGGCTTCATTGCAGATGCAAGCAAAATCTTATCTCTATCTCCTTTTTCTACGCTTAACCCCCAAGACTTGTACTCAGACGAAGTTGTTGGAAATAATGACTTAGAGTTTATTATTGAAAAAAACAAGGAGTCGGCAAAGCTTCAGTCCGCCAGCATTCAGGTTGGAGTAAATCAGATACAGCAAAATCAGCAGCTTCTAGACTCTCTGACCAAGCAATACTCGACTCAAATAAAGCAAAAAGAAGAACAAGTTGCTCAAACCAAGGATGCAGAAAAAAAGCTAGCTTTAGAAAAAGATCTAGAAGCACTCTATGCGAAGAGAGATTCAGACTTAGCTACACTTAATGCAAGAAATGCGACATCTATGGATCAAATAGTTGCAATGAAGGACACCCTAGATCCTAAAGTGTTTGACGAAGCCATAAAAGCTTCAGTGCTTTCTCAGTTTGAAGATGACGACCCGATGAAAATACTTGCAGAAAATGCAGTTAAGAATCTTAATGCCTTAGAAAACTCTAGCTTTAAAACTCAGATTCAGTTGCAGTTTGCCTCTGGAGAGCTGAGCATGGATGGTGTTCAAAAGCTTCTTGACATAGTGGATAAAAACCCCAGAATAAAATACAGGTTTGATGCAATTGTCGACATGAAGGGGGCCGCTCAGGGGGGCCAGCTTCTAGACTTGTTAGTAAAAACTGGTATGAGCGAAGATGGAATAAGCAGACAAATCGATATTTTTGCAGGAATAAGCTCAACTGAAGACTTTGACCAGAGAATGGAAGCCCTAGCTCAAGTAGCTAACATGGCTACTGAGTATGGGTTTAAAGTAAATCTAGAAACCACAGATAATAAAAATACATTAGAAGATGTCACGAGAATGGTCAATCTCATAAAAGACATGCCAGATACGGTTACTCAAGAATTCTTGGTGGAATTTAATAAAGATTTGAAAGACCCAGACCTTCAAGCAATTATTGACAATTGGGATACCATTTTCGGCGTGGGCATGACTGGCTCAGCACAAGTGTTTGTTGATTTTGTGGCAACTGGAGATTTTGACTCGATTAGCAGATACTTTGATAGTCTCGGCCTAGACGCACAATCAAGGGCTGCATATGGTAAGTCTATGGCGATGAGCCCAGGATTCGAGCAAGAGATAAGAGCCAAAGCAGCAGCTAATGATGTCGCGAACCGACTTAACAAAACGGAAGAGGGAAAAACCCCCAAAAAAGACCCTAGCGGGAACAAGTCAGACCCATTTGAAAACACTCTTAATAAACTAAAGCAGTTAAGAAACCATACGATTGATGCTACTGGTGGTTTTAAAGAACTGCTTCGTGTTCTTGGGGGCAACAAGGAAATAACAGTATTTAGGGGAATGGATCAACTTAGCTTGGGTGCAAAGTTTGGCAAAGAGTTTGCTGGATACCTTTCTGGATTAGACGAAGACACGCGCAAACTTTTTGTAGAGTTTAAAAAGGGTGGACCAATCCTTACAGAAATTGGCCAAGCAATGCGGAAGGCATTTGCTGATGTTGCAATTGGTGAATTCCAGATAAATCTAGTAGAATCCATGACTGCTCTTTTAAATCAAAGAACTGCAATGGAGACACTCACAAAAAAGGGTGTCGAGTACGCAGATGCCCTTAAGCTAGCAACAAATGAAACCATAGCACTTGCTATTGCTTCAGGAGAGCTAAGCGGAGGAGAGCTAGATGAATTAATCGGTAAAGTAAAAGAATTCAGGAAAGAATCAGAAATTAGCAGTGTCATAGACGACGTTAACAAGGCGATAAATGATTTTGTCGATGACTTATCCGTAAGAAGAAAGATAAACCTAAACTATTCTGACCTGCAAGAGCAAGCAATCCTTAATGACGGCACCCTACGGGCAATGGTTAAGCTTGGACAGGCTGAATCAGATGCCTTTAAGACAAGACTTCAGCAAATAATGTCAAGCCCAGATTTCTTAAATGATGTATTCTCAAGGGGCTTTTCGAATGTACAAGAAGCATTTAGAGTGCAAGAAGAGCAATTATCTAAATCCTTTGAGAATGCCCTAAAGAGTGGAACACTAGCAGACTTCAGTTTTGCTGAAAAATTCGGTATTGATGAGCTAGCAGCTATGATAGGGATGACTGAACAGCAAATAAAAGACTTAATGGACATAGATGGCCCAGTATCTATAATTGAGATTGCCGAGCAGCAGATAGCTACCTTAAACTATGAGATGGATGACTTCCAGGCACAGCTAGATGAAATTAGCCTAAAAGAAGAAAAGATTAATAGCAAGTACGAGGAAAGACTCTCTGCTCTAGATAAGACTCTAAAGATAAACAAGGAGAATGCAGCTATACAGAAGAGCCAGCTTTCGCTTGCATCAGCATTATCAACTGGAGACATAGCAGCAGCAGCGAAGGCTGCTCAAGAACTTAGACAGCAGCAAGCAGATGCCAGAGAAGTAAGCCAAAAGAACACCCTTGAAAAATCTAGAGAGCAAGAACTAGCGGCAATTGTATCGTCAAACCTTCTAACCAGAGAAGAGATTGAAACCAGGGTTAAAGATATACAAAGGAAAATAGCTGATATAGAAGAGTCTAGGCTAGAGCCAGCACAAAGACTACTAGAGTTGTCAGGACTACTAGAGAGCAAGCAGCTAGATTATCAAACAGTTTTGAATAAGACCAAAGAAGCTTGGGATAACATTAAGCTATCTGTCGATGCAGCAAACATAACTGGAAAAGACTTTATCGATACAATGAATGCTGCGATAGCAGCAGCTGCCGCATTGCCAGGAGCAATTGCTGCCCAAAACGATGCACTTGGTGGAGCAGGAGAGCCAAGACCAGCTAATTCGACAGAAGCAGCTGCAGCGCCAGAAGCAATTAAGCCAAGAATTAACTCATCATACACTGTTGCTGCAGAAGCACAAGCTGCTGGAAACACCAGGGCAGCCGTTATAGATAGGGACACGGCGAAGACTGCTGCTATAGCTGCTGTTCGGGATGGAGGACTATCGGTTGGGAACACAACAATAAAGGCTTCCAGCACTCTAAATTTTGCTGAGCAAGTCCAAGCTATTGTTCTTTCTAATAGAGAGGCATTTGCTAATTCCACAAGCGCTTCTCAAAAGAGTGCTCTTCAAAAAGAAAACGTTCGATTGATGCAAGCGTCTGGTCTAAGGTTTGCTGCTGGAGGCGCTGTGCCTGGAGATATGGGTGGCGGAAAGATAAGAAGATTTGCCGCTGGCGGTGGAGTAAAGTATTATCCTATGGGAGGCCTTATTCCATACAAGGCTCAGGGTGGACTTTTCCAAAGCATTAACGCGGATACTGTGCCAGCAATGCTAACTCCAGGAGAGTTCGTGGTTAGGCGTTCAGCCGTAGATGGCTTTGGAGTTAATAATTTAAAATCAATAAATAATGGCACATACGCAGGCGAATCAGTGTATAATTATAGCGTCAACGTAAACGTTAAATCAGACTCAAATCCAGATCAAATAGCTAGATCCGTAATGAATCAAATTAAGCAGGTAGACTCTATGAGACTAAGGGGTAGTAGGTTCTAATGGCAACTAAAGATTACCTATTAGGAAGAAAAGGCCAGCGTGGCCGTCCACAGGGTATGCTGTTTTCGGATAATCCAGGTACCATCGTAGACGGTTTCTATATTCCTAATGGAATAGAAATTGGGGCAGACACAGCAGAAACAGATGAGTCACTTTTGAGTCAATTTATAATATTGTCTGATGACAATAGAGATGCGATATCCATGCAACAAGATCGAATTGAGCAAAGACAAAGAATGATTAATGGAAGAATGCGATCATATCATATTGCAGATAAACTTAACATTAATACTTCTTGGAACATGTTGCCATCAAGAGCGTACTCGCTCCCCGCAGACTTTGACGAAGCTACTGGAAAGTCTCCATATAAAAACTCAAACAACCAGGAATACACTACCGATGGGGGAGCAGGAGGTGTTGAGCTTTTAGATTGGTACAATAATCATCAGGGTTCTTTTTGGGTTTACTTAGCATACGATAATTACAAAAACTTTGGAGATGACCCATCCTCATTTAATAAATTAAATAGATATAATGAAATAGTTGAAGTATTCTTCGCAGACTTTCAGCACAGTGTTGAGCGTAGAGGCGGAAGCAATTATGACTTTTGGAATATATCTTTGGCACTGGAAGAGGTATAATGTTCCAGGACCAAGAGTTAAAAAATCACCTAGAAACTTCATCCGTAATAAACCTAGAGTCTTCTGTTATTGCAGAGTGGAACATGAATATTGCAGAAAATGTTTCTAAGATAGGAAACTATCGGTATAGGCCGCTTGAAAGAATAACCCTACCAGTTGCTGAGCAGAGTGTCTATGCAGCATTGCCAAATAATTTTACGGAATATGATGAGGGCAGCTTCTATACTGGAGCAACAGATGCAGACACCATCTTTGATGGCGGAGTAGATGACCAAGACATCCCTATAACATTCTTATCTCAAAAAGAAAAAGAAAAGCTTTTATTTTCTTTAGAAGATTGCTTTAATAAGTTTAGGCCCAGGTCTGGTATAAATAAACTAAGATACTTTGCTGATAGATACACATTTCACTCAAATCCAGAGCAAGCAAGACGTCCAAGGTATTACATGGCACACAAAGATGACCAGTTTAAATACTGGACATCCTACCGTACCGATTCTGGGGTAGAACGTGGAATAGCAAACCAACCATACCAAAATCAACACTACATAGACGACACAGCTCCATTTATAGTATATAAAAACCAGGTCCCAGCAAACAGAATTGTAGTAAAGATGCAGACGAATGTTGGGGACATCGACTTAGGGCCATTCTCCAATCTATCCTCGCCTTATCCAGATCCATTTTATGGATATCAAAATCAGACTACTCCAGCAAAGTGGAAAGTTCAATACCTCTCTGGAGATAGCTGGATTGATGCACTATCGTTTGATGTGAACTCATCCAGGACTGATGGAACAGCAATTATCAAAAGTGATGGCTACATTGAGATATCCTATGGGCTAATCATTCCAGAACAATACAAAGATATATTCGTAAAGTCTGGGGACTACTCTTCAGAATCCTTGTTGCCACAAACCAGTTTCTTGGGGTCTTCGTACTTGGTAAAAAAATCTGCAACAGATGTAGGTAAGTATTATGTATGGAGCGGTACTTCTTATGAGACATTTACTCCGATTTACGGCTGGTATTTACAAGAACAAGACATGAATGAGAACACTGCACTTGTTTCAGAAATGACAAATCCAGAAACATACTTGGATGAATCAAACGGAGAGATAAGAAATACAGAGTTTCAGTATCTATCTGGTCTTCGGTTAGTAGTAGATACTATGAATGTTCAAGATTCAACATTTGATCTTATAGAGCTATCTCCAAGATTAAAGACAGACCTTTCTGAAAAAACTGTGTCATTTCAAATTTCTAAAAATGCCTCTGATCTTGGCATTAGCGGTATGCCAGTAGGTCAGCTTCTGGCATCTACTGGATCAATAGAAATCTTTGACTATGATAATGCTTTTATTAAAGAAAATTCAAATAGCATAGTTTCTAGTTTTATATCAAATAATTTTCAAATTAAATTTTATGAAAAAATATTTCTACCATCAAAACTGGTGAGATATGTGCCAGTCAAAACAATGTACTCTGACGGATTTCCGAAAGCCAACGCCAACAATAGGTCTATTAATATAAACCTAAGAGACCTATTCTTTTACTTTGAGTCAATCAATGCTCCACAGGTATTAATACAGAACGCCTCTGTTAGCTATGCCGTATCTCTTATAATGGACTCAATAGGATTTGCTAATTATCAATTCTTAAAAGTATCTGAAGAATCAGAGGCTGTTATTCCATATTTTTATGTTGGACCAGATATGACGGTAGCTCAAGTTCTTAATGATATAGCAATCTCAACTCAAACAGCAATGTTCTTTGACGAATACAATAACTTTATCATGATGAGCAAAGAGTATATGATGCCAGAAGAATCTACCAGAGATGTAGATTTAACGCTATTTGGATCAAAGGACTTTATAAAAGATGAAGCTTACACAAACAAGCAGACATCTGCGTACCTTGCAAACATTGAAGAGGTTACCTCTCAGGATAACGAAGTTTATAATGATGGAAAAATAAACTATACATCTAGATATATTCAAAGATCAGTAGGAACGATTCAGCAAGCATCACTTCTGGATGAGGAAAAATTTTGGACATATAAGCCAGCACTTCTTTGGGAGGTCACTGGAACTGAGGCTACTAAGTCTCAAAACGATCAGTCAAATACTCAATCAAGCTATGTGCTTTCGGCTATGCCATTAAACTCTGACCTTAGCCAATCAGTTCCGCAGGTCATAAATAGGCAAGTGGTTAATAACGTAATTGATTTTGGAGAAGGGATTTACTGGTTGAGCAGGTATAGGGGCTATTTCTATGCAAACTCAGAAGTAGTAAAATATGATGCAATTCAGTTTAACATTTCTGGTACTGGCAATGTTTGGATATCTAGTACACAAGAATATCAAAAATACTTTTCAACAATTCCATTTAATGGAAAGCTGTACCCCACTGGCCTAGTAAGAATATACTCTGAGCCTAGTTTTGAGGTTATAGATGGAACCACCTACCTTTCAAATGGCGCTGTCGTAAAGCATGGGAGGGGGCAGTTCGGAACTGAGATTGTTTCTCATACAGCTGGAATAGATCCTTATTGGTATAATAATGACAACGTGCGAGGATGCACCATGTCATCATCACACCTTTTTTCCAATACCCCTGTTCCCACTACAGAAATTGGGGCAGCTGGGATTAACAATATTCTTGCAACAAAGACAACAAGGAATAGCATTATCCGTAACTTTATGAGCAGTTCCTTTATTAACGAGAATACAGCAAACAATCTTTATTCTACTCAGAAAGGTTCTGTACAGGCATCCGCCCTAATCATGAATGGTCCCAGATTTAACACCACAGAATCCCCCCTTGATTTTATTTCATATGTACATAAGCCACTAACAAATAAGTTTAAGCACTTCGGAACAAGGATGAGGATAATCGGAAAGATTGAAAACAATGAAAATAGAGATCAAACCCCAGTAGGAAGTACTTCATACTACGAAGCTCCTGGCGCAACCCCAGCTAATAATATTAATATTGGTGGAGCTTCTGGCGGACTGGCCGTAATGATTAATCCAGAAACAAACAACGGATACTATTTTGAGCTAATAGCCTTGACAGACATTGACGGAACCACGCAGGATACTGGACCAGATATCTTTAACTTAGTGTTTTATAAGATAGAAAAGAAAGTCGGAGATTCTTCAGCCATACCAGTAAAGCTATGGACTGGACTTGCGAATATCATAGCTGACAGCGGAAGCTTCGTTGGTCAGTCTCGTATGGTTGGCGAGACAAACTCTACCGTATATGACGTCGCAGTCGAATATCAAAACTTTGGAACATCTAGAAGATTTTATTTATATATAAATAATAAGCAGGTTGCAACGGTAGATGACCCTAGCCCACTGCCAGAATATAACAACATGGGATTATTCGTAAGAGGTTCTGCAAGGTGTATGTTTGAAAACATATATGCCATTGCAAACAACTACAGCCAAAACACAATATTTGCACTCGACACTCCAGTAAGCTCAGTGTTTGATGACGACGAAGTCCTTGTTAGCGAATCATTTAGAAAATATTCTATGAGCGGTATCGTAAAGCAAACCTATCTCTCTGGTATTAGCTCATCAGAACCGCCGAAATACAACATGTACTTTGATGAGTTTGGAACTATTATGCGAGAGGCCTCTTACTTTAATGTAAGATACGATAAGGCTTACCCTGCATTGTACGCAAAGCTTTCTCCTACTTATAACAGCATAAAGGGCTATACTGTATCTGGCTTCTTAGCTGGGGCATACGGTGCAGAGTTCTTAATATTTAATGCCACAGATACAGCTTTGAGCCTAGATGAAAGTAGCGGAAATTATCTTAGGATTCAGGGTGTTACATTCACACAGGAGTCAGTCAATGAATTAAGTGTGGATGAATATTTTTCTAGAAAGAGTGACTTTTCTAATATAGACTTTGTTCCTACTAGCACCATATCTTCTCCATCTGTAGCCAAGCAACAGTACCAAGACATTAAATTCAGTCGCATGACCCATGGCAAGAAAGAGTTTTCTCTCCAGGCGCCATACATTCAAAGCCAGGATGATGCAAATAATCTTATGGGGTGGATGATATCTAAAATAATGAAGCCAAGAAAATCTTTAGGAATCAAAATTTTTGCAATGCCGATTATTCAACTTGGAGACATCGTAAAGATAGACTATACAAATAAAGATGGGGTATCTGAAATTACAAACCCATCAAGCAGGTTTGTAGTGTACAGTATTGAGTACGACAGGTCCTCTGCTGGACCATCTATGAACGTATATGTTAGCGAGGTTGTGTAGTGGTAAATCCAACACCAATGATTCCACAGTCTACCGCAAGCTCTTCAGAGTTAGGGATTAGAGTAGCGAGTCCCGCCATCATTCTTATTGACAACGAAGCTCTATCGATAGAGCTTATGACAAACTTAGTCTTTGAAAATATCGGTGGCAGAGAAATTCTAAGCATTTCCAGAAGCGACACCGTAAATGGACAAAATATAATTTATCAACCAATATCAAATTTAGCAAACATTAACCTAAAATATAATCCACTAAACATAATTGCCCTGCAGAATACAGCAGATAACTTATTTAGAAGCTTCGCCATTGAGCTCGGAGATCATATTCCAACAGTGGGATCTGGCCCTGACGGTACATTTGTATATTCAGAAATTGGCACAGGCAACCTAGTCGTTGATCTTATTGCGTTAGATCCAGAATACGAAGTAGAAATTCAAGTTCTTGCGGCTGGAGAGATTCTAGATGATACAATATACTAAGGATTATTATGATAACAAATACTGGTAAAAACATTCTTGCTAAATATCTGGTTGGGCAGGCACCAGCTTACGCCTCTTATATTGCTGTAGGCTGTGGCCCACAAGCTGTAGATAGAGATCTCGGAACCTTTGGAGACTATTCTTCAAAAAACTCTTTAGACTTTGAGATGTTCCGTGCACCGATTATTTCAAGAGGATACGTAAACGAAGATGGAATAGATAAGATCGTTCTTACTGCAGAAATGCCTACAGAAGAAAGATATGAAATTACAGAAATTGGAATTTTTTCAGCTGGGGCAAACCCATCAGCTTCAAATGTTGACAGTCGTCTTTTGTATGGATTTACTCAAACAGAGAACTGGGAGTACCACTCTGAAACGCTTGCCGAATCTATTGAAAGTATTTATAGTCCACTAGATGGTGGTAACAATGACAACATTATTATTGGTGAATATGACCTATATAATAGTGGAACTCCAAAAGACTATAAAGTATTTCAAACAAATGCAGATAACAGAATCTTTACACTAGAAGACAGAGTTCTTAGAAACGAAAGATGCAGGTTCTTAAATAACATTATTATGATGCGTGGAAACACTTCAGACATTTCCGTGGGGCTAGATGGAAGGCTTAATGTAGATTCTGGAAACCACATTCATCTTAATGGAATTAACACATCTATTTTTGATAGGCAAGCCCCGACAGATGAAATCAGGTTTGCCTTTTCTTTAGTCAATAAAGATGGTGGGTCTTTGCAGACGCCAGATGAGGTTAGAGTAATCCTTGAGTTCGCATCTGGTGAAGGAGCATCGGTGCAGGACTATGAGTCAGCAAGGTTTGAGTTTGCTTTGGAGAATGGAACTGAGCCAGGACAATTTGATTTTTCAAAAAATAGATATTTTGTTGTAACTAAGCAGCTACAAGAGCTATTTAAAAGCTCTAACTTTTCATGGACAGCAATGAACCTAAGTAAAATATACGTTTCTGTTGTTGATGATGGCTCTCCATCCGAAGAATACTACATAGCAATTGACGCGATAAGAGTTGAAAATGTAACAGCTCAAAATCCATTATATGGTTTAACTGGATATTCTGTAGTTAAAAGTATAGACGCTCTTCCATTAATCAAGATAGCCAATACTACAAACTACATTGAGTTTAGATTTGCGATAGGCATAGAGTAATGGTAGACAGAGGAATCAAAAAGGCAAAAGTTCTAGAGCGGAATCTTCCAGACATCATACCTACACTGCAAGGATATCTTGTTAGGTATAGAATTGTATCAGAGGACCGAAACAGGTTGTCACACTGGTCTCCTATATTTTTAGTTCAACCAGAATACACATTTGTTTCTGGAAATACTTCGCTAGGAAAATCATTAAATCATGTTGATATAGTTTGGGATGCTGTCACGATTGAAAAAGATGGGGCATATATCAGGAAAGCAAGAGATTATGATATTTGGCTTAGGTGGGACAAGGGGGATGGTGGAGACTGGATCTATGCAGAAAGAGTGCAGCAAAATTCAGCAACGTTTATTATTCCAAATACTTATTTCATTGAGGGGATAGATCAATCGACCAAGCCAGATGTGCTTACAGTAGAATTATTCCTAAAGGGAAGACCAATAACAAGGGACCTAGACTTTTTAAAAGTTTATACTATTGGACCAGAAGCAGTTTAGGTGCTATAATAGGAGAACTATGGCAATTATACCACTACCAGAAAGAGGTCAACCACTTGACCTCACATATATTTATCAGATAGCAAATGCAATTAATAACATTTCTACTCAGGTATCTTCCTCGACATACAAGTATGTGACGATTGATACCCCTAGTAATGGCAAGCAGAGCCTAAACAACTCTGAGACAAGAATGATCGCTGCCTACAAAGAAGTCGTAAATAATACGACTGTCAATGCTGGAAATGAAAAATCATTCGAGTACTTCATTGAGCCAGAGCTAAAGTATCCACCAATCGTAACAGCAACACCAATAAACATTGCTGATACATCTGCTGGCAAAAATGTAAGCGTAATCCTTAAAAGCGTAACTACTTCTAGGGTGGAGGGTGTTGTTAGGTTTAACTCTAGCGGAGATGCCTCGGTAGCTGTCAATATTATTATTATCGGCGTACCAAGCTAGTCGGTTAATTTTGGCACCGAATCCAAAACGTGGCTATAGAACTCGAGAAGAGTACAACGAGGCTCAAATTATTCCTGGCAATAAAAAGGTTTGGTTTTTAAATGGAGATCTTGTAAGATCTCATCACATAAATAGAGCAAATGGAATAATGTCTGTTTATAACATTATTCATGATAGGATTGAAAGCTGCTTAGTTTTTGATTTTAAAAGAAACAGGGAGCGAGCCTACACAGTGGGAGAGGCGGCTGATCTGGTAAATAGGCACAAGAAGTATATGCCACAGCTTATGAAGCGTGAAGTGATCCCCCGTCCGACAGGCTCTCAAAAAGGAGGGGCAACTGGATGGCAAGTAAGAAGTTATTATTCAGAGTCGCAAGTTAGAGAGATTCGTGATATACTTGCTTCCTACTCTATGGGGAGACCTAGGGCAGATAAGCTTATAACAAATAACATAACTCCATCTCCACAAGAGTTGACTAGAAGGATGGGAGATGGTATACTAACTTATACAAGAACAGAAGACGGAAGATTCATCCCAGTTTGGGCAGAGAGCATTTAAGAGAGAGAATGGTCATGAATAACGAAGAAACTAAGGTAACAGTCGGCTTGGGGTATACCCTCAACCTAGGAAACTTTCAATCATTGAGAGTGGACATTAGCGTTGCAGACAGCAAGCGTGATGGAGAAAACACAGAGCAAGCTTTTGATCGTGTCTACGCATTCGTAGAAGAGAAGCTGTCTGATAAGGTTCGAGAAGCCTCGTCTGAACTAGACAAGTAATGGCTGATCGCAAGGAGAGATTCTCTTTGCTCAGCCGATACGGCAAGTATCATACTGCACGGTATGAGCAGAGACCTCAAATCAATTTAAACGTAGAACAATGGGCAGCAGACGCTCTAGTAGAGTCTTATACCTTAGAGTATTGCTACGACCTGCTACAATACTATTTCGAAGTAGCCCAAAATCCAACATGGAAATATTTTGCTAACTACGCACATGACATCATTTCTAAGCGTGAAGTATACAAGCAAGATTTATCCGAGAGACAGCAGCGAAGAGCTGCAGCAAAGAAGTGGTTGAGTGAATAACGTAGAGTCCAAATTAATATCGGCAGTCCTAGAGGATAAGCAGGTGCACGTTTTGCTACAGGCAAACGTGGACAACCTTCTCCGTACCCATAAAGACATCTGGGAGTTTATACGAACCTACTCTGAGAGGAATGGGTCTGTACCTCCAACTTCAATACTTGTAGAAAAGTTTAGGGACTTTCAGCCTGTCCCAGGAATCGGAACCACCAAGTATCACTTGGAAGAGTTGCAGGCAGAGTATCTTAATGATAGCCTAAAGGACATGATCCGCACGGCAGCATCAGATATTCAAAATGGCGAAGGCGTCAAGGTATTGGAGTCATTAATTACTGATACTTCTGCCCTAAAGAAAAACACCTCTGCGATCAGGGACATTGACGCCACTGACATCGAAGACGCTGTTGCCTATTACGAGCATGTGCAAAAGCAAACTGCTCTTGGCGTACAAGGTATTAGAACGGGGCTTCCAGGATTTGACGACTATCTGCCAGCAGGAATTACTGCAGGACAGCTAGGGGTGTTCCTTGCGTATCCAGGTATTGGTAAGTCTTGGTTGTCCCTATACTTTGCGGTACAGGCATGGAAGCTAGGCAAGACTCCTATGGTAGTAAGCCTAGAGATGAGCGAGACAGAAGTTCGTAACCGTGTATTCACAATTATGGGAGAGGGGCTCTGGTCTCACAGGAAGCTTTCTGCAGGCGACGTAGAGGTAGAGGATCTCAGGCGTTGGCACAAGAGCAAGCTAGAGGGTAAGCCAGAGTTTCACATCATATCGAACGACTCTGGTGGAGAGGTAACGCCCTCGGTCATTAGAGGTAAGATCGATCAGTATAAACCAGACTTTATTATTGTTGACTACCTACAGCTTATGTCTCCAAACCAGAAGTCTGACAACGAGACTGTTAGGATGAAGAACCTTTCTCGAGAACTAAAGCTAATGGCTATCTCAGAAGAGATACCTATCCTAGCCATATCCTCAGCGACCCCAGATGACGTCACGAAGCTAGATACCGTGCCTACCCTAGGACAAACTGCTTGGAGTCGTCAGATCGCTTACGACGCCGACTGGGTACTTGCGCTGGGACGTGGACCAAACTCTGATGTAATTGAATGCGTATTTAGGAAAAACCGTAATGGTTTTATGGGGGAGTTTATGGTTCAGGCAGATTTTGATAAAGGTTGGTATAAATACCGAGCTTTCGAGGATGTGTAGTATACTATATGTATGGAAAGCTATCACCACAAGGTAATCAAAAGTTTCAATCTCCAGGGAGACATCTACGATGACTCCGCAATAGTAAGGCTACGAAAAGAGTACGCCACACTTTTGCGCACAGAGATGAGTCTTTCTGGCTACGTTCCTAGAATAGATATATCTCAAGACTTCACAATAGAATACAACGAAAAATCAAAGATATTCAACTTTAAACTAACAATATATGGTTCATACATAGGAAAGAAAAAAAGCGAATGGGTACTGGGACTAGACGGTTCAAAACCAATTTATACTCAGAAGAGCAAATCAAACGAGTTCTCACGGGATCAGGCCTCACAATAGAGGGTGAAGTCGATGTTGACTTCTTGCTGTTCTGCCCATTCCACCCAAACCACCGTACTCCAGCTGGAGAAGTTGACAAGTCCAAGGGAACTTTCTTTTGTTTTTCCTGCCACAAGGTTGCAGACTTAGAAGAACTGGTCATGCATACAACGGGCAGAACTTATTTTGAGTCAGCCAGATTTATCAAGAGCAAGCAAGCAGAAACTAACATAAGCCTAGAAGTTGAGAGAAAGCTAATAGACAAGCCTACGTACGTCTTGTTCGATGAAGTTACTATTCAGAGGCTTGCCTCTACGGCCTTACAGTCTCCGAGAGCAAAAAACTACTATTCTGGCAGAAACATTTCCGTAGAGTCCATGGAGACTTTTAAGCTTGGCTATTCTGAAAAGCGGGACATGGTGACTATTCCAGTCCACGCCCCAAACGGAATGCCTCTTGGTTTTGTGGGCAGATCCATCGAGGGTAAAGAGTTTAAGAACACCCCAGGATTGCCCAAAGCAAAGACCTTGTTCAACTTGCATAGAGTAAAGAATGCAGACAGAGTTTATGTTGTTGAATCTTCCTTTGACGCTATAAGGCTACACCAGTGTGGCTTTCCAGCGGTAGCTACCTTGGGATCAAACGTATCCAACATACAAACAGACCTACTACAAAAATACTTCAATAACGTAATTGTTATTGCGGATAATGATGAAGCAGGCGGTAACATGAAAGACAGGATAATTAAAAAACTTGGCTCTCGAGTATCCGTAATACAACTAAGTGAAAAATACAAAGACATTGGCGACATGTCTGACGAAGATATAAAAAAGTTGGAGTATTCGTTTGACAAATCAATAGCCAACATGCTAAAATAATACAAATAAAACAAGGAGAAAAAAATGAGTATTACAAGAGGACTAAAAGACATCAACGCACTACTAGACAAGCCAAAGTATGAGTCTGGCGGAGAAAAGGTTCGATGGCTGAAGCTTGCAGACGGACAGTCGGCAAAGATTAGGTTCATCGAAGAGCTTGACGAAGACTCTTCTAGCTATTCAGAGGATAGAGGTCTTGCAGTAGTTGTTAAGGAGCACACGAATCCCAAGGATTACAAGCGTAAGGCTTTGGACACCATGGATTCTGAAGGTCGTGACTGGGCAGAAGAGATGTCCAGAAAAGACCCAAAGGCAGGATGGAAAGCTCGACTACGTTTCTACTGTAACGTTCTTGTAGATGATGGTCTTGAGCCTCCATACGTTGCAGTTTGGTCCCAGGGTATTGGTAAGCAGTCTGCGTTCAATAACCTACGAGAGTATGCTCTAGAAACTGGAAGCATTTCAAATATGTCGTGGAAGATTAAGCGTAATGGTCAGGGAACAGAGACTAGCTACACCTTGATCCCGACATCTCCAGATTCTGAGCCTTTTGACTGGTCTGGACACACACCCTTCAATCTAGAGAAGGTTGTTCGTCACGTGCCATATGCAGAGCAGGAAAGCTTTTACCTGGGCTTTGACGCTCCAGCCTCGCTAACCTCTACCAATATTGACTGGTAAGTAACACATTGTGGGGGTAGCTAAGGTTACCCCCACTTTGTCATTTCTATTGACTTTTCATACTTCCCATGGCATACTTATTAAACACAAAAAAGAGGACACTTAATTGACGTATAACGGACTCCATGTTCACACACACTATAGTTTGTTTGATGGGATTGCTACGCCCCAGGAGTATGTCGACAGGGCAGAGATTTTAGGCATGAAAGCTTTAGCCATAACCGATCACGGATCTCTGTCTGGACACAGAGAGTTTTACCGAATGGCTAAGGAAAAGGGAATTAAACCTGTCCTAGGAGTAGAAGCCTACATAACTGCAGACAGATTTGACCAGCGAGGCAACGATGCCCGTGAAGGATTACTAGACTTAGTTTACAACCACGTTATCATCCTTGCTAAGAATCAGATTGGCTTAGAGAACCTAAACAAGCTAAATGAGATTGCTTGGACAGAAGGTTTCTTCAAGAAGCCACGCATTGACTACGAAGTTCTAGAGAAGTATGCAGAGGGGCTCATAGTGACCTCTGGCTGCCTCTCAGGAGCCCTCGCAAAGGCTATCGAAGCAGAAGAGCTGGCAGAAGCTAAGAGGATCATAGAGTGGCACAAGAGGGTATTTGGGGACGATTACTATATTGAGATCATGCCACACAATCCTCCAGAAGTAAACGTGCAATTGCTTGCATTGGCAGATCAGTATGGAGTTAAGCCTATCGTTACCCCAGACTGCCATCACGCAGATGAAAGCCAGAAAGAGATTCAGGAATTAAAGCTTATTCTTAATAGCTATTCCAACAAAGTATTAAAAGAATCTACCTACGACAAGTCACTGAAGCACGAAGGCCTAATGGATAGGCTTGACTATTTGTATGGTGAAAGGAAAATGTCTTTTGCCAACTTCGAGATTCACCTGCTTTCTGACGAAGAGATGCGCAACGCCATGAAGGCTCAGGGTATTGATAGAGAAGACATGTATGACTCTACTCGTGAAGTTGCGGATAAGGTGGAAGACTATGAGATCCAAGACCATCTAGACCTTTTGCCTGTTCAGTACCAGAACCCTAACGGAGAGCTTCGAGAGCTTGCCCTAGCTGGACTAGAGCTTCGAGGTGTGAACACTGAGGAATATCGGGAAAGACTAGACGAAGAGCTAGAGATCATTCAGAACAAGGACTTTGGTCCTTATTTTCTGGTTGTTCGTTCTATGATTGCTTGGGCAAAGAAACAGAACATTATGGTTGGACCAGGAAGAGGCTCTTCCGCAGGATCCTTGCTCTGCTACGCCTTAGAGATTACGGACATTGACCCTATTCAGCATGGACTCCTGTTCTTTAGGTTTATCAATCCAGAGCGTAATGACTTTCCAGATATCGATACCGACATTCAGGACACAAGGCGTGAAGACGTCAAAGATTATTTAGTTAGACAGTACAAGCATGTTGCATCCATCGCTACATTCCTACAGTTTAAAGACAAGGGTGTTGTCCGAGACATAGCTCGAGTCTTGCACATCCCTCTGACAGACGTCAACAAGGTTCTAAAGGTAATTGACACCTGGGAAGATTACTGCCGATCCAAGCAGTCTCAATGGTTTAGGGACAAGTACCCAGAGATTGAACACTACGGAGAGCAGTTGAGGGGCCGAATCAGGGGCACTGGTATCCACGCAGCAGGTGTTGTAACATCCAAGCAGCCTATCTTCAAGTTTGCCCCTATGGAGACTAGGGTCTCTCCTGGAAACAAGGAGAGGATTCCCGTAGTCGCAGTAGACATGGAAGAAGCAGAGCGTATCGGTCTGATTAAGATAGACGCACTAGGTCTAAAAACATTATCTGTTCTAAAAGACACCCTAGACATAATCGAAAGTCGCCATGGGAAAAAGATAGATCTTCTTAAGACAGATATGGAAGATTCCAAGGTGTATCAAATGCTGTCTGACGGATACACCAAGGGTGTGTTTCAGTGTGAAGCAACACCTTACACAAACCTTCTCGTAAAGATGCGTGTTAAAAACTTTGCAGAGCTTACGGCATCCAATGCTTTGGTCCGTCCAGGAGCTGCGAACACTATTGGTAAAGACTACATTGCTCGGAAGCAAGGCCGTCAAAGCATAAGCTACCACCACCAGGTATTCAAGCAGTTTACTGTTGAGACCTATGGCTGTGTCCTGTATCAAGAGCAGGTTATGCAAGCTTGTGTTCACTTGGGTGGCATGTCTATGGCCGAAGCTGACAAGGTTCGTAAAATCATTGGAAAGAAGAAAGACGCAAAAGAGTTTGACGTTTTCAAGGACAAGTTTATTGCTGGCGCTTCTCAGTATCTTAGCCCTAACGTGGCTGCCGATCTGTGGCATGACTTTGAGGCACACGCAGGGTATTCTTTTAATAAGTCTCACGCCGTAGCCTACTCCACGCTTTCATACTGGACGGCATGGCTAAAGACACACTATCCCCTAGAGTTTATGTATTCCATTCTAAAGAATGAGAAAGACAAGGATGCTAGGACAGAGTACCTTATCGAAGCTAAGCGTATGGGGATTCCCATCAAGCTTCCTCATGTTAACGACTCTGACGGCGACTTTAAGATCGAAGGCAAGGGTATCCGTTTTGGGCTAACAGGAATCAAGTACATCTCAGATAACATTGCAGCTAAGTTCATGGCTTCCAGACCGTTTAGCTCTTACCAAGAGCTGGAGAAGTTCTGCCTGACCAAAGGTAGTGGCGTGAATAGCAGGTCCTTGCAAGCACTACGGGTAGTCGGGGCAGCAACATTTGAAGACAATCCCCGTAACGACCAAGAGATTAAGGAAAACCTTTATGACTTCTTAAATCTACCAGAGTTCAATATATCAGTTCCGCAACACTTCCACGCATTCATAAGCGACGTTGAAGAGTTCGAGGAAAAGGGATCATACATCTTAATGGGTATGGTCAAGAGCATTAAGCGTGGACCTGGGTGGTCTCGTGTAGAGCTACTTGATAAGACTGGCAGCACTGGGATCTTTGATGACGAGCAAACAACCATAGAGCCAGGAAAGACTTACCTTCTTCTAGCTAGTGATAACAGGGTGTTGAATGCTATTCAGATTGACGATATTGGTAAGGTAGAATCATCACTAACTAAATACCTTAACTACAAGACTCTTCCCTTTAAGGATGAGGAGATGTACGTGGTATCGTTTAAGCCTAGGGTAACTAAAGCTGGAAAGAAAATGGCATACTTAACACTGGCAGATGCTTCCAGGGAGCTTCATCCAGTAACAGTCTTCCCTACGCAATTTGCTAAGGCATACATGAAAATACAAGAAGGCAGCTCGTATGTCTTCAGCTTCGCAAAAACAAAAGATGGAACAATAATTATGGAGGACGTACATGACAACAATTGATGAGGCTCTAGCTTTGTTAGATCCAAGGTTACGAAAGAAAGTGGCACCAGCCGTGGGCATTAAGACAGAGTTTCAGCCTACTCCCAGTCCGGGACTTAATAAAGCATTGGGTGGAGGATTCCCCTATGGAAGGCAGGTTCTTCTTTGGGGAAGCAAGTCAAGTGCAAAATCTTCTCTGTGCCTGCAGACAATCGGGTTGGCACAAAAAGAAGGAAAGCTTTGTGCTTGGGTTGACGCAGAGATGTCCTACGATGCAGAATGGGCTGAGAGGCTAGGAGTAGATCCCACACAGCTGATTTACTCAGAGGCCAGGAGCATCAACGACATGGTAGATGTTGTCGTGGCCCTGCTGCATGCAGGCGTAGACATGATTGTGATAGATAGTATAAGCTCTCTTCTTCCAGCGGTATACTTCGAGAAAGACTCTACAGAGTTGAAGCAGCTAGACAACACTAAGCAGATTGGGTCAGAGTCAAAGGACCTAAAGCATGCTTGGATGATGATTAACTATGCGAATAATCAGGAGAAGCCAGCTCTTATTGTGGCTATCTCTCAGGCCAGGAATAACATTACAGCAATGTATACTCAGTCTATTCCAACTGGAGGTAATGCAACTCAGTTCTTTTCCTCGACTATCGTAAAGCTGTTCTCATCCTCATCTGATGGTCAGGCCATTAAAGGCAAGATTCAAGTTGGAGACAAGCTGATAGAGCAAAAGCTAGGTCGGACAGTTCGCTGGGAGGTTCAAAACTCTAAGACCTCTGCACCAGGAGAGTCTGGAGAGTATGGGTTTTACTATAAGGGAGATCTTATTGGAATCGATGTTATTGGAGACCTCGTAGACACGGCAGAGATGGTGGGCTATGTGGAGCGTACAGGGGCTTGGTACATCCTTCCAGACGGGACAAAAGTTCAGGGAAGAGACGCGTTCGTAAAGCGTGTCAGAGAGGACTCTGCCCTTCAGCAAGAGCTTAGGGACAAGGTCAATGGGCTCTAACCGATACAGTATATACACCGGAAAGTTTAATTGTCATGTATGCAAGGACCCCGTGACCTCTCTTAGGCATTATCCAGAGGTAACGGAGCTTACTTGGGTGTGTGGACAAAACCACCTAACTAAGGTACAATTAACTATAAAGAAGATAAAGAGAGACCATGAGCGAGAGAAGTGAAGCTAAGAGAATGGGCGCCAAGCTTGGCAAGAATTCTGGAAGAGGCCAAACAAAAGGTGACGCATTTTGGAAAGGCTTTACTGTTGATTTTAAAGAAGTGGGTAAAAGCTTTACTATCAATAAAGATGTTTGGGCCAAGGCCTCTACGGATGCAGTCAAGAATAAGAACGATCCTGCAATAATTGCAGTTATAGGAACAGATTCATTTAAGACAAGGCTAGCCATCATAGAGCTATCGCTATTAGAGCAACTATTGGAAGAGAGAGAACAATGAAGACACTAATGCTAGATATAGAAACAACACCCCTGCAGGTTTATACTTGGGGATTGTGGGATCAAAATATTGGAATTAATCAGATTATCAAGAACACAGAGATGATGTGCTTCGGCGCTCGCTGGTATGGACAAAAGAAAACAGTCTTCAAGTCTGTTCACCACGATGGCAAGAAGAACATGCTAGAGTCTCTTTGGAGCCTAATGGACGAAGCAGATGTTCTTGTTGGCTGGAACTCAGCTGCGTTTGACCACAAGCACATCAACAGGGAGTTTTTAGAGAACGGCTTCTCAGCTCCTGAACCAACCAAAGACCTAGACCTTATGAGTATCGTAAAGGCTAACTTCAAGTTCCCGTCTAACAAGTTAGACTATGTTGCTCAGACTCTTGGGGTTGGCTCCAAGGTCAAGCACTCGGGATTTGACCTATGGCTAAAGTGTATGGCAGGAGATCCAAAAGCTTGGGTAGAAATGAAGAAGTACCAGATTCAAGATGTTAACCTGCTAGACGAGCTCTACGATATTCTTGCGCCTTGGTTTCCAGCTTCTGGAAGCGTCACTAGCAAGGAGAGGCAAGACATAACAGACTCCATGAAAGAGAATCCTGTTGACGCAGCCTAGGGCTGAGATGGTGTATACTAGAGTAAAGGTATAATATGGAAAACAGTACACAGGACAGAAGCACTCTAGACCAGGTAAACGGTTTGGCCGAGATAGCAGACTTCATGCAAGATGAGGAGCTAACGGCTGCGCTTGTTATGGTTGCTAAATTAATTATTAAGCCAGACATTCCTTTCCAGGTTGCAGTGGTAGAGATTGTAAGGCTACAGGCGATCGCAGCAAAAATGTCTTTTCGTGCAACTTGGATGGTAAACGTAGAAAAAGGAGATAGAGCGAAGAAAAACATATACTTTACAGCAGCAGAGTCTATCAATAGCCTCGTAGCAGCTTTAAAATATATCATTCGCTAGTATTGATATGGTAAAGAATTTATTGAGTCAGGTAATGATAAAAGCAGCGCATGAGCGTTCATTCCTTAATAAGGATGAGCTTGTAGCAAAGATTAATTCTGGCTACACCATTAAGCGTGTAGCTAAGCACCAGCAGAAGAAGTCCTTTGCTCCTTCTACTATTGCATTCTCTCACGGAGAGTGTCCTCGTTACTGGTACCTTGCTTTTGAGGGTACCACCTTCGAAGACAATGCAGATGCTTATGGCGGAGCTAATATGACTGCTGGGACTAAGTCTCACGAACGCATCCAAGAAGCAATGGGGAATGTACCAGGCTTCCTGGTAGACTCAGAGTTTAAAGTCATTACTCAAGACCCTCCTATCTTCGGTTACGGAGATGTCATGCTTAGTTGGGCTGGAGAGGACCTTCTTGGAGAGATTAAGACCATGCCAATGGAAGGTTTTGAATATCGTAAGAAGGTAGGCAAGCCAAAGGCAGGCCACCTAGTACAGCTTCTTATATACATGAAGATTCTAAATAAGACTAAGGCAGTTCTTATTTATGAAAATAAAAATAATCATGAGCTACTGATATTACCAGTAGAAATTAATGATTATTATGTTCGGTGGGTAAACCAGACATTCGATTGGATGAGGACTGTAAGAAAGACTTGGGAAGATAAAAAGCTTCCAGAGAAAAACTACAGAGCTAATTCTAAAATTTGCAAGACATGCCCCCTAAGGGCAACTTGTGACGATGCTGGCAAGGGAGATGTAAAAATCAATTCCCTGGAGCCCATTGATGAAAAACAAGCATTGTAGCTGGTGCGATAACCAATTTAAAACAAAGATATCTTATCAGATCTATTGCTCTGTAGGGTGTCGTGAGCTTGCAACCAGAGAAAAAATTGCTGAAAGGTATGCCATCATTAGGCGTAAAAAACTTCAAGAAAATCCTAAGAAGTGTAACTCTTGTGGTGGCAAACTTTCTGCATATAATAATGAAAAGCTTTGTCAAGTTTGCATAATAGACCCAAAAGAAGTTTATAAGACTATCAAAAAGATACGGGGGTATTCTAATGGTAAACCTGTCGAAGATTAATCCAGCCCCTAAGAAAGTCTGCTCTATAGATGCCAGCACGAATAGCCTAGCTTTTGCAATATTCGATGGAGAGACTTTAACTCATACAGGTAAAATTAATTTTAAAGGCTTGAATACTTATTCTAAAGTGGCCGACGCTGCAAAGAAATGTGTATCATTCTTTAAACTGTTTGAAATAGATGCAATAATCATTGAGCATACCGTTTTCATGAACTCGCCTAAGACTCAGGCAGACCTAGCTTTGGTTCAAGGAGCCCTGCTAGGGGCTGCAGCTCAAAACGGCATAAGGCTAGCTGGATCTATCAATCCAATAACTTGGCAGATATTTCTGGGTAACGGAAAGCTAACCAAAGAAGATAAGTTTAAGCTAAGGAAAGAACACCCAAAGAAGTCTGACTCCTGGTACAAGAACCAAGAACGTGATTTCCGAAAGCAAAGAACCATTAACTTAGTCAATATTATTTATGATATAAACATAGATGATAACGACGTAGCCGATGCTGTTGGTATTGGCCACTATGCAATTAATAACTGGATGAAGGTTGACAAGTAATATGGCGTCTGCTAAACTGTATACATCAGAAAATTGGCTTCGTAAACGCTATCATGTAGACAAGAAGTCACCAGAAGAAATTTCAAAAGAATGTGGTACAAGCGTAGAAACAATATACGTTTATTTAGCCAAGTTCGGATTAAGGAAATCACGTAGATGAGTGTGCAAACAGAACAAGATATTGAACGGGTAGCTAATCAGGTAAAAGATATGTTAGTGGCCAAGAATCGATCCTACGGAGACTCAGCCCTACACCCCACAAGAGTTTTCTCCAAGTCAGATAATGTGGAGCAGATCTTGGTTCGTATTGACGACAAGTTATCTAGGATACAGAACGGCCATGACTGGCCAGGAGACAATGACATCGACGACTTAATAGGATATCTAGTATTATTGAAGATAGCAAAGGAGAGAGTATAATGGCTAGAAGAGCCAACAGAGCCCCAGTGGCAGAATCAAAGTTTAGCACAGTCCCAAGTTTTGATATAGATGGCTTCGTTATAGAAGCTGGAGATATCGTAAAGGTTCGTGGAGAGCATGGTGTGAGGTTTAAGGTTCGTGGTCTAACAACTAATGATGAGACCGGGTCTAGCTGGATAGACGTCTTTGAAATCTTCAGGGGTAAGCCTCAGCAATTCCGTGCATTCAGCAAGGACAGGATTAAGAGGGTTCCACAAAAAGGAAAGAGGGCAAAGCGTGCCCAATGATACTGAACAAGATTTAATTAATCACTTGGATGTCGTAAACAAGGTTGTTGGTGAATATCTTAAGGGTAGCGATCCGACAAGGATATCGAAAGAGCTTGCAATACCACGACAGAAAGTGGTTGCTTATCTAGATGAATGGAAGCTCATAGCCGCAGACAATGCGGCTATTCGTGCACGTGCAAAAGAAGCACTGGTGGCAGCTGACACACACTATAGTAGGCTTATCGAAAAAGCTTACGAAGTCATTGATGAGGCAACAACTACAGCTAATCTAGGCGCAAAGACTGGCGGTATAAAGCTCGTCATGGACCTAGAGTCAAGAAGGATAGATATGCTGCAAAAAGCTGGACTGCTTGAGAATAAAGAGCTTGCTGAAGAAATGGTAGCAATAGAGGAAAAGCAACAGATGCTAATTAATATTCTTAAAGATATCGCTACTGAACACCCCGAGGTTCGTGACAAAATTATGAAAAGGCTTAGCTCTGTTACTAGACCAGACCAAACGATAACGATTGTAAATTAATATGTTTGATGATTTTTTAGATGCACTAGAAGATACTCCATTTGCAGAGGTTCCAGTAGACGCCAAAACTTTTGTTGAGGGCGAGGCCTACTTGGGTCAGCCACCACTTTCAGATGTGCAGTATGACATTGTAGAGGCCATGAGTCAAATATATAAGCAAGAAGATCTAGTAAGGATTATGGGGTCCACTGAAGGCACTCGTTACTTTAAGAAGTATACAAAGAATGAGATAATCCTACAGCTAGGCAAGGGTAGTGGCAAGGACTTTACTTCAGCTGTAGCCTGCAGCTATATCGTATACAAACTATTATGCTTAAAAGATCCAGCCAGATATTTCGGTAAGCCTTCTGGAGACGCCATTGACATTATTAACGTTGCTATTAATGCTCAGCAGGCGAAGAACGTTTTCTTCAAGGGCTTTAAGTCCAAGATTGAAAGGTCACCTTGGTTCGCTGGCAGGTTTTATGCAAAGGCTGATAGTATCGAGTTTGATCATGCAATCACTGTTTATTCTGGTCATTCAGAAAGAGAGTCGCACGAGGGGCTGAACCTCCTCCTAGCAGTTCTGGATGAGATATCTGGATTTGCAACTGAGATTGGAACTGGCAACGACCAGGGTAAGACCGCAGACAATATCTACAGGGCATTCCGTGCATCTGTAGATTCCCGCTTTCCAGATTATGGCAAGGTAGCGCTCCTATCATTTCCACGCTTTCCAGGAGACTTTATATCACAAAGATATGATGCTGTGATTGCAGAAAAAGAAGTAATTATAAAGACTCATAAGTTTGTTATGAATCCTGATCTCCCAGAAGACTCTGAAGGCAATAGCCTAGAGATTCAATGGGAAGAAGACACCATCCTTAGTTACAAGTACCCAGGAATGTTTGCTCTTAAACGACCAACATGGGTAGTTAATCCAACACGCAAGGTGGATGACTTTAAATTGGCATTCTATACTGACATGGGAGACGCAATGCAAAGATTCGCATGTGTTCCCACGTTTACCTCAGATAGATTTTTTAAGCAGACAGATAAGGTTCGACAAGCAATGAGTCTTAGGAATCCACTAGACTCATTTAGGAGATTTGAAGAAACATTTCAGCCAGACCCAGAGAAGATTTATTATGTCCATGCTGACCTTGCACAGAAGCATGACAAGTGTGCCGTAGCAATTGCTCACGTAGAGAAGTGGGTTAATATACAGGTCATCAAGGATTACGAGCAGGTAGCTCCAGTGGTAGTTGTCGATGCCGTGGCATGGTGGGAACCTAAAATAGAAGGGCCAGTAAATCTTTCAGAAGTTAAGCAGTGGATTCAAAACCTTAGAAGGCTAGGGTTTAATATCGGACTTGTGAGCTTCGATAGATGGCAGTCATTTGATATCCAGAATGAACTAAAGCAGGTCGGCATGAGGACCGATACCGTATCTGTGGCAAAGAAGCATTACGAAGATATGGCAATGCTTATTTATGAGGATAGGCTTGCCATGCCAGCAATTGACTTATTGTTTGAAGAACTTTCAGAGCTTAAGATTACGAAGAACAACAGGGTAGACCACCCGAGAAAGCTTTCTAAGGACCTGGCAGATGCGGTATGCGGCTCCATCTATGGTGCAATTTCTCACACACCTCGTAACATTAATCAAGAGGTTGAGGTTCATACATTTAAAGATAAGCCAAAAACTCAGCCTGGAGATCTTCCTAAAAACGTGATACACTATAGGTCCGATAAAAAAGAGGTTGAAGAATATTTAGCCCAATTTAATTTACTATAAGGAGAGAAGTCGTTGCTTCCTATAAGTGTTGTATACTTCTCAAATTATTCAGGTAACACTAAAAAATTTGTAGAAAGGCTAAATGGAAAATATTTTTCAAGCGCTGTCCGTATTCCTATTGACGCTAGGAGTCATAACGCTATTGTCATGGATAGGGAGTTTGTTCTTCTTGTACCGACTTATGGTGGCGGAAGTGAAAAAGGAGCAATCCCAAAACAAGTAAGGCTATTTCTCAACAACAGAGGAAATAGAGAACTCCTAAGGGGAGTTGTAGGGTTTGGTAATACAAACTTCGGAGACAACTTTTGTAAAGCAGCAGAACAAATATCTAGCAAAACGGGTGTGCCAATTATTGCTAGGGTAGAAATTTTCGGTACAAATGATGACCTTGAAAAGGTAAGAGAACGGTTGGAAATATTATATGGAGAATAAAGTAAGTTATCATGAGCTAAACGCCATGCTAAATATGTATGATGAGAATGGCAAGATTCAGTTTGGCAAGGATAGAGAAGCTGCAAAAGCATACTTCCTAGATCATGTTAATCTTAACACTGTATTCTTTCACTCAATTGAAGAGAAGCTTGAGTATCTTGTGGAGAACGACTACTACGATACAGGTTTGCTCAGCAGCTACTCTGCAGAAGAAGTTAAAGTCTTGTTCAAGCATGCTTACTCTTACAAGTTTAGATTCCCAACATTCGTTGGTGCCTACAAGTTCTACACACAGTACGCGCTTAAAACCTTTGACGGCGAGCGCTACTTGGAAAGATTTGAGGACAGGGTAGTGATGAACGGTCTGATGCTAGGGCTAGGCAACTTCGAGACAGCACGAAATGTGATCGATGAGATTATCTCTGGACGCTTCCAGCCAGCCACCCCAACCTTTCTTAATGCAGGCAAGGCTCAGCGAGGAGAGTACGTTTCATGCTTCCTTCTTCGTGTAGAGGATAACATGGAGTCTATTGCGAGAGCGGTAACATCTTCTCTGCAGCTTTCAAAGCGTGGTGGGGGTGTAGGTCTTAACCTTACAAACATTCGCGAGTACGGGGCACCCATCAAAAAGATTCAGAATCAGTCATCTGGAATTATCCCAGTAATGAAAATGCTTGAGGATGCCTTCTCCTATGCAAACCAGCTCGGTGCTCGTCAGGGCGCTGGTGCGGTTTACCTAAACGCTCACCACCCAGATATTATGAGATTCCTAGACACAAAGAAGGAGAACGCTGATGAGAAAACTCGTATCAAGACTCTATCGATCGGTGTGGTTATACCTGACATCACGCTTGAATTAGCAAAGAATGGCGAAGACATGTATCTGTTCTCGCCATATGATGTGGAGCGTGTGTACGGTGTACCAATGATGGACATCTCAGTTACTGAGAAGTACCAGGAGATGGTCGATGATCCTAGGATTAAGAAGACCAAGATCAAGGCTCGAGAGCTATTCCAGCGTATTGCAGAACTTCAGTTTGAGTCAGGGTATCCTTACATCGTATACGAAGACACTGTAAATGAATCCAACCCCATCGAGGGAAGGATCAATATGTCTAACTTGTGTAGTGAAATCTTACAGGTAAACACTCCTACAACCTATAACAATGACATGAGTTATAAGGACATTGGAAAAGATATCTCATGTAACTTAGGATCATTAAACATAGCTAAGGCCATGGAATCTCCAGACTTTGGTAAGACTATTGAGGTGGCCGTAAGGTCCCTCTCAGCGGTCTCAGAGCTCTCCTACATAGACTCCGTGATGTCTGTTGCTGAAGGTAATCGTAAGTCTAGGGCTATTGGTCTTGGGCAAATGAACCTGCACGGTTACTTTGGAAAAGAGGGAATGCATTACGGAGAGGAAGAGTCCCTGGACTTCACTAACATCTACTTCTTGACGGTACTGTACCATGCCTTAAAAGCATCTAACCAGATTTCCATAGAGAAGAAGTCACCGTTTGAGGGGTTCAAGAACTCCAAGTATGCGGACGGATCTTTCTTTGATAAGTACACCACTCAGAAGTGGGAGCCAGCTACAGAAAAGGTTGCTAAGTTATTTAAAGATGCTAAGATTAAGATTCCTAAAAAGAAGGACTGGGAAGAGCTTAAAGCTTCCGTAATAGAGCACGGTATCTACAACCAGAATCTACAAGCGGTTCCTCCTACAGGCTCTATCAGTTATGTAAATAACTCAACGTCTTCTATCCACCCTATCGCAGCTCAAGTTGAGATCCGCAAAGAGGGAAAGATGGGTAGGGTTTATTACCCAGCCCCTCACATGACAGATGACAACCGACAATACTTTATGGATGCCTATGAAATTGGTCCAGAAAAAGTTATCGATGTCTACGCAGCTGCAACCCAGCACGTTGACCAGGGGCTATCACTAACCCTGTTCTTCAAAGACACCGCAACCACCAGAGATGTCAACCGTGCACAGATTTACGCATGGAAGAAGGGTATCAAAACCATTTATTACATTAGAATTAGGCAGGACGCCTTGGAGGGAACTGACATGGAAGGCTGTGTAAGTTGCCAGTTATAATGAAGAGTCCCATGGTATACTTTATGTCTACAAGGAGACCCCATCTATGATTACAAGACCCATTAACTGGAATAAAGTTGAAGACCCGATTGACCTAGACGTATGGAACAGGCTTACAGCTAACTTCTGGTTGCCAGAAAAGATCCCTATCTCCAATGACATTCAGTCTTGGTCAACACTTAGGGACAATGAAAAGCTTCTCACTATGAGGGTGTTCACTGGTTTAACTATGCTGGATACTATCCAGGGTACGGTAGGGTCAATGAGTATTCTTCCAGATGCTATCACTCAGCATGAAGAAGCTGTTATTACTAACATTGCTTTCATGGAGAGCGTTCATGCCAAGTCATACTCTAGTGTATTTTCAACCCTAACGTCCTCTGAGCAAATTGAGGATGCGTTCCGTTGGTCTGAGGACAACCCCTATTTGCAGAAAAAGGCTGAGATCATCCTGGGTTACTACAACGGTGATGACCCGCTAAAGCGCAAGGTAGCTTCCACTCTGCTGGAAAGCTTCTTGTTCTACTCTGGTTTCTACTGGCCAATGTACTTATCAAGCAGAGCAAAGCTAACTAACACTGCTGATCTTATCAGGCTTATCATAAGGGATGAGGCTGTACACGGATACTACATC
>Ga0105052_10001096_pt1 | contig 37118 bp, 33 predicted proteins | sample FRY03_FD_78094 | JGI IMG/M metagenome (GOLD analysis project Ga0105052, IMG submission 78094) | Freshwater microbial communities from Lake Fryxell liftoff mats and glacier meltwater in Antarctica - FRY-03 | ecosystem: Environmental > Aquatic > Freshwater > Ice > Glacier meltwater ... | reverse complement strand
TATGCTGTTCTCGGCAACAGCATTACGATGGCAGGTGTCGACACAAAAATAGTTAGCCAAAATCTGCCCGGCGAACCGTTGATATACAACATTGCAACCACCGGTCAGGGGCTTACTGAGGCCAACCTTTTTTTCTCAGTATTGCCGCCCAGCGTAGAGACCGTGATTCATGTGTTCTATGTGAATCAGCTTCAGCTTGTCACAGCCATTGATGAGCAAAAGTACAATGCGCTGTTTATGTATGGGTATCGCATCCCCGAAGCGCTCAAAGAAGAACTGATTCGCATCTATAAGTTTGAGACAGACGAGATTCTGAACAGGCCCGCGATGAAGCAAGCCTTCGATTCACGCTGGGCGCCCCGTCAAGCGATAGACACTGTCGTGCGAAATTCGCTGCGCACAGACCTCGACCTCGAAACCATCCGAACAGAACTGTACTTTCCGAGTTCCAAGTCTCAACGACTGTCGGACGACAAAATGCAGAAAGCCATTGTCGACACGTTTGTAATCAGGACACGGCCGAATTTCTGACTTACTACCAGCCGAAAGAACACCTCGACAGCTTTATTAATCAGGTTAAAGACTCCGGTCGCAATTATGTGATGGTTATTGCCCCGCTAAACCCTGCTGCGGCTCCGTATGTTCCAACCGATAGAAATAAGGTTGCGACACAGGTGCTCACGGAGATCACACAAGCCAATGGTGTGCTGCTTATCAATGCTATTGAGCTGCTGCCAGAGCAAGACTTTGCTGATGCACTCCACCCGACGGTTGAGGGTGCCGGCATTCTGTCGCGTTACATTGCAGCGCAAATGAGCCTGCACCCCGAACTGAGCGGCCTCGAGCCCGCCAAAAAGGCCAGCCAGTAACATGCTCTTTTATACGCCCGAGTTCTTGGTCTTCTCGCTGTTGCTGCTGGCAATGTTGGGGATTGTGCACAAGAGCGAACCCCGCAAGCTGATATTGCTGATCGCCAGCTATGTCTTCTATATGTGGTGGAACCCGGCGTTCATCCTGCTCATTATTATTAGTACGGTCATCGATTATGTCATTGGCGGCAAGATGGCCGATGAAGAAAACCAAAACAAACGCCGCCTGCTACTGATAGCCAGCATGACGTCAAATCTCGGCATGCTTTTCTTCTTTAAGTATGCCGGGCTCTTTGGCGACAGCCTGCTTGGCATCATGCGGATGATGGGTTCAGAGCCTTCCTGGGTATCGCTCAACATCACGTTACCCGTCGGTATTTCGTTCTATACCTTCCAGACTATGAGCTACACGATAGACATCTATCGCAGAGAGCTTAAAGCCACTCACAAGCCTCTCGACTTTGCCCTGTTCGTTGCCTTTTTCCCGCAACTGGTGGCCGGCCCAATTGTGCGTGCCGCAACCTTTCTGCCGCAACTCACGAAAGACGTCAAAATAGCCTGCGACCAGACAACGCTATTCCTCATTCTGCGCGGCATGGCAAAGAAGGTGCTCATTGCAGACAACCTGGCGATTTTTATCGACCCGGTGTTCAATTCTCCTGAGGGCTGGCCCAGTATTATTATCTGGCTAGCCGCCATTGGCTTTGCTATCCAGATCTATTGCGACTTCTCCGGATATTCAGATATTGCCATTGGTATTGCGCGGATACTGGGCTTCACGCTACCCCGCAACTTCAATCACCCCTACAGCGCGCGCAATCCGTCCGATTTCTGGAATCGCTGGCATATCAGTCTCTCTAGTTGGCTGCGCGACTATCTGTACATATCGCTTGGCGGTAACCGCGGTAGCGCCTTTGCAACGTATCGAAATCTGATGCTCACCATGCTGCTCGGCGGTCTCTGGCACGGAGCCAGCTGGAACTTTCTGGTATGGGGACTTCTGCACGGCAGCCTTCTGGTTGGCCACAGACTGTATACCGGCACCCGCAGAAAAATGGATCCCAACTGGCGTGCCGGTGACGGCTGGGTAACCTACCTGCTCTCGCTGTTCGTCATGCAATACTTCGTGCTCCTCACCTGGATCTCGTTCCGACTTACCGATTTCGACGCTATGCAGACGGCTATCTACAAGTTTGTGGTATTCGACTTTAACTTCGAGCTGGCCAGCATTGGTCTGGGTAACATGGCATTCTTCAGCACCCTCGGGTTAATGCTGACGTTCTCCGTATTCACTATCATTTCGCAGCGTGTCGGGCACATCGAAAACTACCTGGGCACGTTGTCGACCGCCAAAGCTGCAGGCGTCTGCTTTATTAGCGGCATCGTGTTCTATTACTTCTGGCCGTTAACCCAAGCGCCCTTTATCTACTTTCAGTTCTAGCCCCGAAGCCGCGGCGGCGGCAACATCACAGAAGACTATCCGACATACGGTTACGCTACCTGCCAAGGCACTATTCATCTGGCAAGAGCCGGTTAGCAGGATTATTCTTAGCACATTAGATTGCAACCGAATAGCCAACCCACCGAACACTCACGGAGTCCCACATGTATTCAATCGGCTACGTTTTAATCGCTATTGTAGATATGGCATTGCTTGTTTGGGCTATTAGTATTTGCCGACGGTTCCCGACTCTGTCGGTCATTCTGTCAACTGTGCCGCTCACCCTGCTCTGGTTCGACAATGCGACGGTCGCACTGGGCAGCACCCTAGGCGATGGCCAGCCCTTGTTGGCTATGAACTACGTGCGCTTTCTGGGGCATTACACACTTCTGCCTGCGGCTATTATTGCCATTGGTGCAATGGCACAGCAGGCCGGGTTCAAGATTGCGCAGAGCAAACTGTTTCTCGCCGCCTTCTGCATTATTGCGATCTACTTCAGTTTCCATGATCTGTATCTGTTCTCTCAGTCCAACTTTTACGCGTCTTGTTTTGCCGATACATTCCGCTACACGACCTACATTTCACAGGAAACAGCATGCGGTCCGGATGCCGAGATCGGCGTGGGCTTCAAAATCATGCCCTTTCCTGCACTGACACTCAGCCTCATGACCCTGATTTTGGGGGGCTTCCTGTGGTGGCGACGCAGCTGGAAGTGGCTGTTTTTAGGCGCGGTAGGCGCTCTGCCGTTGTTTGCTATCCCCTACGGGCCGACCGGAGGCATATTCGGCAACGTCGGCGAACCGATTATTACCGGAATGACGTTGGCAACCGCTGCATGGCTAAGCGGCTGGCGGCCGGGCAAAAGCTCGGCTTAAAGGCAATCCAATCAGCAGTCGCTCGCGAATATACGACTAGTGAGTGGTAATTTTTTCCTCAAGATGTGCGCCACATCTTAAATAGTCAGCTCAAAATGGAGCCAGTGTTATGAACGAAGCGGTCAACCCTGCGGCGGTGGTTAGCAAAGATAAGCTAATTCGCTACAGCCTGTTTTTTATTGTGATGGGTCTTTACACAGTGCCCTTTTTCGGCGTTGCTGTTCCGGCACCTCCGGGCCTGAATAACTCAGAATCAGGCAGGATTACGCTGCTGTTTGTCCACGAGTTCGCCGCGTTTATCTTCTTCGGCCATACTTTCTTTAGTAATGTTTGGGCAATGCGAGTGCGCATGGTTGGCGATACGCAAACCGGAATTATGGCGCGTGCCATGCTGCGCAAGATGGCTCTTGGCATTACCGGCCCCACCTCCATCATCGTGCCGCTCGCGGGTTTAATGCTGGTTGACACCTACTATGGCGGTTTCTACAACAACCCCTGGGTTGTCGATGCCTATATTGCATTCTGGATTATGGCCGGATTGCAGCTTGTGCCGGACATTATTCGTTATGCCGTAGACACGCACGCTGCCAACCCCAAACGCGACGTGAAACAAGCGGCTATTCGTGGTATTGGGTCTACATTTCTAACGATTTACATCCTATGGTGCATGGTGACCAAGAGCGCGCTTATTTCGCCATTATTCCTTGGCTAACAGCCTGCAGCAAGGCGATTGCCCACAACGGCAAACGTACAACCAACAGGGGCCGCAAGGCCCCTGTTTGCTATCCGGCATAGCCGCACTTAACAGTACCACCATGCTCCGCTTAGAGCAGTTGGCCCGGAACCCTAATAGGCCGTGCATACCAGATATAAGCCACTGAAAAAAATAGGAAAAATTTAAGGTTGGCTAGCATATTAATTGAGCTATTACTAGGAGAAATAAACCCGTCTTCATGGTAAATTAGCGGGGTGAATTAACTGGTGCCGATGCGCACTCTTCATTCAATACTTATGCGAAAACTATTTGTCTTTGTCGTTATCCTGTTGGGCACGTGTTCGCGCCCACCTACCTTGCTGGAGGAAGTCCTGCAGCAGGGCGAATTGCGTGTAGTGACGAGAAACTCGCCGACCAGTTATTACGTGGGTGCGCACGGCCCTGAAGGCCCTGAGTACGATCTGGTTCGGGGCTTCGCCGCCTTCATGGGTGTCGAACTAAAAATCTATGAAGCCGAACGCTTCGCCGATGTCATACCCGAAGTCGTAAAGGGCAACGCGCACATCGCCGCTGCCGGACTTAGTATTACCAAAGACCGGCTCAAGCAAGTGAACTTCGGCCCTGCCTATGAGCAGGTCGAACAACAACTCATTTATCGCCGCGGTAGCTACCGGCCACGCAAGATTAGCGATCTGATTGGTAAGCGACTCGAAGTGGCACCCGGCACCAGCTATGTCGATACCATGAAGGGCCTGCAAGATGATATGCCAGAGTTTAGCTGGATCGAGAACCCTAACTCGGACGTTTCGGACCTGCTAATGGATGTGGCTAACGGCACTATCGACTACACGGTTGCCGACTCAACAATTTTATCGATCTATCAGAATTTCATTCCCGAAATACGCGTGGCCATGACGCTGAGCGAAGGCGACTCACTCGCCTGGGCCTTTCAGAAACGACGCGATAAATCGCTGATCAACGAGGCCAAACGCTACTTCGCCTATATCGAAGAAAACGGCGATCTGCAACGCATTAAAGAGCGCTACTACCGGCATAGTGCCGCCTTCGATTATGTTGGCACGCGAACATTCAGACGACACATTGAGCAACGGCTTGGTGATTATCACAGCAGTTTTATTGATGCCGAAGACAACACCGGTATCGATTGGCGCTTGCTGGCGGCACTGAGCTATCAGGAATCACATTGGGATCCCGATGCCGTCTCACCAACCGGTGTGCGCGGCCTGATGATGCTCACGCAAAGAACGGCCAGCGTGCTAGGCGTGACTGACAGGATCGACCCAGAACAAAGTATTCGCGGCGGTGCGGAATATCTCGAAAAAATGAAAGGGCGTATTGCACCCGAGATTCGCGAACCCGATCGTACCTGGCTGGCATTGGCCGCGTATAACGTCGGCTATGGGCACGTGCGCGATGCACAAAATATTGTCAGACAACAGCGCGGCGATCCCAACAGCTGGTTAGATGTGAAGCAGGCACTACCGCTGCTCGCAAAGCGACAGCACTACTCTAAAACCACCCACGGTTATGCCCGTGGCTGGGAGCCCGTGAAATACGTTGAAAACATCCGTACCTATTACCGGATTATGCAGTGGCTCTCAGATGATGAACCTGAAGCGCTCAGAGCAGAGGCGGAAGAAGCCGACACCATCACCTGATCATTTCGCGTGAGACTTACTGCGGCGCTCGCGAAAAAATGCCTGCAACAACGTCCTGCACTCCTCTTCAGCAACGCCACCCTGCACAACCATGGCATGATTTAGTTCCGGCGCACGCACCAGATCGTAAACTGTGCCGCACGCACCCGCTTTAAAATCCTGCGCACCAAATACTAATCTCGCCACACGCGCATTGACCAGCGCACCCGCACACATCGGGCATGGCTCTAAAGTGGCATACAACGTGGTGTCATTCAGGCGATAGTTTTGCAGTGCCAAACCCGCCTCTCGAATCACACGCATCTCGGCATGCGCACTGGGATCATGCAGACCAATGGGCGCATTGCCTGCCGCCGCAACCACTTCTCCATTTTTAACCAGCACCGCGCCCACCGGCACTTCGCCCTGCGCTGCGGCCAGCCGCGCCTGCTCTATAGCCAACGCCATAAAGTGTTCATCAACACTGGTATCAATCTCTGCAGACACTGCAACTCCATGCCTTTCGCCCGCAAACCCTGCGGGAACCTATAAACCGGAAGATTACCGCTTTACGGCTGCGGAGTCATTCACGAGTCATGCACGAAACAAATGCCACTCATTGTGGTCGTATTTATTATACTATTTAGCCATCTAACTTAAGAGCGCCGCAATGACCCTACCGCCTGACAAGCCGGCAACACCTGCCAACACGAAACGTCGTCGCTTCGTGCAGGGGCTGGCGGCCGGCGGCGTGCTCGCTGCCAATCCGGGCTGGCTGCAGGCTGCTATGCAGGATTCCACGTTGCTGGGCACGGCACCGGTACTGAGCGGCACAGAAATAGATTTAGTCATTGCGCAAACCGCTGTGAATTTCACCGGCCGGCCGCGTATGGCAACCACCATTAATGGTTCCGTCCCAGGCCCTACTCTGCGACTGCGTGAGGGCGATGAAGTAACGATTCGCGTCACCAACCAACTGGCCAAGCCCACCTCAATACACTGGCACGGTATTTTGCTGCCCTACCAAATGGACGGTGTACCCGGCATCAGCTACGCGGGGATTATGCCGGGCGAAACATTTGTCTACCGCTTTAAGCTGCAGCAAAGTGGCACCTACTGGTATCACTCGCACAGCGGTTTTCAGGAAATGCTGGGCATGTACGGTGTACTAATTATTGAGCCGCGCGATGGTGAGCGTATTCAATCGGACAGGCAGCATGTAGTCACACTGTCGGACTGGACCGATCAAGCGCCTATGCATGCGTTCAGCAAACTAAAAATTCAGAGTGATCTCTACAACTTTAATCAACCCACCTTTTTCGACTTCACCCGTGACGTGTCGTCGATGGGCTTTAAAGCCGCGCTTGAGAAACGCGAGATGTGGAATGAGATGCGGATGACGCCGACCGACCTGGGTGATCTCTCGTCCGTCACACTCACCTATCTGATGAATGGCACAACGCCGGCCGGTAACTGGACCGGGCTGTTTAAACCGGGCGAAACAGTGCGACTGCGGTTTGTCAATGCGGCCAGCAACACGTTCTATGATGTCAGGATTCCCGGGCTGAAGATGACGGTAGTGCAAGCCGATGGGCAAGATGTGGAACCAGTCAGCATCGACGAGTTCCGCTTCGGCCCGGCCCAGACCTACGATGTGCTGGTAGAACCCGATGCAGAGGCCTATACCATCTTCGCGCAAAGCATGGAACGCACAGGCTATGCCCGCGGCACGCTAGCCACAGCAGGCGGACTCTCGGCTGCAATACCAGCACTTGATGCGGTCGAGTGGCTGACAATGGGCGACATGATGGGCGAGATGGGTCATGACGGCATGAACAACGCTGAGATGGACCACAGCACAATGAACCATGGGGCTGAAACAGCCGCTGAGATGGACCACAGCACAATGAACCATGGGGCTGAAACAGCCGCTAAGATGGATCACAGTACAATGAACCATGGGGCTGAAACAGCCGCTAAGATGGATCACAGTACCCACGGCGGCATGGCCATGGACCACAGCAACCCTAGCAATCCGAACCCGCTGGCAAAGCCCTCGCAAACCGTCCGACATGCCAGTTCCGAATACAGCCCTTACGTCGACATGCGCGTGAATATGCCACGCACCAATCTTGATGATCCGGGCGTTGGTCTAAGAAACAATGGTCGACGGGTGCTCACCCTCGCTGATCTAAAGTCTGTTAATGGGGTAATTACCGATTGGCGACCGCCCGCCCGGGAAATCGAACTTCACCTCACCGGCAACATGGAACGCTACAGCTGGTCCTTCGACGGTCTCGAGTTTGGCAAAAGCACACCGGTCACTCTGCGCCAGGGCGAACGCGTCAGAATTATTTTGCAAAATGACACCATGATGACTCACCCGATGCATCTGCATGGCATGTGGAGTGAGCTCGAAACGGCTGAGGGCGAGTTGCTGGTCAGGCTGCATACCATCCCGGTGCAACCTGCACAGCGCATCAGCTTCTTAACAACCCCGGAAGACTTCGGCCGTTGGGCCTGGCATTGCCACCTGCTGTTTCATATGGATGCCGGCATGTTCCGCGAAGTAGTGGTCTCTTGAAGGCATTGTCAATTCAGCGGATCGCGCTACTGCTCCTAACTGTTGTCACACTGCACAGCAGTTTAGCGATGGCCCAAATGGAGCATGGCAACATGCAAGGCGGGCGGGCACCGGCCGACGCCCGCGACCCCAATGCCTACGCGGATGGCAACACTCTCACAGAGGGCGCCTACGCCCGGCCCGGCCTGCGCGAGCTAAAACTCGCCGATGAGCATTTTTTTTGGGTCGTGCTTGCCGACCGCTTCGAGTACCAGGAGGGCAACGATAGCCTTGCTTACGACGTACAGGGCTGGTTCGGCTCAACGTTCAACCGCTTTGTGGTAAAAGCTGAAGGCGACATTGAAGATGACAGGCTCCAGGAAAACCAACTCGACCTGCTCTGGGGGCATGCCATCAGCGCGTACTTCGATTCCCAACTGGGTGTGCGGCTTGATCAGTACAACGAAGGCGATAACCGGCAATGGCTGGCAGTGGGTGTGCAGGGACTCGTACCCTACTGGTTCGAACTCGACGTTACCGGGTATGTAGGAGATCGTGGCCGCACTGCACTCGGCATCGAAGCCGAATACGAGTTACTACTCACGCAACGACTCATTCTGCAACCGCGCGCGGAACTCAATCTGTACGGCAAGGATGATCCCGAAAACGGTATCGGCAATGGTCTCTCGGATCTCTCGCTCGGCCTGCGACTACGCTATGAAATCCGCCGGCAATTCGCACCCTATGTGGGCGTGCAATGGTCGAAAGCGTACGGTGACACCGCCGACTTTATCCGTGCCGACGGCGGTGATATCAGCGACACCGAATTGGTGGCAGGACTGCGATTCTGGTTCTAGTCGATTCATGAAAAATAAGGTGTTCAGAACTTCGTAATAAAATGGGCTACACACGTCCGGCAGGGCACTTTTGGCCTACTCACTGCCCTGCACAGCGACCAGCAACAAGTCCCGCCAACGAACCAGCCTGCACGACCCCCGGATCACCGGGATAGGAATCACGCAAGCCACTGCGCTTGAGGAGTTCGCCGCCGTTGCCAGTGGCCATTTTCAGTATCTGCGCCCGCATAAACTAATCGAGCAAATGCTCCATTTGCTCAACTTTACCGTCCGTGGCACCATTGCGTTTACCACTGTGGACGTGGAGAATACAAAATTCCTGCTTACGCGACTTCGAGACGGCGCTAAACGGGTGGCAACATCAGAGCACATGCACTACTTCTAAAACAAAACAGCAGCAAGGGGGCACTATGAAAGTCACTGGATTCGTTTTTGTAATTTGCGGGGTTCTGTCTATTCTATTTCCATTGATTGCAGGCATCGCTCTGGAATTTTTCTATGGGGCTATTTTGACTGTCGTCGGTGCAGCGGCGTTTGTGCACGCCGCAAAACAGCCGAGCAGAGAGAATCGACTCACGCACTATCTGCTGGCACTGGTTTTCGTAGCATGCGGACTATTGTTATTGCTGTCACCGCTGACTGGTCTCATGGCGTTTACACTGCTAATCGCGATTACCTTCATCACTCAAGGCATAGCTCAATTGATATTCGGCCTTCGGAACCGTTCCGCCAGCAACCATATCTGGGTTACGCTCAGTGGTATTCTTGGCCTGAGTGCAGGTGTAATGATTATTATCCAATGGCCTTCAAGTGCAAATTGGGTGATCGGCATGTTGGCAGGAATAAATCTGATGATGGTGGGTACAGCTATTCTGACGGCGCCGTCCCACACTGAACTCGACGCGATCTAACTCTATCCAAAAAAAATAGCCGAACGAAAAGCCAACTGATGGGTGTCGACGTCCTTGAGCGTCGATCATACCCTGCTCTACAAACGTGATCTGCAGGCGGCATTAGGCTGGATTAATGCGGTGTACGGATTCGTTGTCCGTAACGTTTGCTGCATAACACTACCCACAGCAATCCATTAATTCCGGTTATTCCCACTCGATTGCAAATAAGCCTTTTTTATACTTTATATTCAATGGCTTATTTTCCTTCTAATTTGTAATACCATGCTCAGAAAATCCTTCGAAAATACTCAAAAGATTGTCGATCCCCCATCGCGCTCCACCTGCAGCAGCCCGATGTCGAGCGACTACCCTCCACGCCGGGGTCAGCTGTGAAGGGCATCAAAAAGGCAAGCGTGAGCGGCTCTGTGCCGTTACATCGCGTGTCCTGCCGTGGCGGTTCCCCGTCTTTCACTGAACTCCACCGGCAAGGTTCTCTATACCCTGAAGACGCCTTATCGGGACGGGACAACCCAGGTGGCCTTCGATCCGGTGGATTTCATTGCGCGATTAGCCGCCCTCGTGCCAAAACCGAGGGTCAATCTCACCCCGTACCACGGCGTTCTGGCACCGAACCACCGCTGGCGCGGGGAGGTCAGCCCGGCCAAACGTGGCACCGCACTTAAGAGGGGCGCAAAGGCAAGAGTAAAGACACCGGCCGAGTGCCATGCTGCTATGACCGGGGCGCAACGCCTAAAGCGGGTTCTCAATATTGACATAGAGACCTGTGGCCGATGTGGCGGGTCGTTGAAAGTCATTGCGTGTATTGAGGACAAGGACGTTATACCCGATAAAGCGGGGCAGGCCCTCGATAGTATTCTGGCTCATCTTCGAGAGAAGGAATAGGACATTCACGCCTTCCCCTTGCTCACAACTCCTCCCAGGGCACAACCTGAGACAAGGTGAATTGAGGCAACCCATCAAGAGAAAGTGCCATGGGGTACATGGCCTCTTTTCGCTGGAAAGGAATCCAGTTCAACGACATTCAATCAGCAAGGAAGCCTCTGAAAAAGTCTGGCTCGACTCTCTGCGTTCTACCGTGCAGCAATGGACGGATGTGAATTGTTCGATGACCGACGCCGGTAAGACTTCAGGGTGATAGACCAGCTGTTCGCGATCTTTTCAGGGCTGGTGACTCGCATCCATGAGGAGATCTGCTCACGATAGCCCTTTTATTTGTCCTAGACTTCTACCGCAATCGATTCTGTTTGTAGCTAGATGATGCAGTTGTTCGTGAAGATTATCGGGAGCGAAGCGTAATGCTTTTTTGGGCGACAAGGCGTCGCTACTATCGGCAACGAGCGGTTCCCATTCCACATTGATGCCTAGACTATGCAACGCCACGGTATATTTACAGGCGGCATCACCGGAGCCGGAGCCGGAGCCGGAGCCGGGAGGCAAGCTGATTATGCGTAATTCTTTACTCATGCGAGAACCCCGAGGCTTTCTCCCATTGCTGAGCAAAGAACTGAGGCCTGATAGCGTGACAGAACCTTATAGTTTCGATTGACAGCCAATCTATTAGGGCTTCTAGCTTTACCCTACTCCCACTCAATCGTTGCCGGCGGCTTGCCGGAAATATCGTAAGTGACCCTTGAGATGCCGTCCACTTCGTTGATGATGCGACGTGATACGTGGTCCAGAAAATCGTACGGCAGATGCGCCCAGCGGGCCGTCATGAAGTCGATGGTTTCAACAGCACGCAATGCCACAACATAGTCGTAGCGACGACCGTCACCCATCACACCGACTGATTTGACCGGCAAGAATACGACAAAGGCCTGGCTTGTTTTGTCATACAAATCAGCGTTATGCAGCTCTTTAATAAAGATATCATCCGCTAACCGCAGCAGGTCAGCAAACTCCTTTTTCACCTCGCCAAGGATGCGCACGCCGAGCCCCGGGCCCGGAAACGGGTGACGATAGACCATGTCCTTCGGCAGTCCCAGCTCAACACCCATCTTGCGGACCTCATCCTTAAACAGATCACGCAGCGGCTCAATCAGTTCGAACGGCATATCATCGGGAAGACCACCCACATTGTGGTGCGACTTGATCACATGCGCTTTGCCTGTTTTCGAACCGGCTGACTCGATCACGTCCGGGTAAATGGTGCCTTGTGCCAACCACTTAATACCGGACAGTTTGGCGGCTTCTGCCGCGAACACTTCAATAAACAAACGACCAATAATCTTGCGCTTCTCTTCCGGATCAGTGACGCCGGCCAATGCACTGAGATACATCTCTTCAACATTGACGCGAATCACGTTTACGCCAAGGTTCTTGGCGAAGATCTCCATCACCTGATCGCCTTCGTTCAGACGTAAAAGACCATGATCGACAAACACACAGGTGAGCTGGTCACCGAGCGCTTCGTGCAATAATGCGGCGACCACAGAAGAATCAACACCGCCGGATAAGCCCAGCAATACTTTATCGGTACCCACCTGCTCACGAATCTTAATAATGTCGCGGGCAATAATATTGCCGGGACGCCAGGTATCGGGACAACCGCAAATATCGTGAACAAAACGTTCGATAATGCGCTGACCCTGATCGGTATGCGTGACCTCGGGATGAAACTGCAGCCCATAAAACCGCCGCTTCTCATCGGCCATTCCTGCCAACGGCGCGCTGCCGGTGCGGGCCATAACAGTAAAGCCCTCGGGCAAGGTCTCAACCCGGTCGCCATGACTCATCCAGACGTGCAGCAAGCTGCCCTGCTCATTCGTAGCGTCTTCAAGACCATCGAGCAACGCGTGCGAACCGACCACGTTGACCATGGCATAACCAAACTCACGCTCAGTTGAAGGCACCACGGCACCGCCAAGCTGGGCGGCCATGGTTTGCATGCCGTAGCAAATACCGAGCACGGGAACACCTAAATCAAACACCATCTCAGGGGCTTTCGGCGGTTCGTCAAGATTGACCGATTCAGGTCCGCCGGACAGAATGACGCCATCAGGGTGGAACTCGGTAATGTGCGCCGGATCGACATCCCACGGATAGATTTCGCTATAGACTCCGGCCTCACGAACCCTACGCGCTATTAACTGCGTGTATTGCGAACCAAAATCCAGAATCAAAATTCGATGTGCAGCAACTTCCAGAACCGGATCAGCCATGAGCTCAATAAACCTTAGCGTGTTGTTTTAATTCAGAACCAATGTGATTCGTACTACTAATCGGCGCGATAGTTGGGGGCTTCTTTGGTAATCGTCACATCGTGTGGATGGCTTTCGCGCATGCCCGCATTGGTGATACGCACAAACTGGGGCTTGGTGCGCATCTCTTCGATAGTCGCACAACCGGTATAGCCCATTGCCGCGCGCACGCCGCCGATCAGCTGATGCACGATAGCAATCACACTCCCCTTAAAGGGCACCCGGCCTTCAATACCTTCAGGCACCAACTTCTCTAACTGCTCGGATGAATCCTGGAAGTACCGGTCGGACGAACCGTGAGTCTGTGCCATCGCACCGAGTGAACCCATCCCGCGATAGGCTTTGTAAGAACGCCCCTGGTACAACTCAACCTCACCGGGCGACTGCTCTGTGCCGGCAAACAAACTGCCGATCATGGTGCTGTGAGCACCTGCTGCCAGGGCTTTAGCAATATCCCCTGAATAGCGGATACCGCCATCGGCGATAAGCGGCACACCTGAGCCTTTGAGTGCAGCAGCGACATTGGCTACGGCAGTAAGCTGCGGCACGCCAACACCGGCCACAATGCGGGTGGTACAAATTGAACCGGGACCAATACCCACCTTCACGCCGTCAACGCCGGCCGCCACCAAATCGAGTGCGGCCTGCGCCGAAATAATATTGCCGGCAATCACCTGCAGCCCGGGGTAAGCCTTTTTAATGGCTTTAATACGCTCAATCACACCGCGGGTGTGGCCATGCGCAGTATCGACAATCACCACATCCACGCCGGCCGCCGCGAGCAAATGCACGCGCTCTTCCGTATCGCCACCGGTACCGACCGCCGCACCCACGCGCAACGCTCCCGAAGCATCTTTGCAGGCCAGTGGAAAATCGCTGGCCTTCTGGAAATCTTTTGCGGTAATCATGCCGCACAGCGCGAAGTCATCGTTCACGACCAACACTTTTTCAATGCGATGCTTGTGCAGCAGTGCCAGCACCTCTTCGCTCTCGGCACCCTCACGCACGGTGATCAGACGATCACGCGGCGTCATTACGGTAGAGACCGGCGCATCGAGCTGAGTTTCGAAACGCAGATCGCGATTCGTCACAATGCCAACGGTCTCGCCACCGCGCAAAACCGGCACACCGGAAATGCCTTTGGCACGGGTCAGTTCAATAACTTCACGAATAGTTCTGTCGGCATCGACGGTAATCGGCTGACCAATAATGCCGCTCTCGTATTTCTTCACGCGGTTGACTTCTTTGGCCTGCGCTTCAGGGCTCATGTTCTTGTGAACAATACCAATACCGCCTTCCTGAGCCATGGCAATGGCCAATCTCGCTTCAGTGACCGTATCCATAGCCGCGGCGACCAGCGGAATGTTGAGCTCTATATCGCGGGAGAGTTGCGTCTTGAGTTCGACTTCGCGCGGCAGAATATCCGAATAGGCTGGCTGCAGAAGGACATCGTCAAAAGTAAGCGCTTCCTCAATAATTCGCATGCGATTCACCATTTATAATTTAGTTGCTGTATACGGAGCCTGCGACAGGCGAAAAACGCTGCCGTGAGCTCTGTATAGAGTGGATTTAGCGCCTACAGTTCCGTTGCCGACCGACCGTTGCAGGTTAACCGGCAATCTTACGCTTTGTGCAAAAGCCCGTAAACTGTAGACTGTTGCGAAACCGGCAAAACAAGCGCTAACGGCTGAAATGCTGTCAATTCAGGCGTCACCGGACTCGCCAACAGTTATAGAGAACATCGCCTTATGCGCCAACCGCAGGCCAATGACATTATTTCGGTCTCCGAGCTGAACCATCAGGCCCGTTCCATTCTGGAGCGCAATCTGCAGTCCGTCTGGCTAGAGGGCGAAATTTCCAATCTGGCCGCCCCCGCCTCCGGCCACCTGTACTTCAGCCTCAAAGACAAAAATGCGCAGGTCCGCTGCGCGATGTTCCGGGGAGCTAACCGCAGCCTGCGCTTTGCGCCGCAGAACGGTACGGCAGTGCTGATTTACGCCAAAGTGACGCTCTACGAAGCACGCGGCGAGTTTCAGCTGGTGGCCGAGCACATGGAAGAAGCTGGTGAAGGCGCCCTGCGCCGCCAGTTCGAGGAACTCAAAGCCCGGCTAGGCGCTGAAGGCCTGTTTGCCGAAGAGCACAAGCAAGCCCTGCCAGCCTTACCCCGCAGCATAGGTATCGTCACGTCGCCCAGCGGTGCCGCGGTCAGAGATATTCTGAACATCCTGCGCCGCCGCTTTCCCTCTATTCCGGTGGTGGTCTACCCCACGGCCGTGCAAGGTGCGCCCGCGATACAAGGCATTGCCTCAGCATTGCAGGCCGCAGACGGGCATCACGACCTTATTATTCTGGCCCGCGGCGGCGGCTCGCTCGAGGATTTGTGGGCTTTCAACGAAGAAGTGGTCGCCCGCGCGATCTTTGCCACAAGCACTCCGGTTATCTCGGGCGTGGGTCATGAAACCGACTTTACGATTGCCGACCTGGTGGCCGATGTCCGGGCACCCACGCCATCGGGTGCCGCCGAACTGGCGGTGCCGGACCGCAAAGACTGGCTCCGCCATCTGGAACAACTCAATCGCAGGACGCTGCGTTCAGCCAGTCTGCTCCTTGGTCAATTCAGCGGCAAACTGCAGCAGGCGGAACACCGGCTCAACCGCTGCTCCCCCGCTGCCGTGCTCCAGCAGCGCACTCTGCTACTGGATGACCTGAGTCGCCGAATGGCGCAAAGCATGCGACAAATAACTGAATCAAAAAACAATAAAATCAATAATTTGTTAAATTTAATTAAGTTGAATTCTCCGCAAAGAAAGCTGCAACTTGAGCACGCTAGATTGCGCTTCTGTCGGTCGGGATTGCAGACTGGTATCCGCCAGAGGCTGGAGCAGACCGCTCACAGAGTGGCACTACAGGGCGGCAAGCTGCACGCGATTAGCCCGCTGGCCACTCTCGATCGGGGCTACGCTATCGTCAGCACCGCAGACGGGGGCAGAGTGATCGCCGGTGTGGCGGCTCTGCAAGCAGGGCAAACCGTAAGCACCCGGCTCGCCGATGGCGAGTTCTCGGCTACGGTAACAGTGGTAAACAAGAGGAACTGCAAAACCCCGGAGTAGAAAAAATCCGGCGACAAAAGAACTAGGATCAGAAGAACTAGGCGCGCTTAAAGAAGTTCTGCAGGATCGGCCGCAACTGATCCATATCAACCAAAAATGAGTCATGACCATGGATCGAATCCATCTCGATGTAGGTCACCTCTTTGGCCGGATCCGCTTTTTCAATGCCGTCCGCCAACTGGCGCTGCTGATGTGCCGGAAACAACAGATCAGATACCACGCCCACCACAGTGATCTTCTGCGGGCCGAGCAAGCGATAAGCCTCAGCCAATGATCCACCATGCTCTGCAAGATCGAACAAATCCGATGCCCGCGACAAATACAGATAGCAGTTCGCATCAAACTGGCCGGTAAATTTATTGGCATGCGCCTCAAGGTAAGATTCAATCTCAAAGTCGAGCGCGAAGCCATCGCCGGTTTTGCGCTCTTCGGGCACCCGTTCGCGACCGAAGCGCTGCTCCCACTCATCGGCCGAGCGATAACTCACCATGCCAATCTTGCGGGCCAGACGCATGCCGGTGATCGGCCCCTCGCCTGGCGAATAATTACCGCTCTTCCATTCCGGATCACGGCGAATCATCTCGCGCTGCATAGAACGTAGCGCAATGGAAAAGGGCAGCGTTCTGGGAGCGCTCGAGATAATCAGCAAACGCCGGCTCATCTCAGGAAACATAGCCGCAAATGCCAAGGAGGTCATACCGCCCATCGACGGACCGACCACGGCCTCCAGCTCGGCCACACCCAAGTGCTCTACCAGCAACTTGCCCGCAGTCGCGATGTCTTCGAGACTTAACACAGGAAATGCCAGCCGGTAAGGCTCGCCGGTTGTCGGATTAATGCTGGCAGGCCCGGTAGAACCGAAGCAACTGCCCATAGAATTAGCGCAGATGACGAAGTATTTGCGAGTGTCGAGGGGGCGCGACGGACCCACCATCTGCTCCCACCAACCGGGTGCCGGATCGTCCTGCGACGAAGAGACATGCGCCGACGGTGACAAGCCGGTAAAAATGAGCACAGCATTGTCGCCAGCCTCATTCAACGTGCCCCAGGTCTCGTAAGCCACTTCGACGCCCTTGAGCACGCCACCACGACGCATCTCAAAGTCATCAGCCAACGTCAAAAACTTTCTGCCACCACTCACAACAGTCACCCCATTAAAGAGGGCGACATTATGCGATAGAGGCTGGGTTTGCGGGCGATTAGTTAGTTATATCGACATAACAATCAGAAGCAACGAATACGCAACAACTACTTGTTTTTCTTAGTAAAGCTCTTAAGACGATCGCGCTTGCGGGTCTGTCGCCCAGTGAGCTTATTGCGAATACCGGCAAACGGGTTCTCACCGTTCTTCAGCTGCAGCCTGATGGGCGTCCCTTTCAGGCGGAAGGCCTTACGGAAGGTCTTGATGAGGTAACGCCGGTAGCTCTCCGGCAAACGGTCGGTTTGGTTGCCGTGCAAAACAATCACCGGCGGCCGCTTGCCGCCCTGATGCGCATAGGTGAGCTTCACGCGCCGGCCACGCACTAGCGGCGTGGGATGCGCCACAAGTGCATCACCCAGCACATCGTTGAGCTGCCGGGTTGACAAATCTTTAAGCGCTGCAAGGCCTGCGTTGGTCGCACTCTGCAACAGCTTGCGGATCTCGCTGCCCTCCAGAGCCGACACAAAATGTATATCGACAAAATCGAGAAACGGCAGCTTACGGTCAAGCTCGCTGTGAATCTGCCCGCGGTCGTAGCCGCGCAGGCCGTCCCACTTATTCACTCCCACAGCCAGCGCCCGGCCCCGCTGAATAACCAGCCCGATCAGCGAGACATCCTGATCAGTAATACCAGCGCGGGCATCGAGCAAAACTATGACAGAATCAGAATCATCAATAGCCTGCAAGGCCTTAACAACACTAAACTTTTCTATAGTATCATTTACTTTAGCTCGACGCCGAATGCCGGCCGTATCTACCAGCACATACGGCTTACCATCAACCTCGAATGGCACGTAAATGCTATCGCGGGTGGTGCCGGCATGATCAGACGCCAGCACGCGCTCCTCACCGACCAGCCGATTGACTAACGTCGACTTACCCACATTCGGGCGACCTACCACAGCGATCTTCATGCCTTCTGGCGCCACACCTCGCTCACCGGGCTCGCTCGCCGGCAGCTGCCGCATCAGCCGCTCAACCAAGGCGGCCACACCATCACCCCGGTCTGCCGAAATCACAGACGGGTCGCCCAGCCCCAGCGAATAAAAGTCGGGTACCAACTGGCTGGCATCTCGCCGTTCAGCCTTATTAACCACCAGAATTATCTTTGTGCCGGTCTTGCGGACACGATTGGCCACGTACTCATCGCCGGCTGTCAGGCCATCTATGCCGTCAACCAGCAACAACACCACATCGGCTTCCACCACTGCCAGATCGACCTGCCGGTCCATCAGTTGCGACATATCATCGCTATCACCGGTCAGGCCGCCCGTGTCAACCACGATGAACGGCGGCAAACCCGGATGCGAAAAGCCATAGAGACGGTCGCGGGTCAGCCCCGGATAATCGGCAACCAAAGCATCACGGGTACCGGTAAGCCGGTTAAATAATGTGGACTTACCCACGTTGGGTCGTCCGATAAGGGCTACTGCAGGAAGCATGGTTAGGACCTACTGGGCTTGCGGACGATGCGATAGGCAGCAATCTTGCCGCCATCACTGGTCACGTAGAGCATATCGCCGACGACCAGCGGTACTGCAGAAATACGATCACCATCAACCTTCACGCGGGCCTCAATCTCGCCGGTGAAGGCATCGAACCAATGCACGTAGCCCTGAAAATCGCCCACCACAACCGAGCCCTCATGCAATGCCGGGCCAGTTATATCGCGATTCAGCAGACTACCGGAGCGCCACAACTCGCGCCCCGAGGCACTACTGACAGCTAACAATTCACCATCGCTGAGGGATGCATAAATACTGGTGGCGTCGCCGGCAATACCCGCGTAACTCGACAACTCCTGCGACCACAACAACTGGCCCGACTCGGCAGCGATAGAGGCAAGCCGACCTTGATAGCTAATGGCATACAGATCATTGCCGACGAGCACTGCACTCGAATCAAGATCGATAAGACGCTCGATCTCGGTCCGGCCCGACGGTGGCGCCAGCATCACATCCCACAGGGCATTACCGTCCGAGAGATTGTAAGCCGCCAGCCTGCCGTTATCGAAACCACAAACAACGACACGCCCAATAACGATAGGCGTGGAAGTACCGCGCAGCGATAGCCGCGGCATCGATTGCTGATTAAACCAAAGCTCAGCGCCATCGACCGTGCTTAACGCCGTAATCCGGCCGTCGACGGTTCTAACAATCACCTGCCCCGGTGCCAGCGCCGGCGCCGCCAAGACTTCGCTCGCCACATTCTGCCGCCAGATTTCCTTGCCATCTTCCAGCGACAGCAGTACCACTACGCCGTTAATAGACCCCACGGCAACATAGCGATCATCAACGGCGGCTCCGCCGGCAAGCGGCAACTTGGTTTTGACGGACCAGCGTTTACGCCCTTTGGCGGCATCAAATGCTGAGACCCTGCCGCTGTGCGCCACGGCCACCACCACATCACCGCTCGACGCCGGCCCGAGCGACAAACGCAATAATTCGGTGCTGCCACCAAGTTTGCGACTCCAGACCTTTTTAACTTTAAATGCGGCAGAATAACGCTCCAGCTTAGCGGGCTCGAAAGGATCTTTACTGCCACCGAAAATGCTGCAGCCACTGATAACCAACGCCAATACAAGCAGCAGCGAAATGCGCAACCTGGCGCGCAGGCCCGACAATAAATGCACTCTGTTTTGCATAAAAGCCCGGCTTATTCAGTGCTGGCCGGTTCAAGCACCGACGGCTCAATCACAGCCAGCGCATCGAGCTTGACCCGAACATAGCCAGCCTGGGCAAAACTCGGACCCGCCGCATCCAACGCCTGCTCATACGCGGTTCTGGCTGCAGCCTCATTACCTTGGGCATACGCAATATCACCGCGTAAATCGGCAAATTCAGCGGTAAATGCATCATCCTTAGAATACGCGGCCACCTGAGCGGCTGCCGCATAGTCTTCAAGCTGCAGCAGCACGCGCCCGAGACGCAATGTGGCAATGTTGCGAATGCCCGCATCGTTGCTGTCCTTCGAAAGACGACGCAATACGTCAGCCGCCGCGTCAGCCTCGTTGCGCTTTATAAGACTAGCGGCCAGCGTCAACTCGGCCGAACCGGCATACGGCGTGCCGGAATAATCGCTGACAATCAACGCGTGAAGCTCATCGGCTTTGTTGTAGCGCTGCTGAGCCGTTGCCTCTGTCATTTCCTGAAAGGCATTCGAAGCTTCCTGAGCCACACGGGTATTGTTAGCCTGCCAGGCCTGCCACCCGAACAACCCACCGACACCAATGATCAGTCCGCCGGCCAGATACAGGCCGTTCTCTTTCCACCAGTTTTTTACCACAGTAGCCTGCTGGTCATCCGAGAGGGTTTCGTCAAAAAGTGCCATGATAAATTCCGTTTAAAATCTGTTAGTTATAAATTAAATGTAAAGTGAACTATTAATTATTCTGGCGCGCTTTACGGCAGGTTTTTTCGCAATGCTTCCGCTAAATCGGCAACCGCAATGGTCTCCTGCTGCGCCTGCGAACGCAGCGGCTTAATGCCGACAGTGCCACTCGCAAGCTCCTCATCACCCAGAATAACGGCCACCTGAGCGCCACTTTTGTCAGCTCGCTTGAACTGAGACTTGAAGCTGCCGCCACCGCAATTCACCTCAATACGCACATCAGGCAGCACATCACGCAACTGCTCAGCCAGTGCAAAGCCCGGCTTTAATGCCGCCTCACCGGGCAGCACTATATAGACATGTGGGTTTTCGACAAGCGGTAAACAATCGCGCGTCTCACAAAGCGCAATCAGCCGCTCCAAACCAATGGCCCAACCGATGGCCGGCGTGGACTTACCGCCGAGCTGCTCAACCAGACCGTCATAGCGACCGCCTGAACACACTGCACCCTGAGCACCCAGTTGATCGGTCACCCACTCGAACACCGTGCGGGAATAATAATCGAGCCCCCGCACCAATCTCGGATTGACCGTGAAGGCGATACCCGCCTGAGTCAGCAACTCCTGCAGCACTGCAAAATGCGCCTGCGACTCAACGTCGAGGTAGTCCGTAATTTGTGGTGCAGCAGCAACCAGATCAGCCATGGCCGGGTTCTTCGTATCAAGAATCCGCATCGGGTTGCGGTGCAGCCGGTTTTTGCTGTCTTCATCAAGCTGCTCCTGATGCTCCAGAAAGTAAGCCAGCAAAGCCTCTTTGTAAACGACTCGCGATTCGGCCGTACCTAGCGAGTTGATCTGCAGTTCGATTTTATCGAGCTTTAGTTCGCGCCAGACACGCGCCGACATCATGATCATTTCCGCGTCGATATCCGGGCCGGCAAAGCCGAGCGCCTCAACGTCGAACTGATGAAACTGACGATAGCGACCCTTCTGAGGCTTTTCATAGCGAAACATCGGACCGGTGGTCCAGACTTTCTGCCGCTGATTGTGTAAAAGACCGTTGCTAATACCGGCGCGCACTATCCCGGCTGTACCTTCAGGGCGCAGCGTGAGGCTCTCACCATTGCGGTCTTCGAAGGTATACATCTCTTTCTCAACGATATCGGTGACTTCACCAATAGACCGCTTGAACAACTCCGTGCGTTCCACTAAAGGCACGCGCAACTCGTTGTAACCGTAGGCTTGCATAGTGCGCTTCAACAGCGCCTCGATCGTCTGCCATGCCGGCGTTTCAGTGGGTAGCACATCGCTCATGCCACGCACAGATTGCAAAATCTCACTCACTGGGCCGAATCCTTAAGCGCGGTAATATCGGCAGCCGTGAGCTTGAAACGAGCCGTATTGTCACGGATCGACCACACCGGAACGCTGTATGGCACACCATCAAAGCTCACCTGCACAGCCTTCGCATCTCCCAAGACAAAACTAAACGGGGCAACACCGGCGAACTCACGGCTGCTACCGGCGCTAATCTCATTAACGAGCAGCCGGCCGCTGGCATCGGCGACCTCCACCCAACAATCATCCGCAAACACCAGGGTCACGCGCGTGGTGCCCGGCGCTGTCTGCGCCACTGGCTTAGGCTGGGCAACGACGGCGACCGGCAAGCCTGCTTGAGGAGTCACTTGTACCACAGGTTCCGCCTCAACGGCTGCTTCGCCGCTGGTAGCAGCATCGGGCAGCAGCAGGGTAAGCGGCGCTTCCTTGGATTCTTCCGGTGCCGCTGAATCGGGCGAACCGGACAGCAAAAAAGCCGCAACGGCAATCACTGCAAGAATTAGAACGCCAATCAAGCCCCACTGAGCCAGATTCGCAGGCTTCACCTGCTCATGTTGCGACGGAGGCCCCCGCCAATCCTTGGCGGAAGGATGGATCCGTTCATACAAAGCAACTAACTCATTGGGTGACAGTTGCAGCAACTTCTCGTAGCCCCGCAAATGCCCCTTAATAAATACAGGTGGACCTAATGCACTAAAATCCCCCACGTCTAACGCACGCACAACAGGCACGTCCAAGCGGAGCTCGGCTGCCACCTGCGCATGCGAGAGCTTTGCAGCCTCGCGGGCCGCGACCAATACCGCCACAAAGTTAGCCACCCAGTCGTCTTCAGTCTCTGCGTTACCGGCCTGCACTTCTAGATGCTCAGACATTAATCACCCCGTTGGATTGCCACAGCCTCTTCAGACAGAGGATACAGCTCAACCAGCTGCGCCCTGTACTGCCGCGACATGGCAATATCGCCTAACTGTGCTTCAGTCTTCGACAGCAAATACAGCATGGTCGGCGTTGGCGAAGTAATCTCTAAAGAGCGCTCTAAAAACACACGGGCCTGCAAATACTGTTGCTGGCGATAGGCCAAATCAGCGATTTGCACCATCAGCAAGGCATTGTCACGATCACTCGCCAATGCGGTGCGTAAATAGTTTTCGGCACGCTGCGGATCCGATTGCATAGCGCAGCGGGCAGCATTGGAATACAGCATCGTACGATTGTCGTTGAGCGGTATCCTCAACGCCTTATCGAAATACGTCAGAGCATTGTCGACCTGACCCCTATCGAAACACAAAAAGCCGGCGTAATCGTTAAGCGTGTTCGGGTCATTGGACGCTAGCTTCACCGCCCTTTTATACTGCTTTTCAGCCTCTACCGGATCACCAATCTCCTGATAAACCAAACCCAGCATGCTGTGCGCCTGGGCGAGATTCGGCTTCTGCTCAATCGCCTTCTCCAGCTTCTCACGGGCCGCGGTCAGGTTACCCTGCCGGAAGTAGTTAACCCCCAATTGCAGGTTAATCTCCGCAGCCGCATTCTGATCGGCAACCGGCGAAGGGTTTTTGCCCACTTCGGTAGTCACACAACCTGCCAGTACTAGCAAAAAACCCAAGACCCATAACTTTTGCATCATGCTAGCTTTACCGAGTTAACTGCAGACTTGTCGCTCAGCTTCATGCCAAGAGGAAACCGCACTTTATTATCCAATCGCCCTGCCAACTGCCCGCAAGCCGCATCAATATCATCGCCGCGCGGACGCCGCGTGACCGTCATTACTTTACTGTCCAGCAAAATTTGCCGGAACGCATCGATCTTAGCCTGAGTTGAACGACCGTAAACAATGCCCTCAACCGGGTTGTATGGAATGAGGTTTACCTTCGCAGGCCGCCCTTTCAGCAAACGGGCAAGGTCTCTGGCATCGGCAACAGAATCGTTTACATCCTGCAGCATAATGTACTCAAAGGTGATTGACCTGGCATTAGTCGCTTCGGCGTAATCCCAGCAAGACTCCAGCAACTCTGCAATGGGGTGGCGCCGGTTAATGGGCACTAACTCATTACGCAGTTCGTCATTACTGGCATGCAATGAAATAGCCAGTGCCACGTTAGTCGCTTTGGCCAGCTTGTAGATCTGTGGCACCAGGCCTGAAGTGCTCACAGTGACCCGGCGACGCGATAAAGCAAAGCCCAGATCGTCGGTCAGCACATTGCACGCCGGCACCAACTCACGGAAGTTGGCCAATGGCTCGCCCATGCCCATGAAGACCACATTGGTAATTCGCCCGCCATTGCCAAGCTCCGCCAAACTGCGCTGAGCCACGACCACCTGGCCAATAATCTCGGCTGCCGACAAGTTACGGTTAAAGCCCTGGCGACCCGTTGCACAAAAGGGACAATCCATCGCACAGCCAACCTGAGACGACACGCACAATGTGCCGCGGCTCGCCTCGGGAATATAAACAGTTTCAATATCCTGACCACCACCGACACTGATCAACCACTTGATAGTGCCATCTTTCGCGTACTGCACGCGGGTGGCATCGGGCAAAGCGAACGCCGCTTGCTCGGCGAGCGCTGCGCGCAAAGATTGACTGAAATCAGTCATTTCAGCCGGGTTAAGAACGCTGTCGCGATACAACCAGCGCATCAGCTGCTTAGCCCGATAAGGCTTCTCATTAAGCCCGGCGAAGAAGCTTTCCAGCTCCTGTCGCGGCAGACCTAACAAATTAAGCGGAGCAGCTGACATCAGAGCGTTAACCTAAAAAAACCCGGTCGCGATAGACGACCGGGTAATTGTTACTAGCGGGTGCGTGGACAAACGCCATCTGCACCAAAGAAGAACGTGATTTCCTGCGCCGCTGTTTCAGGCGCGTCAGAACCATGACAAATGTTTTCTTCAATACTGTCAGCAAAATCAGCACGAATCGTGCCGGCATCAGCTTCAGCAGGGTTAGTGGCGCCCAGCAACTGACGATGCAACAACACAGCATCATTGCCTTCCAGCGCAGACACCATCACAGGACCTGACGTCATGTAGCTGACCAGATCGTTGAAAAAAGGACGCTCGCTATGCACGGCATAAAAACCTTCCGCCTGCTCTTTACTCAGATGAATCATCTTGGCACCGATGATCAGCAAACCTGCCTTCTCAAAACGACCATAAATTTCGCCGAGCAGGTTTTTCTGGACGCCATCAGGCTTAATGATGGACAGGGTTCTTTCAATAGCCATGCTTAAATTACCTTGAAAATTATTGGGAAAATAAATTAATGAAAAACGGCGCGCGGCGAAGCCACGCAAAGCCACTTATTAAACGCTGAAGCTCTCGCCACAACCGCATTCGCCGCTCGATTGAGGATTGCGGAATTTGAAGGCCTCGTTCAGGCCCTCTTTCACAAAGTCGATCTCAGTGCCGTCGATAATCTCCAAAGCGGCCTGATCAACAATCACCTGAACACCGGCATCATCGAATACGGTATCGCCTGACTCCACGCTATCAGCGTAGTTCACGACGTAGGCAAAGCCGGAACAGCCGGTTTTGGTAATACCAACCCGCAGCCCGACCCCGCTGCCACGCTCATCGAGACAGTTACGCACGCGCTGGGCGGCACTTTCAGTCAATGTAATTGCCATATTCTCAATTCTTTCCAGTTAATAAATCACTTACAGATGACGGCCAAAAAACGACGAAAAAACGCTGCTAACCCATGGACAGCAGCTGCTCACGACAGTTCTCCAACGCATCCTGCAGGACAAGTATTTTACCCGCTTTTTCGGTTGGTATCTGCAAAGAACGCATTAAATCGGCGGTATTCAACCTGTCGATAGCCGCCAGCTCCTGCCCCTCAAAGGTCGCTGCTACATAAGCGCAGGCGGCAATCAGCTCCGGACAGCCAAACACCTGAAACCTGAGCACGGCGATACGCGACCCCTCAGACCGCAGCATAAAGCCCACCCAAGCGCCGTTTTCGCGACGACCGGCAACACCGAACACGCCCTGGCCAAAAGCTTCGTCAACATCTAAAATATGAGAATTATCTTCAAATAATTCAATTACTTGCTGGCTATATTTCATGTATTTTTTATACCATAAAAACCCTGTGTATAGCGACGCAAGCGCCGCACTGCTGTGCGAAACACAGCGGCGGCGGTGGCGATTTCTGCTGGCGTTGTAAAACGCCCTAAACTGAAACGAATCGTGCTCTCGGCCAGCTGATCGGCGCGGCCCAACGCGCGCAATACATAACTCGCATCATCGCTGGCCGTATTGCAGGCTGAACCGCTTGCCACGGCCAGACTGCGCAACGCGTACAGCAACGCTTCGCCTTCGACATCCTCAACACTGACGCTGAGTATCCCGCACACGGTATCGGCACCGGCACTGTTACGGATCAGTCCCGGCATGTCGCTGATGGCCGCCCAGAGCTGATCGCGCAGCACGGCAATCTTTGCGGGCTCGGTCGCTAAGGCCGTTTGCGCCAGCTCAGCGGCCAGACCCATGCCCACAATCTGATGGGTAGGCAAGGTGCCGGGGCGCAAACCGCGCTCCTGACCACCACCCAACATCAGCGGCTCCAGCCGGTTGACCCTCTCGGTATTCAGGTACAAAACGCCAACCCCCTTAGGGCCATACATCTTATGCGCGCTGAGTGACAGCAGATCGATATTCTGTGCCATCACATCCAATGGCAGTCGCCCGGCACTCTGCGCCGCGTCCACGTGAAATAAAATATCGTTGTGGCGGCAGATTTGCCCGACAGCAGCAATATCCTGAATCACTCCGGTCTCGTTATTGACGTGCATTAGCGACACCAAAATAGTGTCGTCACAAAGGGCTTGCTGAACTGACTTGGGCGTAACCCGACCTTCAGAGTCGGGCTGCAAAAAGGTGACCCTGAAACCCTCGCCTTCGAGTTGCCGGCACGCATTGAGTACGGCGCTGTGCTCGGTCACTGCAGTAACAATATGACAACCCTGCATATCGCCGCGGAATCGCGCTACGCCCAAGACCGCCAGATTGTCGGACTCGGTGGCACCAGAAGTGAAGACAATGCCTGCCGGCGACCCGTTGACCAGCTGCGCCACCTGAACGCGCGCGGCATCGACCAGTTCATTGGCAAGCTCGCCGAAACGGTGCAAACCCGCTGCCGGATTGCCGAAGGTATTGTCGCCACGAAGCACCTCATGCATAGCATCGGCCACGCGTAAATCAACGGGCGTTGAGGCGGCGTTGTCGAGGTAGATGCCGACCATTAACTAATCGCTATCGGAACCGCCGCGCTTAGCGGGATCCACCGACGACAAAACGCCACGCATAATATTCACTTCGTTCTCATCGAGCTGAATACGATTAAACATGCGCCGCACGCGACGCATCAGATTACGCGGGTTATCTGGATTCAAAAAGCCACTGTTAATAATGACGTGCTCGAAGTGGTCATAGAATAATTCGATATCGGCAGAAGAGGCGTTCGGCGATTCAGGCTCAGGGCGCACATCGAGAATATCTTCCGCCACCCGACACTCGTACGCCAGCACCTGTACTGCAGCCGCCAGATTCAATGAGCTATAGACCGCGTCGGTGGGGATATACACCAAGCCGTTACAGAGGTTGAGCTCTTCATTCGTTAATCCCGCCTGCTCATTACCAAAGACAATAGCGACAGGCTTGGTTCTGGCCGCAGCAACCGCCTCCACCGCACATTCGCGCGGATTATATTCGGGCCAGTTGAGTCGGCGGCGACGCGCACTGGCACCAAAGACCAAGCCGCAATCGGCCACCGCTTCGGCCAGCGTTTCTGTAACACGGGCATTAACCAATACCTCAAGGGCATTGGATGAACGTGCCCGGGCTTCAGGATGCGGATGTTCTTTTTCGGGTTTCACCAGCACGAGTTCGCTGTAGCCCATAACCCGAATGGCGCGAGCGGCAGCGCCGATGTTACCGGGGTGCGAGGGTTGAAACAGGACAAATCGGATGGGTGTCACGGGTGTATCAGTCATAAGTAACCTGCAAATTCTTCACTGCATGGGGCTATGCTTTGCTATTCTACCCGCCCCAACGATCTGAATGCGGTTTGTTTCGCCAAAAAAATTATGCAAGCACTACTCAATACAGCTGTCGAAGCCGCCCGCAAAGCCGGCGATATTATCTCGCGGCAATCGCGACAACTCGACCGCCTGCAAATACAGACGAAGGGTACCAATGAGTTCGCCACGCAAGTGGATGAAGCCGCCGAAAATGCCATTGTTGAACTGATCCGGCAACGCTATCCCGACCACGCCGTTATCGGCGAAGAAGGCGGTGAGAGTGGCGGTGCTCATTCCGATTACCTCTGGATTGTCGACCCGCTCGACGGCACCACCAATTTTATTCACGGTCTACCCTGCTACGCGGTCTCAATTGGTCTGAAGGTCAAAGGTCGCTTATCCGTTGGCGTGGTTTACAACCCTCACAGTCAGGAGCTGTTTACCGCCGTCCGCGGCAACGGCGCTACCGTCGATGGCCGGCGAATGCGCGCTAGCAAGCGGCGCGAGATTGCCGGCTCAATCATTGGTACGGAATTTCCGTTTCGTAGCGTTGATGCCTCGCTCGACAAACACGTCAACATTTATAAGAACGTTATCAAAGCAGCGGGCTGCGTGCGCGGGGAAGGCTCGGCAGCACTCGATCTATGCTACATGGCTGCAGGCAGAATGGATGGCGCCTGGATGTTTGGCCTGAAGGTCTGGGATATTGCTGCAGGCGTGCTCATTCTCCGCGAAGCCGGTGGCATGGTCTCGGCGATAGATGAAAAAGAAGACTACATGGAAACCGGCAACCTGGTTGCGGGTGCGCCAAAAGTTCACGCCGAGCTGCGCGAACTCATTAACAAGAGCTAACCTCTGAGCGGGTGATCGGCCCCGCTGGCTAGCACGACACAGCGCGCTTCTTAAGCCAGGTCGTCGCGGGATAACACTCCAGAAAGATAAAGTACTGGGGCCAGAAAAATCCTGGACAATAAAAACCTCGGCAAGAGAAAACCTAGGGCAGATTATCAATCTCGGGATCAACCACCTCAGGTGGCATCAGATCCTGGGGTGTCACATCAAGCGCCAGAGCACAGGCGCTGGCCGTAAAGACCGAAGAATACGTACCCACAATCACGCCAACGATCAGCGCGATGGCAAAGCCATTGACCGACTCACCACCGAGAAAAACCAGTGCCATCAACACCAGCAAGGTAGTAAAACTCGTAACGAAGGTACGACTCAGCATCTGATTGATAGAGCCGTTCATAATCTCTTCCGCCGTACCCTGATGAATCTCACGGAAGTTCTCGCGAATTCGATCAAAGACTACGATGGTGTCATTCAAAGAATAACCGATCACCGCCAGCACCGCCGCCAGTACGGATAAGTCGAACGGCAACTGCAACACAGAGAACACGCCCAGCGTAATAATAACGTCATGCACTAACGCCGCAACAGAACCGACCGCAAACTTCCACTGAAAGCGGAACATGATGTAAGCAAGAATCATGAGCAACGCGAACAACATGGCCAAACCACCCTGCTCGGTCAGCTCCTCGCCCACCTGCGGACCCACAAACTCGACACGACGCAACTCAACGCCCGGATCGCCCGCCTGCAGAACATTGAGGATTTGCTCACCAAGCTGACTGTTGTTAACGCCGTCGATCGGCAACACACGAATCAATACGTCGCGCACATTACCAAAGTTCTGCACCTGAGCTGCCGCAAAGTCATTAGCCTGCAAATCCGCACGGATTTCGCTCAGATTGGCCGCCTCCGGATAGGCCGCTTCAAGCAATACACCACCGGTAAAGTCGATACCAAAGTTAAGCCCGCGGGTTCCCAACGACACCAACGAGACAATAATCAAAACACCAGAGAGCACGGCCGTAAGCTTTCGCTGACCCATAAAGTTAATGTGCTTATCCAGAGCCGCGCTCTTCGCCACACTTCTTGCCTTACTCATGACTTTGCTCCCGTCTGAACTGCTGTCCCGCTGAGGTCACCGCCACCAATGGCTAATCGTTTTACGTCGCGGCTGCCATAGGTGAGATTCACGAGCGCACGGGTCACGATAATGGCGGTAAACATCGAGCTCAGAATGCCCAGCGACAGCGTAATAGCAAACCCTTTAATGGGGCCGGTACCGAAAACGAACAACATGACCGCCGCTATCAACGTCGTGATATTGGCATCAGCAATAGTCGACAACGCCTTGTCGTAGCCGGCGCTAATCGCCGCCTGCGGGCTCACACCGTTGCGCAACTCTTCTTTGATACGTTCAAAGATCAGCACGTTGGCATCCACTGCCATACCGACGGTCAGAACAATGCCTGCCAGGCCAGGCAATGTTAACGAGGCCTGCAACATCGATAGCAAAGCCGTAATAAGAATGAGATTGCAGAACAATGCCACGTTGGCAATGAGCCCGAAGGCCCGGTAATACACGGCCATGAACGCTACAACCAATAGGAAGCCAATCACAATGGCCTCCACACCAGCATTAATATTGTCTTGCCCTAAGCTCGGGCCAATGGTGCGCTCTTCCACTTTATAAATAGGTGCAGACAACGCACCGGCACGCAACAGTAACGACAGATCACGCGCTTCAATAATATCGAGACCGCTAATCTGGAAACTGCTACTGAACACACCGCGGATGTTGGCAATATTAATAACCTCGCGTTCAACGCGGGTAATCTCTTTGGTTTCGCCGTTAAGCTCTACGAAACTGCGCTTCTGCTCAACAAATACCACGGCCATCGGCTTATTCAAATTAGCCTTGGTGGTTTCAAGCATGCGGTTAGCGCCCTTTGAATCGAGCTTCACAAATACCACCGCCGAGCCTTCCGAGAAGCCGGAACTGGCATCAACCAACTGGTCGCCGGTCACAATAGTTGAGCGCTTTAGCAGCACTGGCGCACCATTGCGTTCGGAGAACAACTCACAACCTAATGGCGCACGACCGCGACGCTCGGCGGCATAGGGATCTTCGTTTTCACACACCAGGCGAAATTCGAGCGTCGCTGTGGCGCCCAATATCCGCTCTGCCTGAGCCGGATCCTGCACGCCCGGCAACTGCACCACAATGCGATCGGCACCCTGACGCTGCACCACAGGTTCAGCAACACCCAGTTCGTTTACGCGATTACGCAAAGTGACGGTGTTCTTCTGAATCGCAAAATTTTGCCGCTCGCGAATCTGCTCCGGCGTCATGGTGATAAGCAACACCTTATCGCCATCGCGCTCAACCGTCTTAATATCGAGCATGTCGTCGGCTTCTTGAATGAGCTCTTCGGCCCGCGCCAGGTCGTTAGGGTTGCCCACCTTCACTTCGATCGCATCGCCCACAATCCGCACGTTGCGCCGAATGCGTTCTTGACGCAGCAGTTGATCAAACTCTTCCTGATAAATATTGAGGCGCTGAGTAATGGCAGATTCCATATCCACTTCAAACAGGAAGTGCACACCGCCGCGGAGATCGAGACCCAGACTCATTGGCTGCAAACCCAGATCACGCAACCAGCTGGGTGTGCGCGGCGCCAGCGTCAGCGCTACAACGAACCCATCACCTAAACCAGTGCGCAGCTTTTCCGCTGCCGCCAACTGCTGCTCAACGCCTGCAAAATGCACCAGACCGCGATCATCGCTTAAGTAGGGTTTCTGACTCTCGATGCCCTGCTGCTGCAAGACCCGCTCAACAGCAACCAGTGCCGCTTCATCGAGCGCACCGCCGTTGTCGTAACTAATTTGCAGGGCGGGATCTTCACCAAATACATTGGGCAAAGCGAGCAAGCCTGCGATAGCCAATACGGCCACAATCAACAGGTTTTTCCAGAGAGCATAATGGTTCATTCAATAGGTCCAAGAGGCACAGCCTGCCTCGTTATAAATGCGGCATCAGTCATTGGTCAATGCCGCTGGCCGCAGGCTGGGCTACTTCTTGTCTTCAGCAATAGCTTTTGGAGCAGACTTACCGCTGCGGGCAGACTTAAGAGTGCCTTTCGGCATGACAGCACCCACTGTGTGTTTTTGTACGGCAATTTCAACGCCGTCGGACACTTCAAGCGTCACAAACTGGTCAGTCACTTTGATCACCTTGCCCAACACACCGCCGGCCGTTACGACCTCATTACCCGCTGAAATGGCAGATACCATCTCGCGATGCTCTTTCTGGCGCTTCGTCTGTGGACGAATCAGCAAAAAGTAAAAAACGACAAAGATCAGGACCAACGGAGCAAGGCCCATCAGGTCGGCACCGCCGCCGAAGGCTTGTGCATTAGCGGTCTGTATAAAGAAGTCCATAGTGTGTAACCCTAAATAATAAAACGAGCCGTAAAACAGCAGGTAGTAAAACGGCATGAAATCGGTCGGGCACCGCCCATTGCGGGGCCGGAAAGGCGTCGCATTATGCCATAGAAACCGCGGCAGTCTCCTGCCTGATCCTGAATTCGCGGGCAAACGCAGCGAACTCATCCGCTGCGATAGCCGCACGGATCCGGGCCATGAGATTCAGGTAATAGTGAAGATTATGGATCGTATGCAGGCGTGCGGCCAGAATCTCGCCGCACTTATCCAGATGCCGAAGGTAGGCCCTGGAGTAGTTCTGGCAGGTGTAGCATGTGCAATCCGGATGGATCGGGCCCAGATCCTTCTGGTAGCGGGCGTTGCGGATGCGAACTACGCCATCGTCCGTGAACAGGTGGCCGTTGCGGGCATTGCGCGTGGGCATCACGCAATCAAACATATCAATGCCCTGCTCGACCGCATTCACAATATCTAGCGGCGTACCCACGCCCATTAAATAGCGTGGCTTATCAGCCGGCATCTGCGGCACGATATGCCGCAATACGCTCATGCGCTCGGCTTCGGTTTCACCCACCGAGAGGCCGCCCAGCGCCATACCCTCAAAACCCGCCTCCAATAAGCCGGCCAACGACTCGTCACGCAGGTTATTGTGCATACCCCCCTGCACAATGCCGAACAACGCATTGCCCTTCTCCAGGCTGCCGAGATGCAGAAACTCATCCCGCGAGCGTTTTGCCCAGCGCAATGACAGGGCCATAGAATCGCGAGCTTCAGACTCAGTGGCCGGATAATCGGTGCATTCATCAAACACCATCTGGATGTCACTGTTGAGTGCGCTTTGCATTTGCATCGAGACTTCGGGCGACATGAACACCTTCCGACCATCGGTGGGCGCCTGAAATTCGACACCCTGTTCGGTGAGCTTGCGACGCTCCGCCAGACTCCAGACCTGAAAACCGCCTGAGTCGGTAAGAATCGGCCCGTGCCAATTCATAAAGCCATGCAAACCACCGTGCTCTTTAATAATGTCATCACCCGGACGCAACATCAGATGAAAGGTGTTACCGAGAATAATGTCGGCACCAAGGCCTTTAACTTCTTCGGGCGTCATGGCCTTGACCGTGCCGTAGGTACCCACAGGCATAAACGCAGGTGTATGAATAGCACCGTGCGGCGTGTCTACGCGACCGCGCCGCGCACTGCCGGACGTGGTCTTCAGCTCAAAGCCGAAGCCGGGCTGCTCATTTTCACTCACGCGAATCGCTCCAGAAACATCGCATCACCATAGCTAAAAAAGCGGTAGCGCTCTGCCACAGCATGCCGGTATGCCGCCAGTATACGGTCCTGCCCGGCGAAAGCCGACACCAGCATTAGCAGCGACGACTCGGGCAGATGAAAATTGGTGACCATGGCATCCACCACATTGAAGCAGTAACCCGGCTGAATAAATAAAGATGTTTCACCGTTATAGGGTGCAAGCTCACCGGACCGAGCCGCCGTTTCCAGGCAACGCATGACCGTAGTACCCACGGCAATCACCCGGCCGCCGCGCTTACGGGTGGCCGCCACTTTGTCGCACAGCGTCTGACTCACTATGACGCGCTCGCTGTGCAACTGCTTGGCATCAATTTGCTCCTGACGCACCGGCTGAAAAGTGCCTGCACCGACATGCAACGTGACCTTCGCAATCTCCACATTCAATGCCGCAATCCGACTCAATAGCGCATCATCAAAATGCAGCCCGGCGGTTGGCGCTGCAACCGCACCCGGGGTCGCCGAAAAAACGGTCTGATAACGATCGACATCGGCAGCCGTATCAGGGCGATCAATATACGGCGGTAGTGGCATATGCCCCAGCCGGTTAAACACCGTAAGCGCTGGCGCGGAAAACTGCAGCACAAAAAAAGGACCTTCGCGCCGCAACAACTCCGCGGTAATGTTTTCAGCAAACTGCAGTTCAGCACCCGGCTTGGGTGATTTGCTGGAACGCATTTGCACCAGCGCCGTATCATCATCAAGAATACGTTCCAGCAATACCTCGATTTTGCCGCCGGAACGCTTCTGCCCGAACAAGCGGGCCGGAATAACGCGGGTGTCGTTCAATACCAGCAGATCGCCACTCTGCAGCTCCCCCGGCAGGTCGGAAAACCGCAAATCAGCGAGCCCCTCTGCCATTACCCGCAACAAACGGCTGTCGGACCGCACAGCCAACGGTTCCTGAGCGATTAACTCAGCGGGAAGATCAAAATGAAAGTCGGAGGCCTGCATGCGGCGCATTGTAACGGCATGGAGGGCCTATGTAAGCAGTCAAAGCGCTGCCTTTGACGGTTCAGCGGCACCAATTGCAGATATTCCGTGCGGTTGACCATAGACGCACACCAAATGAGCGGTGTATCCTTGCGCCCCTTGCCAATACGCAACACACTTACACAATGCCGGAGTGGTGGAATTGGTAGACACGCCGGATTCAAAATCCGGTTCTAGCGATAGAGTGCCGGTTCAAGTCCGGCCTTCGGTACCAATACTTAAAAAGCCCCGCTGTGCGGGGCTTTTTAATACCCAAAATTAATGCCATAAAAGCTCAAAGATCCTGCCAATGTCGCAACAAATAGCAAACTGACAAATCGGAAGGGCTATTTCAGAAAGCCTAGTATCACCAAAGTTACAGTTGAGCCGATGGGACCGATTCAACTCTCACTGTCAGATTCTCGATCGTACCCACCACCAAGGGCCTGATACATATTCACTAGCGCGGTAAACTGCTGAAGCCTTAGCTCAATAAGCTCCATATTCGATTCCAGTGCATCGCGCTGGGTCAATAGCACCTCGGTATAGTCCGCTCGCGCAGACCTGTAAAGGCTGTTGGCTATGGAGATAGACTGCGAAAGCACTTCCACCTGCTGAGCCTTACTCTCATGGCTCTTACCGATGTTGCTAATCATCGAATACTGATTCAGCACCTCTACATAAGCGTTGAGGACAGTCTTCTGATAATGAAACAGAGCCTGCAATTGAATGGCTGAGGCATTGTTGTATGCCGCACGAATCGCCTTCTTATTAAACAACGGCATGACTAGCTCGCCTGCCAAGTTGTACAACAACGATTCGGGAGTCGTCAGCAGTGTGCCACCGTCCGACGTACTGAAACCCATTGCAGCGGACAATTCCAGAGTAGGGTAAAAACGCGCACGGGCAACATTTATATCAAGTTTTGCAGCCTCGAGCTCAAACTCGGCCTGCCGGACATCCGGGCGATTGATCAGCAAATCGCTTGGTTTACCCATTGACACGGACCGCAGCTTGCGTGTCTCAAGATCTTCCGCACTGCGCTCGATATGCTGTGGGAAACGTCCAACCAGGAAGTTAATCCTATTCTCCGTCTCAATAATCAGCTGTTGCATTTCGTACAACTCACTCTGATTCTTAAAGACTTCTGCCTCGAATCGCCGCACGGCAAGTGACGAAGCTCTACCAGCCGTCTTTTGCAGGCCGACTACTGTCAGCGCTCTCTTTTGAATATCGAGCATTCTCTCGAGGGTAGTGAGGCTATTATCCAATGCCAGCAACTCGTAATACGCTTCTGAAATCTCTGCAACAAGGCGCGTCACCATAAAGTTACGCCCCTCTTCCGTTGCCAAATAACGGAGCACTGCCGCTTTTTTGGCACTGCGTAATTTATTCCAGATATCAATTTCCCAGGAAAAGTCCATCCCTAGACCGAAGTCGGGCACTGGGTCAGGGAATGGCTCACCGTCTTTCATCGGTAAATTTTCCTCAACCGCCCCACGAGTGGTGTATTGGCCCACTTTGCCAATACCAGCCCCCGCATAGAGATTCGCAAACGGCAAGTATTCGCCCTGGCGTGCGCCTATTTCGTTACGGGATATCTCGATTTCCTGCATCAGGATATTGAGCTCCTGATTATTCTCAAGCGCCGCATCAATAATCATTGCCAAATACGGGTCGTCGAAAAACTCACTCCATTGAATGGCCACAGAATTACCCAAGCCATCAGCACCCGCGTAACTCTCCGGAATTGTCACCTTAAATTTATCCGAATCATCAGGTTCAGTCGCCGCCGAACTTGAGGTATTGCCCGAATGCGTCGAGGCGCAACCCTGCATAGCCAACACTATGCAAATAAAGAAGATTCTGTACATCATATTTCTCATATTCATTGTCATTCGTCCCCACGCCCAAAAACTTCAGTTAGCGGAGATTCATGTTCATCGCGGATTAGTTTTCGATTCTCGTCAAGCGTTCCAAACAGGAAATACAATCCGGGAATGACAATGACGCCAACCAACGTGCCAAGCAGCATACCGCCGGCCGACGATGCGCCTATGTTTACCGGCGACGAACGCTTAGAGAAGTTGCTGGGCATAACGCTTGCCATTGCGACCGAGCTGGCTGTTACCCGAGAACGTTTAGACACCATCGAAAGGCTGCTTGATGGCAGCGATGTGCTTGATCGTGAATCGATCGAACAGTTCAAACCCGATGATGGCATCATGGCTGAACGCAACTCAATGCATGAGGATTATCTGGCTCGGGTGTTTCGGGCGCTGCGTTGAACAACTGGTTACATCGATGCGGTTAAAAGTGCAGGACTGAATCGCCCCCACTTTACTAGACACCTTCCAGCCATACAAAATGGCACCAGGAGAGGTGAATATGAGCAAGCAGCGATACACGGACGAATTTAAGGTAGAAGCGGTTAAGCAGGTGGTTG
>Ga0105052_10001074_pt1 | contig 37379 bp, 36 predicted proteins | sample FRY03_FD_78094 | JGI IMG/M metagenome (GOLD analysis project Ga0105052, IMG submission 78094) | Freshwater microbial communities from Lake Fryxell liftoff mats and glacier meltwater in Antarctica - FRY-03 | ecosystem: Environmental > Aquatic > Freshwater > Ice > Glacier meltwater ... | reverse complement strand
CTCATTGATTGTATAGAATAAAAGTGGCGTTCCTATTGAGATTCCAACCAAACTTATTGCCGCTGCCAAAGGAGTAATTTTTAGCCGTATCATAACCAAATAAGAAATGAAAATCCCAAGCAATAGAAAACAGATAGCTCCAATTGCTATCGATCGCTGATACGGATAACTGTAGCCATCAGATTTGTATTTTGGGGAATGAAACCAATGTGCGGTTAAAAAAAATGGAATTTGACAAATTGCAACACCTGGAAAAAATTTATTCGTTCGACCTATTTCGGGTGAAACATAATCACCGAATTCGTCCATTTTAGCATTGGGGTAGTTCGGTAGAATTGAATCTATGAAAAAGTAATGTGGGTCGTGATAAATGAAATGTTGTGGTAAATAGGTATAATATCCTGAACCGTCCGAGCGTACTATTGGCCTATCCAATCGCTCTGTGTCTTCCCAATGGTGAAAATTGTTGCTCTGAAATTTCAAAACACCTGCCATTATAATTACCAGAATGAGTAATACAGCTCTTTTGTCTTTGAAAAATCGAAGAACTTTATTGCCCATGAACTTTCTGTAAAAGATAGTAGTCGAGTAAAACCAGTGCTGTCATCGCTTCAACAATCGGAACTGCTCTTGGAACGACACATGCATCATGACGACCTTTTCCTTGAATTGTACTTGACTTTAAATCAGCATCAATAGTATTTTGAATTTTTGCAATTGTAGCAACCGGTTTGAAGGCAACTCTAAAGTAAATTGGCATTCCATTACTAATTCCTCCTTGCACACCGGCAGAGTAATTTGTTGTCGTTTTTCCACCTGCTAAAAATAGGTCATTGTGCTCTGAACCATTCTTTGTAACTGATTCAAATCCAGCGCCAAACTCAACTCCTTTTACAGCATTGATTGAAAACAAAGCTTGTCCCAAAACGGCGTTCAATTTATCAAAAACAGGTTCGCCTAATCCGATTGGAATATTGACAATTTTACAAGCTACACAGCCACCAATTGAATCTCCTTCTTTTTTAGTTTCTTCAATTTTGGTTTGCATTTTCAACGCCATTTGTTCATCAGGACAGCGAACAGAATTACTTTCAATTTGGGTTTCTGAATAAATTAAATTTTCTCCGTGCTGATTCTCCCAAGGCAAGCGAATTTCTCCGACTTGATCAACGAAGGCTTGCATCTCAATTCCTTTTGATTTTAGATATTGAATTGCAAAGCCCCCAGCAACAACTCGTGCAACCGTTTCTCGAGCACTGCTTCTTCCGCCGCCGCGATGGTCCCGAATGCCATATTTCTGATCGTAAGTGAAATCGGCATGTGAAGGACGATAAACGATTTTATTGTTGTCGTAATCTTTGCTTTTTGCGTCGTTGTTGCGAATTAAAAATGCAATAGGTGTTCCTGTTGTTTTTCCTTCAAAAATTCCTGAAAGAAATTCAATTTCATCGTCCTCTTTTCTTTGCGTTGTTAATCTTGATTGGCCAGGCTTTCGCTTAGCGACAAAACGATTCAACGCTTCAAAATCAATTTCAAAATTAGCTGGAAATCCGTCCAAAATCCCTCCAATCCCTATTCCATGTGATTCACCAAAGGTGCTCAATTGAAGTAATTTACCGAAATTGGACCCTGCCATATTTTAGTTACAAATAGTTTTTTCTGTAATTGCTAGAATTTCCCGAACTTCTTCTAGGGTTGGAGCTTCAGCATAAGTGCGTAAAACAGGTTCTGTTCCAGATGCGCGTATCATCATCCAACGATCATCATCGAAGAAATATTTAAATCCATCAATTGTTTTGACTTCCCGCACATTGTATTTGCCAAATGATTTATATGATCCTGATTCACAGTTTTTTACAATCTTTCTATTCAAGTCTTCGGTAATATGTAAATCACTTCTTTCAAAAGCAAATCCACCAACGATTTCATACACTTCCGCAATCAAATCATCCAATGATTTCCCTGATTTAGCCATGTATTCCCAAACAATCAATCCCATCCAAATCCCATCTCTTTCTGGAATATGTCCTTTTACGGCTATTCCACCGGATTCTTCACCACCAAGTAAAACGTCTTCTTCGACCATGATTCCAGCAATGTATTTGAATCCAATTTTCACCACTTCGTAAGGAAGACCGTAATGTTCAGCCATTGTTTTCACACGCGGAGTTGTGCTAAATGCAGTAGCTACTTTACCGTTCATTTGTTTGTATTTCACCAAGTAGTGAATCAATAACAAAATTATGTGGTGAGAATCAATGAATTCACCTTTTCCATTGTATAATCCAATTCTATCGGCATCTCCGTCAGTTGCTAAAGCGCAGTCTATGTTTCCGTCGCTTTTGATGAAGTTTTCAAGTTCTTGTAAGTTTTTCGCAATTGGCTCTGGAGCTTGGCCATAGAATGAAGGATTCATTTCGCAATGCATCAATTTTACGTTTGGTAAAATACGCGGCATAACTTTTTGTCCGGCTCCGTACATGGCATCGTACATCAAATTCAATCCACTATTTGCAATTGCGTCCAAATCAAAGTTTGCTTTTACATGGTCTACGTAACGTGTTTCCATGTCATGCATTTCCAACAAACCTTTCGCTTTTGCATCTTCTAATGAAATGATAGCTAGGTTCAAACCATGCTCTTCTGGAATAATATCTTCTATATCCTGCACTAATTCTGGCGAAAGTGGCCCACCGTAATGTGCTTTTAATTTATAACCATTATAACTGGGAGGATTGTGACTAGCTGTTAAAACAACCCCAAGAGATGCTTTTAATTGCTTTGTAGTCAAAGAAACCATTGGTGTTGAAACCATTTCCGTTGCCATTAGAACTTTAATACCTTCGTTAACGAAAACTTTGGCTGCAATATCCATGAATAATTTTCCTGCAAATCGGCAATCGTGGCCTATTACTACGCTTGGTTCGCTAAAATTAGCTTTTAGCCATTTAGCAGTGGCAACACTCACGCGAGCAACATTATCCGTTGTAAATTCCTCAGCGATGATGGCTCTCCATCCGTCTGTTCCAAATTTTATTTTTGTTGTCAAATCGTTTTATTTTTTGAGAATCCAAATATAAGGAAATCTTGTGAGTGCCTGATTGGAAAGTTTTGTAAAAACTGTAGATCCGAAATTATTAGACCAAGATTTGTTGCTGGAAATGGAATACACATTGTATGGCTAAACATTCTCTCTTATTGAGAAATCATTTGGTGAAAGGTGTGCAATTCTATTGAATCTTTTGCCATTTTTTCTGAGAACGGTTTTTTTAAAGGATGTTAAAAGTGTTAAGTTACTAGTTTCAAGTTACTAGTTTCAAGTTACTAGTTTCAAGTTGTGAGTTTAAAGTTTAGTGAGAAAACTTGGAACTAATAACTTATTAAGTAAATTTGCATTATGCTTTTGTTTTTAAATGACATTGCGGGTTCAGAGATTTTATTGATACTCGTTTTTATCTTAATGTTCTTCGGCTCAAAGAGTATTCCTGGTATCGCGCGTACGATGGGGCGCACGATACGACAAATAAAGGACGCTTCACAAGATGTACAGAACGAGATAAAAAAATCGGGAATGGACATTAAAAAAGACTTGAATCTTTCTAGTATTCTTAAAGAAACGGCAGACGATATTCGAAAACCTTTGGACCAAATGGCAATAGACGTGGATGAAGCGATGAATTCGTCAAGAAAACCATATACCCCGCCAAGACCAATTTCAAAAGAAGGTGAAGTAGTAGATGGTGAGTCAACTTCGAAAGTGAATGTTGTGCCATCTGAATCACCGTCGGAATCAACCAATTCGTAAAATAGAATGAAGTATAATTTATCGGAAATCACTGATGTAATTCGCGACAGACGGACAATTTATCCAGAATTATTTAGCGATAGAAAAGTGCACATTGAACAAATTGAATTGTTGTTGAACAACGCAATTTGGGCACCAACACACGGAAATACACAACCGTGGCGTTTTAAAGTAATGACAGATGGCGCATTGCAAAGCTTAAGCGATTTTTTAGTCAAAACATATAAAGAATTAACACCGGAAGACAAGCAAAGTGAATTGAAATTATCAAAAATGACTAATCGGCCATTACTGAGTTCTGCCGTCATTGCCATTTGCATGGAGCGCCAAGAAACAGAAAAAATTTCCGAACAAGACGAAATGTTAGCCGTTGCTTGTGCAGTTCAAAATATGTATTTGACTTGTACGGCATACGGATTAGGTGGATTTTGGTCAACTCCAGGGTTAATTAATAGTCCACAAGCTAAAGAATACTTTAACCTCGGTGAAAAAGACAAATGTTTAGGCTTGTTTTACCTCGGTTATCCAGCCGGTGAGTGGCCAAAAGGTCAGCGCAAACCAATAGAATACATTACAGAATGGAGAGCCCAGTAGATTATACGATTGATTTGGGGTTTGTGAATTATGTGCAGCACCCTGAAAATAAAAAATACATTGTTTTTCGTTTTGCAGATAGCAATAGGGCCGAAAGCTTTGAAGGTTTGTTGGTGGAAGGCAAAATTTGGTTTGAAAAAGGGGAAGAGACGAAAAGAAATAAACCTTATTTCATGTTTGCGATTCACCAAACGGATTTTAAAAAGGCCGAACGTATAAATTACGACGTGGAGGCGAAACATAAAAAACCAATAATCCCTTTCAAAGCTCTTCGCTGGTCTCTTTTACTGTTTTCTTTTACCGTTGTGCTATTAGCAACTGTTGGTTATTGTAAAGCGCAAAATAAGCTCACAGAATTAAACGTTACCACATCCAAATAAACAGGACGGTTTAATTGATTTATTTTAATTATTTTCACCTGAAATTATAACTATGAAGTATTGTGTCTTCTTTTTGCTCGTTTTATTTCTGGCATCTTCTGTTTTTGGACAAGTGGTTAAGGAGAAGCGCGAAAAATTTCCGAGTCACTTTGCGTTTCAATTGCGCGGACTTGTTCCGAATAAATTTTCTGAACCAAGAACAAATACTGTTTCTAATGATACACTAAGCTCTTCAATTACCTCCAATTATGGTTTTTCCTTCGGAGGAATAATTCGTCACCGATACACGGATCGTTTGGGAATAGAAGTGGGGCTGAATTTGAGCAAAAGATACTACGGCCTTACTACTGCTCTTCCGGATAGCAATCTTTATTTTGTCCGAGATTTTGCATTTACAACTTTTGAGTTGCCGCTTAATGGGTTGGTATTTGTAAAATTATCAGAAAGAGTATTTACAAATGCGGCACTTGGAGCATCAATAATTTATAAACCATCTAGCGTAAGCGTTGGCGGAAAAGCCGGGTTTAAGGAAGGGAAAAATGAGTTCTCAATTGCTGGAATTGTTGAACAAAAATTCAACATTAATTTAAACGCTCAATTGGGTTTTGAATACCTCAGCGATAAAAACGGAATTTTCTACTTTGGTGGATCCGCACACATACCAACAGCTCCTTTGTTTTACTTTTTATCGCGTTATACTTACGCTAATAGTGATGTCAATAGCGCTGTTGTTTATGCCCAACGCTCTCCATTTTTCACATTCGACTTACGTTATTACTTCCCAACTATAAAAAACAAAGGCGAACAACCTTTACGCGGACCAATAGAATAAAATGATTTCAAAAAAAGCACAAGAATACATCCATGAACTAGGACTATTGCCTCATCCTGAAGGTGGTTTTTATAAAGAAACGTATAGAAGTTCCGCAACTGTAGGTGATAGAAATCTAATGACGGCTATTTATTTCTTAATCACTTCCAATAATATTTCCCGTTTTCACCGCATTAAAAATGATGAAATGTGGTATTTCCACGATGGAAGTCCGCTTTCAGTTCATATACTTTCAAAAGAAAATGGTCACCAAATTCATAAAGTAGGATTAGGTCTCTCAAAAGGGGAGTCTCCGCAGTTTTTGGTTCCAGCAAATACAATTTTCGGAAGTTCGTTGGATGAAGAAAATGCATTTTCTCTCGTATCGTGCACCGTTGCTCCAGGTTTTGATTTTTCCGATTTTGAATTGTTTACAACCGAAGAATTATTGAAGCAATTTCCAGACCATCCTGAAATTGTGAAACGAATGAGTTAAGGTAGGTTGCTTTTTGCCCTTCTTGATCGACTAAACACATGCACTTTCTTCCAAACATGCTTAATTTTTCACTAGTTTATAATGAGATAATCCTTTACTGGTCCGAAGTTTAAGAAAGTAGATGCCTATTGGCAATAATGTTTTATCTACAGATACTTCAGAAGACTGAAAATTATTTTGAAACATTAATAACTTTCCATTCATATCAACTATTGTTAATTCTAAGATTTCACTTTCAGATTCAATGTAGAAAACATCTTTAAATGGATTGGGATGTATTTTTACTACAGAACTTAGTTTCTTATCATTAACAGATAATACTGAACAATCTATTTGAGTCCCTGTTGTTTCATGCAGGATTCCATTATCAACATACCAATTTTCCCAAGTACCACCATTACCAGTTTTCCAATCATTTAAATTAAAAGTGTTAGCTCCATTATTGGTTCCATTAACTTTATACACTCTTATGGCTGATCCATTTAAATTCCAATTAAGAGGATTTGAGGGACTACAATTTTCGGGAGTAAATACAGGTATTTCACAATTTGTTTGAAGGAAAAAAGCAGTTTCAGGATAATTCGGATAGTCTCCATAAACTCTTGCCAAACCATTTTCGTCAATACAAACGGATGTATATTCATTACAAGCAATTCCTTTGGCCGCCACACCATAATCGGTTAAAATCCTGGCTAAAAAGGCTATGTGCCGTCCTTTTCTATTTGGGTTGTCATAGTGCGTGTCTGTGACAACGTCTTGCATGTAGTTAACGTGAAGGAAACTTGTCGAATCAACTGTCACTCGATAATCGTATGGATTATTCAACGCTGTGGAAGAACTTACCGTCCCATTGTTCGCTGAATAATAATACTTTCCAAGTATAGCCATTCCAGCGCTTGTTCCGCCAATAACAATGTTCCTATTCTGTATAGCATCATTGATTAAACTATCGATTGGGGTATTTCGCCAGTAGGATACATAATTCCATTGGTTACCACCAGCAAACCATATTGCTTCAGCTTTCATTATTTTTTCATGAATATAAGTTTCATTTGCTGCATTTGAATTATTAAAAACAATCGTTTCTACCGAATTGACGGCTATTCCTAAATTAGAATACAAGTAAGCATTGTAGCCATCAGAACCACTAGCTCGGAGAACAAGGATATCTCCACCATTTGCGCGTTGAAGAAACCATTTCATAGCTTCATCATGTTCACTCGCACCTCCCATCATGCAAACGCCTCCTTGCGGAGTACTTATTGTGTCCGTAGCGTTCCCAGTAAAATAGGAAGTATATGTTTGTGACGATACGCTGGTCTGCACCAATAACAAGATAATGATTGTAAGTTGTTTCATATGTTGTAGTTATACTGTTTGTTTTTCAATTCCTAGAGGCATGCAATGCATCAAAAAGAGAGATAAGTAATTTTTAATTTCTTTATTACAACCTGAGTTTATCGTCAACAAATTGATTCCCATTGCTATAAATAATACTGATGTTATCATATTGTGGTTTTTAGTTACGCATAACACACTATAGAGATCTAAAATCTAGGCATCCTAAAAATCTCCCTCACTCAAAAGTGCGACCCAAAGTGAAATCTTTTGCTTGTCCATTCTAGGATAAATTGCACGAACGACACCATTTACAGCGGCAATGTTCAGGTAGTCGCCGAAGAATATGTTTTTATCGGAAAGAAAGGGTTTTTTTGTGATTCTTTTTTCGGTGAAGGTTTGTCCGCCATCTTTGGAGCAAGCAGCATAGACATCAGTTTCGTCACCTTTGGAATTTCTTCGGTCGTAATAAACGAAATAGAGATATCCCGTACTTTGGTCGACTGTCATCCAAGTAAAAAATTGTTGTGCTTTGCTTAGATCTTGGTTGACACGAATAGGAGCAGACCAAGTTTGCCCTTCATCTGTTGATTTTGCAATCCAAACATCGGTATTGTCTTTGCCATTGCGTTGGTCACACCAGTTTAAGTAAAGAGTGCCTCGATTTGGTCCATTTGATAAATCACTTTGTAAAACAGGTAATCCATTTGCCCGCATAACAGCAGGTATTTCTAAGGTCCAGCCACCAAACTGTGGACCGATTAAGATTTCTTCTTTTAACCACGTTTCACCTTTGTCCATGGATTTCTGCCAAACTAAACCTTTTGGGCCAGCCCAAGCAACGAATATTTCACCGTTTTTGCCAATCGTTGGCACAGCGCCTTCTACTGTATTGTCATCGTCCAAACAATCCCCACCAAATTTAGATATGCGAATAGGAGATGACCATGTTTCTCCTTGATCGGTAGATTTTGAAAACACGATAATAGAAGAATCTTTTGGGTTCGTACTGTTGTATGCGTCAAACTGCGTCCAAGTCATGTACAAAGCGTTGGTTTCGGGGTCAACACAGACCCAATGCTTGTCTTGTACTTTTGTTTCGACTGGATTTGGCGCGCTTCCTTCGGAAAATCCGCCGTCAATTTTATCCGTGTATTGGCAAACGATTCTATCGAGATGATGTCCTTTTTTCGGTGAGGCTAAATGAAAATAATAAGCTCTTCCAAGCTTATCAAAAAGGAGAACGGGATCACCGTAAACTCCGTACTTACTTTTTAAAGTTTTACTCGTCCATGATTTTCCACCATCAATTGAATAATAATAATCATCCAAGACACTACCCGCAATCTGTATATCCGTATTTTTTGGATGTATCGCAATACTTGGCTCAACTTGCGACTGAGGATATTTACTGTCTTTCGGTTTTTGCAATTGTACCGAAACGATTTGCGCATTACTGTATGAAAAAAGCAGCAGTACCGCCATTGTGCTAAAGAAAGTATACGTGATTTTATTCATTGCTTCCGTTTTCAAACAATTCTAATATTTCTATCAACGCAACCAATAGTCGCCCAACGCTTTTTCTGGTACACTTTCGTCCATTGACAAAAGAAATTTAGGATAACTGTAGTCTTTAATTGTCGCTTTTAACTTCATAATTACATTATCTCGAGAAATTAAAACATCCAAAGTTTCGCCTTTCTTTAACGTATTTAACGCTGCACTGAAATCTTCAGAATCAATTCTAAAGCCGTTAACAGCAATAATTTCGTCGTTTACGCTAAAACCCTCGTCTTCTGCCGCTGAACCTCTGCGAATTGAGCGAATCATTGTTTTTCCACCCGCATCAGAATAACGTCCACCAAAAGAAGTTTCAGTTACCGTTCCTCTGTTTACATTGATGCCAACTTTTGAAAAATGTTTTTCGTATTCAGGAATTTCTGTTCCACGGATGAAACGATCGAAGAAATCCGTCATATCCTCATCTAAGAAAGCTGACAAATCATCTTGAAATTCTTTATCCGTAAATCCGCGATCTTGCTTTTTAAAGTATTTGTTGTAAAGTAATTGCATGAAATCATCTAGGCATTTTTCGCCTTCATATTTGGCAACAATCATGGCATCAAACTGTGCAGCCATGAGTTGACCTCTAGAGTAATACGTCATCGTTGTATTCGAACTATTTTCGTTCGGACGATACGCTTTAATCCAAGCGTCAAAACTTGCATCTGCCAAGGGTTGGATACGTGAACCAAGAGAACCTTCGACATAATTCATAGTTCCGTTTAGTTTCGATAAATAGTCATCTTGTGTGTAATATCCGGCTCTTAACAATAGCAATTCATCGTAATACGAAGTAAAACCTTCCATTACCCATAACAAAGTCGTGTAATTTTCTTCGTCGTAATTGAAGGGTCCTAATTCAAAAGGGCGAATGCGTTTTACATTCCATAGGTGAAAATATTCATGGGCAACTAATGACAAGAAGCCTGTGTAAGCCGCGCCTTGATACGTCCACCTGTTCACACTTAGTGTTGTACTGTTGGTGTGCTCCAATCCGCCTTGTCCATCTTCGACGTTGTGTATGATAAACGTGTATTCTTTATTTGGATTTTCTTTGAAAACATCAGTTGCAGCCGTGACGATTTTAGCCATATCGGTTTTCATTTTCGTGCTATCGTAATTTCCTTTCCCGTAAATTCCAACTGTATGTTTTACGCCTGCGGCTGTAAAATCGAATATTTCTTGGTTGCCTATTTCTAGCGGACAATCCACTAAATGGTCATAGTTGTTGTACGCGTATGTTTTTACACCGTCACTTGCTTGACTTTCAGCAGAAAGAGGTAGAGCCGTCGTGATTTTTTTAAATTCCTTGTACAATTTAACAAGCAAGGTGCCTTTTTCTTTTTTGTGGTTGGGAACATACATAAAAACACCACTGCCGCTTACAAATCCATGTGTTAAATCGAGGAAACTTGTTCTTACCGACAATTCGAAAGCATAAACTTCATAAAGCACAGTAACTTTCTTTGCTTTCCCTTTTTTAATGTGCCACGTATTTTTCGAGGTTTTTTCTATTGGAAGTTCTTGGTTTTTGTCATCTACAGCAACAACTTGATCTACATTTTTAGCAAATTCTCGAACCAAATAGCTACCTGGCGACCAAACCGGCATTTTTACATCGAATTCAGATTCGTTAAACCCCGTTATTTCCATTTCAACTTGGAAATAATGCGTCTGAGGTCTATCCATTCGCAGTGTATAATTGATTTTCTGTGTAAATCCCGTAGCTAAAAAAGCACAAAAAAGGAGAGAGAGAAGTGTTTTTACTGTCATTTTTTATTAATTTTCAATATTCCTTTATTATTAGGAAGCTTTAAAGATATACAATTCTATGATGAAATTAATCGGAAGCCTAGCACTTCTTGCGGTTTTGTTTGCTTGTAAAATGGATGAAAAACCACCGAATTCTCAAACAGAAGAACTTGCAACTTTACAGAGTCAATTGGCACAGATGGAGTTGGATGGTGAATTGAAGGATTCTATTATCAACGAATCGTTGTTGTTTTTCAACGAAATTCAGGACAATTTAATTTCTATTGGAATTAAAAAAGAGAATGTTCGCTTGAAAAGTGATAATCCAGAATTGACTTCAGATGAGAAAGTGATGGTACTTGAAGAGATTATACACATCAATTATTTGCGTGAAGAAAACGCAAAGAAAGTCACTCAGATGCAAGAATCCATAAAAAATAGTGGATTGAAAATCGCGGAGTTAGACAATATGATAAAGCGTTTGGTGGAAGACATCGCAGCGAAAGACGAACAAATATTGAGTTTGAAACAAGAATTGGAAAGAAAAAATGAAGATTACTCCTTATTGTTCAATGCTTTTCAACAGAAAGACTATCAGGTTGAAGAACTTTCTGATGAAATGAGCACAGCCTATTTCGTTTATGGTACAGAGAAAGAATTAGAAAAAAACAGAGTTATAGATAGGAGTAAAGGTTTTATTGGCTTGGGTAAAAAAATAAATTTAAAACATGACTTCAATGAAGATTACTTTACCAAAGTAGATATTCGAACAAAAAAGGAAATACTTATTTCTGGAAGTAAAATTCAAATTATTTCAACGCATGCACCAGCATCGTATACCTTGCAACCTTCTGGCTCCAACCTAAAATTGATAATTATCGATTCCCGTTCGTTCTGGAAAGTGACAAAGTATTTGATTGTTGTGGTGAAGTAGGATTAAAGATTAGCGAATTGCTCTTCACCTTTGTAAGCCTGGAAAAGAGAATTATTTACTCCATCAAATTCAAGTGAAGCAAGTCGATCAATGAATTCAACGTTTGTTCATTTCGATTGGCAGTAATTGAAGCCAATGCATAGTATTTCTCTCTGTCAATTAATTGTTTTTCAACAAAATGGAGGAGTTCTCCTTCGGTTTTGTCAGCAATTAGGGGTCGGCTCTTTTTACTATTCTCTAAACGTTGCGCCAATTCCTTTGCAGGGCGTTTCAAATATATTGTAATACCAAGTTGATTCATCAACTTCATGTTGTCATGAAAACAAGGCATGCCACCACCTGTTGCGAAAACGCCAATACTATTTTTAGTTTGCAATTCCAAAAGGCAATCGCGTTCCATTTCTCGAAAGGCCATTTCGCCTTGTTCTTTAAAAATATCAGAAATGGATTTTTGCTGGGCATGTTTTATTTCGATATCTGTATCTACAAAAGGAAGACCCAAAGCTCTAGCCAGACGCTTGCCTGTTGAACTTTTTCCACTCCCCATATAGCCGATTAGAAAAATGCGCATAATTCGTTTTGATGTTGTAAAAATACAAGAAGTACTTCGATGCACAATTCTTGTTGTTGGAATTGCGTAAAGAAAGAGATATTCAGTTTTTTTTTCATTCAATGTCCACCTATGAATCAAACGGTTAGAGAAAAGATTGAAAATAAATTTAAAAAAAGTCATTTCTCGCTTGTTGGAAAAAAATATACCGTTATATTTGCACCCTCAAACGAGGAAACAAGTAGATAATATTTAGTTCAAGTTTGATTAGGATTCCTTAGCTCTCCCGGTAGCTATCGGGAGGTAAAGCAAAACATCGGGATTAAGATTCCTTAGCTCAGCTGGTAGAGCAATACACTTTTAATGTATGGGTCCTGGGTTCGAACCCCAGAGGGATCACTTAGAAAAAAGAAGACGAGAGTCTTCTTTTTTTTTGCTCTAAACTTTCGGGTGAAACTCGGGATGGATCATGATCCGGATCATGACATATTTCTGTGGAGCTAAAAAAAGTAAAAATACTTACATATAAATTTGAGTTAGTCTGTAATGTAAGAAATTGAGAGTCTACAAATTATAATTTTGAACCAACGGGTTTTATCTTTTTTAAATGGGCTATATATGGGCAAATTATAGTTCAAATATTTGAATATGTTTACAAAAATTAACAGATATAAATAAAAAAATTATGAGAAAATCAAAACACCTAATTGGGTCATTCATGTTTTTGACCATTTTTTTAGCAAGTTGTGGCAGCTCTATTGATCGCGATGCACAGAAATTAGCAGATCTTACATGTGAAACGGTAAATTTATCCCTTAAGGCAGCTACAGGAGATCTGTCAATTTTAACAGAGAGCACAAAATTAGCTAGTGAAGTTGCGGAACTGACAAAAGAATTAGATCAAAAATACACTTCGGCCGAGGATAAAAATAAGCTTGAGCAAGCTTATTTAAAAGCAATGGTAGGCTGTGAATAAGCAGCAAATAGATAGCTTTAACATGACTGTAATAACAAATATCTGGACTTTATTCCTGTCTCTACTAATTTTTTTAGCAAGTTGTTCTAAATCCAATAACAAGCTTGATTGTCCAAGAGAAATTTTGGAGAATAGAGAGTTGATTGAGTATTTTAATTTGTTGGATGAGGTCATTAATGAATATGTCACAATGGTAGAGGGAATTATAGACGTGTCTAAAAATAAAAAAGCAACAAGTAGTGAAGAAGGGTTGTCTCAAGCCATGGGAATGTTTTCTGAAGTAATGTCAACTGCTATTAAGATTGAGCCAGTATTAAAAAAAATGGAACAATTGGAGAGTAGGTCTGATATTTTGAAATCAAAACTCAGTGAAAAAGAGTTAAAACCCTTTCTACAAACGTATGCAAAAATGAGTTTGAGAATTTCTCAAATCTCTAAAAAAATTAATTATTAACTAAAAAACAGAAAACATGATTTACATTTATTTATTGAGCATTATTTTATCTGGAGTTGGATTAGCATGGTACGGACCAAAGAAATATGGTTTATCATTTGCCATTTCCTATTTGGCGACAGCGATGATCTTTTACTTTATATCCTTTTATCCTTATCCCAATTTCCCATACTTAAGTTATGTACTTATATTTAATTTAGTTGTAGCATTGGGTATATTATTGTTTTCAAAGTTCTTTGCCTATTTAATAGCATGGGAAATAATTGCCGCACCAATGCTTTTAGTTGCTATGAAAATCACAGGTGGTGGAAGTAATCCTTTATTGGGATTAGTCGTGTTGATTGTTCCAATAGTTATTGTATATTATTTTAGAAAAGAAGTAAAAAAAATATCTATAGGGATATTCAGTGGGCTTTCAGTGGGAATCGGTATCGCTTCTATATTTTTCGTTAATGCGATTGAAAATGGAAAAATTTTGTCAGCTACTCCCACTTTCTTTTTAATACTTTTGGCAGTTTCGATTGTAGGCGGAATATATTTTCAATACTCAGAATTTAACACAAAGAGATTGACTGAGTCCAAGTAATATAAACATTTTCCTATACCAAAGCCTTGTAGAAATGTAGGGCTTTTTTGTTTTTCAGCGTCTTTTTTTGCGCTGAAATTTCGGGTGAAATTCGGGGTTTTGTTGGATTATGACAGGGTTGTAGCCCAAAAGAATATTTAAGAAAAATAATTGACCAAAAATTCTTTTGAGAAAAAAGTGAAACCTGTTGATTTAACGTGTGAATTGTATTTCTCTTCAATCTCGTTCAGCACATTTTTAGACTCTTTATTTAAGAGTGCTAAGTGATATTTAACCAGGTAATAAAAAATCAGATTGTATTCTTTGTAACCCGTATTCAATTTTGAAATATTGATTAAGCTAAATGTTTTGTTGGCTTGCTTTAGTTTATTTGCCAAAATTGCCTCAATTGTAATGGCTAAAAGAACATTGGAGTGAATATGATAGCCGCTCCAATTGGTTGGAGTTAAAATTTCCTCGTAGTAGTGTTCAATCAAAAAGTTAGTCTTTTCAAAATCTTTAAGTAGCAAAAGCGCAGGTACAACTTCTATTGTAAATAAGAAGACTTCATTCTTATGGCTATTCATATATTTAATTGTCGTTTTCCAGGTTTTCTCATAGTTTTTTTTATCATTTTTTTGATGAAAGTAAATTAGGTTATATCCATAGAGTCTCCCTTTTAAAACAGGATGAAAATTAGTTTTAATCCGATTTGAAGGGATATGCAGCATTTGCCCTTTTTGAGATAAAAAGTCCTTGTAATTGAGGATTAATTCAAAAAATAAGCGTTCGTGACTGCCAATTTTAGCATAAGTAATGCCTGATTCAATTAAAGTTCCGTAGTAACCATTGAACTTTGAATAGTCAATATACCAATGGATTATATTTTCCCTAAAAATTGAATTAGGAATCAAATTTACAATTAAGTCATGCAGATCCTCCTCAGATATACTACCCAATAACATGCACATGTTATGTGCAAATTTTAATTGGTCGTCGTGGCTGAAATTGATAATGCGTCTATCGAAAAGCTGATTAATTGGACCATATTGTTGCTTGTACGTCAAGGACTTAATTATAGAAGCTAATTTTAAATGAAAATCTGGTGAATTGGTTTGTGTTTCTAGCCAATTTAGATCGTTTTTTATAATAGTTGAAGTTGATTCAATCTTGATGATTCTAGCCCAATTTGTCCACTCATTGTCATTACTATAGTATTTCAAATAGCTAAAATAATTTTCATATCCCAGGTATTTAGAAAGTAAATTAATTGTTTTAATGGATGGAGAGGTTTCCGGTAAAAAACCAAAAAATCTTCTCAACGTATTAAATCCAATTGATTTTTGAGTTGAATATTCAACAGCATCCTGAAACATTTTTAGGTCCGAAATTTCAAGGATAGAAGTCCCGAAATGTCTTTGGAGATCTATTTTTAGCTGTTGGAAATTTTTGTGTTTAGACATTTTAGATTCAGATATTGTTTTTAAGTAATCTAAAAATAATCATTCTTATTCGACTTCTTTTTCTGGCCCATTAAATTTTAAGAATAAATGCACCGAAAGAAATAACAAGCAATGCGGTTAGCGCCGATAAACTCATTTTCTCTTTAAAGAATAAGGCACCGAAAAGTATTGTAAGTAGAGGGACAATCAGAGATAAAATCGAGCTTATATATGGATTTGTAATTTTAAGACCTAAAAAACTGAATAAAAGAGCAATGAAGATGATGATTGCCATTAAGACACTATAAAACAATGATTTAAGATTTAGATATTTTTTCATTGCAATCGTTTTTCGAGTATGAAGCAGGGAGAATAACCCTATGAATAAAACAATCATTTCTTGTAGCGTTATCGAGAAAATTGGAGAAATTCCTGACTTCAAATTTTTCCAATGAACAATTGAAGAGGCTGAAAAAAAGAGAATCATGAAGAAATAATTTAAATGGGTTTTCAAATCGTTTTTTTCATCTTTCTTTTCAAGTTGTAACATATAAAAAATGAAGCCTATGAAGATAAGAATTGAACCCCAAAGATAATTTTTGATTATTAATTCTTCTAGGAAATACAAATAAGTGCAGGTAAGTAATGTGCCAAAAATACTGTAAAATCCAAATAGTTTCAGACTTCCCTTTTCAAGTCCAAACAGCATAAACAATAGACCAATTCCACCCAAAACTCCAGCAAGAAGGGCAGGGGCCAAATAATGGTAAATCGAGTAGAGGACCTCCGTCCAAAATACCGCCACTAAAATACAGCCAATGAGAGATGTAATAGTTGCTCGGAGTGTCATAATCAAAAGTGGATGATTCTCCTGCAGAGTGATCTTCCATAACACATTGTTGATGGCAAATAATACAATCGAAATGAAGATAAAAACCATTTTTTTAGTTGAATCTTAAAGTTATACTTTATTTAAAAATAGAATAGCGCAGCTGCTGAATTATTCTTCTAATCGACCTTTTTATTTAATCTTTCATTATTTTCAATTGCTTTACAAAGCCAAATCCCCAACACGATTGGTTGGGGATCTGCGCTCTAAAAAGAGCAGTAGTAGGTAATAGAATGAATAAAATAATTTAGTTACAGCTGTAAAGTTGGCTATTGGATGAGCTTCTAAGATTAATAAAAGCCTCTCTCTTCATTTCAAGTAATGACCAGTTCACTTGTAGCTGACGTTCTACATATCAAAAATATATTTAAGTTTTTAATTTGAATGGCCCATTTGCAGCCCATTTTCTTTATTCTTTGGAGGGTCAGTTAATTATAGATTATTTATTTGACGGATCTCAGACCACAATAAAAACATTAAAATCAGAGCTATTTTTTAAAACCTGGGATTAAATGGATGGAGCATGTCTGCCCGACAAACAGTGGATTATCTGGATTCTACTTTAACTCAATTTGAGGTGTTTTTCAATATATTTTGTGGCAGAGATGAGACCGCCGAGGAAAGTTCAATAAAAAAAGGGTCAGAACGAATCCCAACCCTTTCCAAATAATTTTTTTACTTATTTAGTTCAATGTAAATTTGATTGGCAATGTTACACGTGCTGTTATCGGGTTTCCATCGGCGTCGGTTCCTGGATTCCAGAGTGGCATTGATTTAATCATACGAATTGCTTCTAGATCTAATTCCTCAGAAACTCCCCTCAAGACACGTATGTCTATAATTTTACCATCTTCGTTGATAGTTAATGCGGTGTAAACGGTTCCTTGTACATCGTTCTTAACAGCAACTTCAGGGTATTTGATGTTACTTGCGATGTGTTTCATCATTGCCTCTTGATCACCAACGTAAGTCGGTTCAGTTGAAAGCGTTTCAATCTCTTTCTTCTCATTTTGAGCCATGGCAAATAAACCAAACCCGATGAAGAAGAACATCATTCCAATTTTTTTCATGCTTTTAATTTTATTAGTTTGTTGAAATTTACGTATAATTCTTTAGTTATTACTGAAAATGGGTAACCATTGATTCTTTCGTGTTTTTGAATGAGTGAATCTCAAATTTATTGTTGTTTTACATGCACATCGATTTGTGGGAATGGAATGTTCAATCCTTCTTTCGAGAATTCTTTGTAAACACGTTCGTTTAAGTCAAAAAATACGGGCCAGTAGTTTTCAACCGCTGTCCATGTTCGGACTGTGATGTTAACTGAAGAATCGGCTAAAGCACCCAATCCAATGAATGGAGCTGGATCGTTAATGATGCGCTCGTCTTCTGCAATGAATTTGTTTAAAAGGTCCTTCGCCGTATCGTAATTATCGCCATACGCAATACTAAACGTAAAATCAACTCTGCGGTTATCAGCCTTCGTGAAATTAACGATGTTGCCATTTGCTAGCGGTCCATTTGGAAGAATTACTGTTTTATTGTCACTTGTGTGCAAATAGGTATTAAAAATTTGAATTTCATATACAGCGCCAACTTCTCCTTGTGCTTGGATGAAATCACCGACTTTAAACGGTTTAAAAATTAAAATCATAATTCCGCCAGCGAAGTTCGATAGCGTTCCTGAGAAAGCCATACCTATAGCCAAACCTGCTGCTCCGAGTATCGCAACAAAGGATGTCATTTCTATACCTAATTGTGCCATAGCGGTTATAACAACCAACACTTTTAGAATAGCAGATACTAAACTAGAAACAAAACTGATCAAGCCAGCATCCAAATCACCTTTTGACATTCCTTTTTTAATCGTCTTAGAAGCGAATTTCACTAACCAAAAACCAATAACGAGTATGGCGATTGCAATAAGTAAGGATAGACCTTTATTTAGGACTATTTGATAAATTTGTGTTGCGGAGATCCCTAATATTTTCTCAGTGTTTTCCATTGTAATTTTATTATTTTTGATTCGATGACAAAGGTAAGATATCTTTGATAACCCAAAATCAGTATGTTTTTTATTTTTTCAAAACTTTTTTTGTTCTTAACTCAGCCCTTTACTTGGCTTCTTTTGCTTTTTATTATTGGAGTCGTTTGGTATAAAAAATCGTTTTCAAGAAAAGTGCTGATTCTATGTCTATCGCTTTTCTTCTTCTTTTCGAATACGGTAATTTTTCTTGAATTTGCTCGACACTGGGAAATCAGTGGTAAAAAGATAAGTGATATACGAAAATACGACTGTGCAATTGTGTTAACGGGTATGGCTTCTTACAACAACGACCTTGATCGATTAAGTTTGGAAGAAAACGGCGATCGAATTTGGCAAGCATTGGATTTGTACCACAAAGGGAGCGTCAAAAAAATTCTCATTTCTGGCGATTCAGGATTTATTTTTGAACGTGGTTTGCATGAGGCGCGTCAATTGGAGAAAGTAATTCAAGGTTGGAATATACCGAAAGAGGATATTATAATCGAAGGTACTTCTCAGAATACCTATGAGAATGCTGAGTTTACTGCCAAGCTGCTCCAAGATTCATTTCCAGAAATGAAACGTTTGCTTTTGGTTACGTCAGCTTTACACATGAAAAGAGCGTTGGCAAGTTTTTCTAAACAGAAGATAAAATGCACACCATTTTCTACGAATCATAAAACTGGACCAAAACGAGGATATTATTTTGAGCAATTTCTACTTCCAGATGTGCGAACTATTTTCTATTGGGAATCGCTTACAAAGGAATGGGTAGGTTACTTAATGTATTGGTTTCAAGGTTATTTGTAATTCCGACCGTTATAAAACTATTGTAACTCGGTCCGGATTCAGCCACTTGCTCCAGGTTTTATTGTAACCGTGTGCTTTTTGAGTATTTTGATTAGAATTATTTTCTAAAGTTCCACCATTATTCGCCCAGTTAAATAATCCACCGTACAGGTTTTGGATATTATTAAATCCTTTTTTAGACAGCTGGTCAGTCAACTTACCACTTCTGTAACCAACAGAGCAATAAACGACAACCGCTGTATTCTTATCCAATTTGTTAATCTTCGCCCAATCAATATTATCGCAACCAACCCAAATAGCGCCAGGTAAGTGACTGGTTTGGTATTCATTTTCTTCGCGACTATCCAGAAATACGATGTTTTTATTTGCTTCCTGTATCTTTTGAACGTCCTTCATGGTAATGATTGGCGTTTTTTTACCCGTCATGTTTTTCGCCATTTCATCGAATCCAACTGGATTTTGGGCGAAAATAGTTGCTCCAAATAAGATAAAAGCTACGAACAGTATATTTTTCATTGGTTTAAATTTTTGGGATAATAGATATCAGTTTAGATCATAGACTTTATTTCAATGTTTTTTTGAATCCTATTGTCATTTTTTGAAATTCTGAAATTGAGTCGAGTATTTCTTTTGTATCCATTCCAAATAATTCATTTGAGAGAATAAGTTGAGTTTCCAATTCAAAAGATGATCCTATGCTGTAATCAATAAATCTATTGAAATCTTTATTAGTACCTCTACCTGCTCCTTCGGCAATATTTGATGGAATAGAAACTGCACAACGTCGAGTTTGACTTGTCATCCCAAATCGCTCATTATCAGGAAATTCCTTGGACAGAATATAAACTTTTTTAGAAATATCCATTCCCAAACTCCAAATTTTCAATTCTTTAAAATTATGCATCCTCCAAAATTAAATTAGTTAATAATAGACTCACTTTAATTATTGCCTAAAACACAAAACAAAAAAATAAACCCATAAAATCCAATGTCTAAAATCTAACATCCAACGTCTAAAATCTAACATCTAAAATCTAACATCCAACACCTATTATCTAAGATACAACATTTATCGAACCAAAAGTCACAATTTTCCCCAAAGAATAATTTTCCTATCGTCGGAACAAGAAGCAAAGTGGGTTTCGTTAATTTTTAAAAGTGAATTCACAGAGTGTTTATGTCCGCCAGATTTAAGATCTATTTTTTGAGTAAAGGTTAAATCTTCTGTATTCCAAGTTTTAATGGTTTTATCGCGACTTGCTGAAGCGAATGTTTTCCCATTGTTTAAGGAAATAAAGTCGTAAACGGCGAAATTATGGGCTGGAATCGCCTGTATTAATTTTTCAGTTTGCCACTCCCATTCTTTTAGATGCCCGTCTTTTCCACCTGAAATAAGAATGGAGTTGTCAATAGAAAGAGGTGAAAATATGGAACAACAAGCGCCATTTTCATGGCCGGGAAGTGTGGAGATTTCGTTAAATCCTTCGGTTTCAAAAATGCGAATTTTTTCATCTAATCCATTGACGACAATTAGTGTATTGTCTGGACTAGATTTTATTTTTCGAATTTTACCGCAATTTAAGGGTAGAAAAAGAAGTAAAATTAATTTTTTACTGTCCCAAACAGATAGATTTCCATCGGCGTCGCCAGCAATAATTAAGTTCTTTTTTGGTAAAAGATGAAGGCTGAAAACACCTGATTTGTGCTGCTGAAAAAATTTCAATTCCTTTTTGGTATCTACATTTATGATGTGCATGTCGCCACTAGACAAACCAAACCATAAATTACGATTTTTCGTATCCATAGCCAAAGAATAAGGCGGAGTTGTACAGCGTATCGCAAAATCATCTTGTGCTAAAGTATCTGATGACCAGCGTGCTAGATAACCATCGGCACTAGCGGAATAAATGAAATTTTGATCTAAAGCAAGGTCGTATACCGCACCAGAATGCTCTTGTATTTCACCTAGTTTCTCAAACACTATTCTTCAGTTTCTTCCTCAACTTCTTCTTCGTTCACTTGTTTTAAGCGTTCAGCGAAATCAGGAGGTAAATTTTCAAAGAAAGTATCACCTCGCAAACCTAAACGCAAACATTCCAATGGAATCATTTCGTTTGGCGCGATGTTGCCTAAATTAACGTTGGCCCCGAATAATTTAATGAACCACACTTGTTGGTTTTTTATTGGTGCTTCCCAAAGGATGTCATTCGGGTTTACTTTTGCTATTATTTTATTAATCAAGAAGGTATGTGCTGTTCCGTTTGGTCTAAATACACCAACATTTCCAGCCTCACGACCTTCAGCAATAACTTTCCAAGATCCAGCTTCCAATTCAGTACTCATCATTTTAATCCATTTTCCTGGAGAAATAATGATACCCGAGTCTTTTGAACCTACTTCTGAAAGTACTGTTCTTTCTTTTGACATTTTGTGAATCAATTCACATTTTTCATCGTGATTGATAATAATAGAACCATCAGAAATTTCAGCTAAATCCAATTTATATTTGTCCAGCAAACGTAAATAGTCTTCAAACATACCGCGTGCATAGAAAATTTCAAACAAGGTTCCGCCAAAATAAGGTCGAATGTTTGCTTCTTTGTACAAAGCGATTTTTTCTTCTAAGTTTTGGGTAACCATTGCTGTTCCAAATCCAAATTTAGCAACATCGGTCAAATGACCAGACGCTTGAATGAAATCTTCAGTTCCTCTAACACTCAAACCTTTGTCCATCATCATTGTGATGCCGGCATTTCTGGGTTTAGCCTCTCTTAGGGGTATGTAGGGTAATTCGTAATTCATAATTGGGTTTCTATACTTCAAATAAATTGATAAATGCGCTTGCTTTTTTCAAATCTGGATTGACATCAAAGATTTCTTTTGCCAGAATTGGATTTTCTTGGAAGAAAGCACGAAAGTAATCCATTGCTTCGGTTTTTTTGCCCAAACACCAATAAACATTTGTAATGTGCAAAGGAAGGTGTTCATTGTCTCCGTATTTTTCTTCGAAATTTAAGACAAAATCAAGTGCTTCAGTCGGTTTAGTTTCGAGTAGTAAATCTACCAGATTACCCAGTGTTTCTTCATCTTCGTGCTCCAATTCCAGGGCTTTCAAGTAATTTTCGATAGCCAAATCTGTTTCGCCTAGTTTTTCATAAGCTCCTGCAAGTACATGATAAACCCCTGCATTTTGATCGTCCAATTCCAAGGCTTTAAAAATGAAAGTCAATGCTTCAAAAGTTTTCCCTTCCAAATCATGAACAATCCCCATTCCCAACCATGCATCGGGTAGGAGTGGTGCCATTTCCATGGAACGTTGATAGAACATTTTTGCTAATGCCAATTGATCTAATTGTTCGTATGCCTCGCCAATGTAACAAAGTGCAACAGGATCGTCTCCGTCAATCTCCATACATTTTTCAAAGTTTTCTATGGCAAGTTTGTATTTTTCTTGCGACAAATAAGCGTTTCCCAAATTAAAGAAAGCCGGACCAAAATCTTCGTTTATTAGTAAACAATAATCGTAAGCCCAAATTGCCTTGTCGTAGTTTTCATTTTTTGAATAAGCATTTGCCAAATTATACCAAGAGGTAAAGGAATATGGATTTTCATCGATGAAATCTGAGTAGCTTTTGATTGCATTTTCGGCATCATCTAATTGATCGTAACAAAAAGCCAATTCATAAATCGCTCCTTCGTTTTTTGGATTTTGCTTCATGGCTTCTTTTAAAACATCAATCGCACCTTTGTAATCGTTGATGTTTTCTAATTCCATCGCCAAATCCAAATAAATTTCGTCTTTGTCTTCGTTCTCTGCTTTATTAAGCGCAGCCCTGTAAAATCGAATGGCTAATTTTGAATCTTTTAGTTGACTGAAAATAGATGCTTTTGTCAGCAACCACTCCGTATCCTCAGCCATAGACTTTTCTATTTGGCCAAGAACATTTAAAGATTCTTTCAATTTACCCATTCCAGACAGAGCCTGAGCCAAGCGCAGTTTAAAAATAGGAGCAAAAGAAAACATGGAAAGTGCGTATTCCGCGCATTTTCTGCTTTTTTTATATTGTCCACTAATCAAATAATGATCGACCATAGCTTCCAATCGATCTACATCATAATAGCCGATTTGGCCACCTTTCAAGTAATTTTCAAAACTCTCCAGATCCTTCGTTAAATCGCCTTCGAAATAGCTGTCATCGTCTTCGTCGTCAAACATAAGTCATATCTTTGAATTGAAATTTACTCATTTTATTCCCATCAATCTTATAAGAGGGTGACAATCTTTTCAACACCCTTATCAGCATAACACAAAAAATGTACCCCAATCATAGACCAAGGTACATTTCGACAAATTGTCAGTGCTAATTATTTATTTGATCTTTTTCTTTCGCCTTCTGTTAAAAGAATTTTACGAATTCTAAGATCTATTGGTGTTACTTCAACATACTCGTCACCTTGGATGTATTCCAAACATTCCTCCAAAGAGAAGTTTTTAGGTGGCGCCAAACGAACTTTGTCATCTGCTCCCGAAGAACGCATGTTTGACATTTTCTTCATTTTGGTAACGTTTACGATCAAATCACCAGCTCTAGAGTTTTCTCCAATTACCTGACCTTCGTAGATTTCTTCGTTTGGTCCGATAAAGAATTTACCTCTTTCTTGTAGGTTATTCAATGAGAATGGAATAGATTTTCCAAGTTCCATTGAGATCAATGATCCATTTTGACGTCCTGAAATATCACCTTTGTAGGGTTGGTAATCCAAGAAACGGTGAGTCATAATTGCTTCACCAGCTGTTTGTGTCAACAAATAGTTACGCAAACCGATGATTCCACGTGAAGGGATTTGGAATTGAATGATCATACGTGCACCTTTTGGCTCCATATTGGTCATTTCTCCTCTTCGCTTCGTCACTGCTTCAACTGCCGTACCTGAATGTTCTTCTGGTAAATCGATAGTCAACTCTTCAATTGGCTCACATTTTACACCGTCAATTTCACGAATGATAACTTGTGGTTGACCAACTTGTAATTCATATCCTTCACGACGCATCGTTTCGATCAATACAGACAAGTGCAAAACACCACGTCCAGCTACCAACCATTTATCTGCTTTATCTGTGTTGGTAACACGCATTGCTAAGTTTTTCTCCAACTCTTTTTCCAATCGCTCAGAAATATGACGAGAAGTAACTTTTTTACCTGCTTTACCAAAGAATGGAGAATCGTTGATAGAGAACAACATGTTCATCGTTGGCTCATCAATATTGATAGATGCCAAAGGCTCAGGATTTTCAACGTCGCAAATGACGTCACCAATTTCAAATCCTTCGATACCAGTTACGGCACAAATATCACCTGGTTGAACTTCAGAAACTTTGATTCGCTCAATTCCTTCGAATATGAACAAATCTTTGATTCTGTGTTTTTGTTGCTCACCATCTCTTTTAGCTAGGATGATTTGCATATTTTCTTTCAATACGCCACGATTCAATCTACCGATAGCAATACGACCGACGTAAGTTGAGAAATCCAAAGAAGTGATTAACATTTGTGTATTTCCTTCTTCGATTATTTTCTCCGGAAAATATTCTAGAATTGTATCCAAAAGGGGAGAAATAGTTGTTGTTGGTTGTTTCCAATCCAATGCCATCCAACCATTCTTTGCAGAACCGTAAACTGTCGCGAAATCCAATTGTTCTTCGGTTGCGTCCAATTCGAACATCAAATCGAAAACTTTTTCATGAACTTCTTCTGGAGTACAGTTTTCTTTGTCGACTTTATTGATAACCACAAGTGGCTTCAATCCCATTGACAACGCTTTTCCTAATACGAAACGTGTCTGTGGCATTGGACCTTCAAAGGCATCAACTAATAAACAAACACCATCCGCCATATTTAATACACGTTCAACCTCACCACCGAAATCGGCGTGACCAGGAGTATCAATAATGTTGATTTTTGTGCCTTTGTAAGTAACAGAAACGTTTTTGGAAACGATGGTAATTCCGCGTTCTTTCTCCAAATCGTTGTTGTCCATAATCAAATCGCCTTTTGGACGTTCTCTTTCTTCACCAACACTTCCTGCTTCAATCATTCTGTCAACCAACGTTGTTTTCCCGTGATCGACGTGCGCAATAATCGCTATATTTCTTATTTCCATTGAAATTTTCTATTCAAAAAATTACTTACTTTCTTTTTCTTTTTTCTGGATCATTGAATCCACCTGTGCGTCTTGGACGATCAGAGCCGAAAGAATTTCTTTCTTTACGCTCACCACCAAAGCTACGTTCGCGTCTTTCTCCGCCTTCGCTAGAGCGTTCACGTTTGTCGCCAAATGATTCTCTTTTATCATCGCTTCCTGAAGAACGTTCTCTTCTATCGCTAGGCGCGTCGCTTCTTCTAGAGTCACCTCCACCACGGGAAGCTCCACCACCGAAAGTTCCACGTCGTCCGCCGCTACCGCCACCAGGTTTAAATCCTGCACGGTCAGATCCGCCTCTGAATCCACCACTTTTTGGTTTATCTCCACGGTCTTTTTTCGTTACTTCAATGTTTACTTGTTGACCTTCAAACTCAGACCCATTTGCTTTGTTCAAAATTGCGTCAACATGCTCATCGTCTGCCTCAAAGAATGAGAACGAAGGTGTGATGTCGATACGACCAATGCTACTGCTATCCAAACGAGTTGAATCACAAATAACACGAAGTAATCCACCTGGATTCAGTCCATCGCGACGACCAAGGTTAACAAAGAAGCGAGTTTTACCTTCTTCTTGTTTATCTCTATCGCGTCCGCCACGTCTTTCTCCACGTTCACCACGCTCGCCTCTTTCACGTCTGTCACTGAAACCTTCATCATCACGACCACCGCGACCAGATGCATTTAAGTCACCCGCTTTGTTATAATAATCAAAGAAACGGTTGAATTCAGTTGAAACGAATTTTTTAAGGATATCTTCCTTAGACATGTCTTCAAAAGAAGCATAAATCTGAGGCAAGAAACTTTCAATTTCTTTTTCGTTTACTTCCGTTTTAAGAATTTTGTCCATCAATTTATTCAATTGAATAGCACAAATTTCTTCAGGTCCTGGAATTGTTCCTTTTGTAAATTCCATTCTCATTTGTTTTTCAATCATACGAATCTTTCCATTTTCGCGTGTATTGATTAAAACTAATGATTCACCTTTTTTACCAGCACGAGCTGTACGACCACTACGGTGCGTATAATTCTCGATATCATCTGGCAAATTGTAATTGATAACGTGTGTAATATCGTCGATATCTAAACCACGCGCAGCAACGTCAGTCGCAACTAATATTTGTAAATCTTTGCTACGGAAACGATCCATAACACGGTCACGTTGTGCTTGAGACAATTCACCATGCAAAGGTTCAGCATTGTAACCTTCACGTGCTAATTTCTCAGCAACAGATGCTGTTTCATGACGTGTACGGCAGAAAATTAGTCCGTAAATATTTGGATTGAAATCAATTAAACGTTTAACTGCACCAAAACGATCTTTCTCTTTCACACTATAGTAAATGTGATCGATGTTTTCGTTACTTTGGTTTTTGTGTCCAATAGAAACCTCTAAAGGGCTATTTTGGTAGTTTTGAGAAATACGTGCTACCTCTTTAGGCATTGTTGCTGAAAACAACCACACATTTCTCTCTGGAGGCGTTTGCTCCAAAATGGTATCGATATCTTCTTTGAATCCCATGTTCAACATCTCATCTGCTTCGTCTAAGACTACAGTTTCGATATCTTTCAAGTTGATTGCTTTTCTTTTTACTAAATCCATCAAACGACCAGGAGTTGCCACAATAATTTGTGCTCCACGTTTGATGTCGGTAATTTGTTTTCTAATATCAGTTCCACCATAAACTGCAACAGTGCGCAGTTTCGTGAATTTTGAATACGACTCTAAGTCTTTAGAAATTTGCAAACAAAGTTCGCGAGTAGGACAAATGATTAATCCCTGAGGGTAATTTAAATCTTCGTCGATGTTGTTGATGAGTGGCAAACCAAATGCCGCTGTTTTCCCTGTTCCTGTTTGGGCAAGTCCCACGAAGTCACTATTCTCTCCCAATAAATATGGAATAGCTTGTTCCTGAATCGGAGTAGGTGTCGAAAAACCCAGTTCATCAATCGACTTCAACACCTCACTCTTGAGCCCGAGCTCTTTAAATGTCATTTTATATTTTTAAAATTGGGTGCAAAGATACGTAATTAAAATTGATTGCTCAATTTTGTTTCATTTGTGGACGTTAATTTTATGTTATGTTCTTATAATCAGGAAAATAGTTGATGTTGAAAATTCGAAATGGGCTGTTGATAAGCTAAAGGACTAGCTTGTAGGCTTTGCCATTTTTGCTGTAAGCTTTAGGCTGGTTCTTTTCAGTCTTGAGTGATTGGCTTTGCGGCTTGAGCCTTTTGCTGTGCTGAATCACAAAAAACGCTAGACTTCGGAAAAATTGTCTAAAAAATGCTCGCCGTTTCCAGTCGTGCACCCCAAACTTAGAAACGCTGTTAACGAATCGCCCTAACGGCTCTTCGACAGCTGGCTCTCAAACACTGGGTTTACTTCTTTTCACTTACTCGGTTTTTTTACGACGATCTTTCCAAGGTCAATTTATTTATGATTTACTCCTGTTTACATTTAGATGTTCATTGTCATTTCTTCGTTGGTTTATTTCAGCCTTGAGCCTTTCGCCTTCTGCTTTAAGCCTTCTGCCTTCAGCTCTCTGCCTTTATTTTATTGAGTATTCAAAAATTCTGAAACTCTCTACAACATTCTACGTAAATAAACAGAAATAACAGTTAATATGAAAATAACCTTCAATTCTCCATTCATTCTTTGGTTTGCTTTTATCTCATTTGCACTTTTGGGCTTGCAGATGTTTACCGGTGATACTTTACGGATTACGGTTTTAGATGGACAGTTTGATTATACCGATTGGCAAGACTATGTTTCCATGATAGGATATGTTTTTGGTCATCAGAATTTCGCACACTATTTGGGTAATTTTAGTATCATCTTGTTGGTTGGTCCTGGGTTGGAGAAATCATTGGGAACAAAAACATTAACTATTTATACTTTAGTTACAACAGTAGTCACGGCACTTTTTCACACACTATTTTGGGATATCGGTTTAACCGGAGCTAGTGGCATTACTTTTATGATGATTGTTCTTACTTCGCTTATCGGCCGAAAAAACAATGAAATTCCATTAACGTTTATAATCGTATTCGTGCTTTTTGTTGGTTCTGAATTTATTAAAGCTTTTCAGGACGATCAGATTTCTCAATTCGCACACATATGTGGAGGAGCGATGGGATTGGTTTTGGGAATGTATAAGAAGTGATTGATAATTGGCTATTAAAATTTGACAGTTGACTTCTACTCATTTGTGGCTTCAATTCACTTTTGAATGATTTCAGCTAAGTCTGTTTGTCTTTTTCAATTTCCATACCTATGAAAAATCCAAAAAACGCTATTTCTGCTCCTTTTCCAATCTTCTTATTTTCTGAATCTGGAAGAAAGTTCTATCGATGGTTTCGTATTGTGCGTTAGGCGTAGGGGCGAGGGCTGGAGATTGCACGATATAACCTGCAACATCGATTAGGATGTAGTTTGGATAGTTTTTTATCCTGAATTTTTTCATGAAATCGTCTTTCGCTGGTCGTCTGTAATATTCCCATTGAATTTCTTTGAGACTTTCTTCTTCTTTTGGAGTCAAGTCGCCATCGTCGAGAACAATAGTTAGGAAACGTACGTCGTTGATGTATTTTTTGTGCAATTCTTTTAAAATGGTCATCTCATTCTGATTGTTCAAACTTTTTGGGTCGTAGAATTGAATGTATAAGTATTGTCCTCTGAAGTCTGCATGCGTTTTGGAAACGCCTTTTTCGTCGATGAGTATAAATTCTGGGGTTTTTGTTCCTGGAACTAATTCTGTAACTCGATTGATCAAATTTGTTGCGAGAATTCGGTTTTCTGTAAATAAAGCGCGCTGAGATAAACTGTCGAAGACGGTTAGAATATTGGTCTGTGGAAAGTCGTCGGAATAAAAGACCTCAGATAGCGCTTGCATCATGATCATTTCACGTAAACGAAGGTTTTTAAGCGTGTAATCAGAACCCAAGGCTTTCATGATCAAAGTTGGACTGCTTTTTAAAACGCCGAGATATACTTCGTTGTTGGCCTCATTACTCAAGCGTGGAATCATGCTTTTGTAAAACTTTTGGATGTAATGCATGTAGGCATCGTTTGCATAGAAAATAGGTGAGTTTTTTATGTAGAAGTCATATTTCTCGTAGCGATTTCGACTTCCTCTGAATTCAATTTCATCCAACTCAGCCATGGAAAACTTAACGAAAGTCAAAAAGAAAATACTTGAATCGATTTTGTATGCTTTCTCAACATACATTTTGAAAGTGTCTAACTTTTCAGCAAAACCTTTTGGGTCAGAGTTTTTTAAGGCCAAGTGATTGCCTAAAAATTCATCTGTCCAGCGCTGAAAGGAAAGAATTTTATAATTGATATCAGAAGGTTTTAAGTTGAAAAAACTTACCTCTAGTTGATTGCCGCTTTTTACTGTCGCGTTGTAGGGATTATCCGCAGGAATAAGAACTTCGTATTGTGCATTAGGTTCGATGTACATCCACGCATAGTTGTTCAAAGCACGCAGAGTAACCCGCTGCGTTTCTTTAATGTAGAATGAAACTGAAAAAGTACTATCAGATTTCACTGTCCCACTTCCTATGCGGATTTCTTTATCGCTATAATAATCTTCGATTTGATAAATAGAAATTTCTTTGCCGATGTAAGTAGGGGCAAATCCAAAAATGGTCACGAGTTTTTGTTGTCCGAATGAAATCGAGCAACTGAGTAATGATAAGGCAAGTAGGAGAGTGCCTTTGTTTAAGAAAAAGGAAATTCGTTGCATATAGGGTTTATAGCTTCTTAAATTAAATAACGCCATTTAATAAGCGAATATTGTACCATATTAACTCAAGAGTTCTGAAGAACTAACGAATTTATCAATCGCACCGCTGTTTCTGTGTATTTCACGAACAATTGTCGAATTTATGGCTGCATATTTTTGTTCTGTCAAAAAGAAAACGGTTTCGATGCCATCACTGATTTCATAATTCATATGAGCAATTGGTTTTTCGTAGTCGAAATCTTTGGAGTCGCGCAAGCCACGAATAATATATTCAGCTTCGATATCTTTCGCATAATCGACCGTTAGCGAACGAAACGTGGTTACTGCAATGTTTGGATGATTTTTGTACAATGATTTTACATGGTTTACCCGCTTTTCTAAATCAAAATAGGGATGTTTTCCAGAGTTAATACCTATTCCAATAACGATTTCGTCAAAAATGCGAATTGCCTTTTTAATCACTGTTTCATGTCCTTTCGTAAAAGGATCGAATGTTCCTGGAAATAAACCTATTCTTTTCATGCTTATACTGTTTTTGTTTCGATACGTCAGCGTTCAAGACTCGAGCGTTTCGAAGGTACTATTTATTTTAGTATCTCGGCCAATAAAGGAATATTGGTTATTTGGCGTTTAGGAATTTGCTTTCTCTCTGTGATTTTTAGAACGATTCGAGATTGCATTTCAAAGCTTGTCGTTCTTTAGTATAGAATGTTCACAGCTTGCATGTGGTATGCACACGAGAGGACTTCTAAATCGTAAAAATTGTTCTTTTAAATGAGATTTAAAGTTGAAAGGGAATATTATTGAAGGAAACTAAACTGAACGCTGCCGTATTTTCTTTCGAATTGGTAGTTGGCGTTGTTGAGTAAAATAGTATTTCGACTATGTTCAACAATTAACCAGCCGTCTTCATTTAACAATTTCTTTTCAAATACTAGGTCCACAATTTTTTGATGGATATCCATTTCATAAGGAGGATCGGCAAATATAACATCAAAAGTAAGGTCAGTATGTTTCAAAAATTGAAGAACATCGCCTTTCAAAACAGTTAACTCATTTTCTATATCGAGTTCTTTTGCCAAATTCTGAAGAAAACGAACACATTTAAAGTTTTGATCAACGGCGATGACACTTTTCACTCCTCCCGAAACAAACTCCAAGGAAATATTTCCCGTACCTGAACAAAGGTCGAGGATACTTTTGTCCTCTAAATCCATTCGATTGTCGATAATATTGAACAGACCTTCTTTTGAAAAGTTAGTGGTTGGACGAGAACTAAACCCTTTGGGAACGGTCAATCGACGGGATTTTAATTTACCTCTAATTATACGCACAATATCTGGAATTGAGAAAGTAAGTTTTTCGACTCTTGAAATGAGAAGTTTTTAAATGGTGGGAGTTTTTCGAATAATTTCTTGATTTCCGCAACTTTTTCTGTTGAACTCAAAAGAGAAGGTACGAAACGAAATTTACCTTTTTCGTCTTGCCAATTGCTCTGTTGAATTAAATGAGCCGTGTGATAGATAATATCTTCGGCCGTTTGATATTCGAAAGTATTGTAATATTTTAATTCCTTGTTGTGCGTTGCTAGAATCAAGAAATGATTTTCATGCAAGGAGAGCAAAAGGTTTAAGCCAAATCCAGCTCCACTTATCAATCCGCGGATCGCGTGACTTCCTTCGTGTTGCATAATTATCCGCGGAAAACGCATAACAAAGAAAGACTTAACCCATTGTGGAATTTCATAGACATTGGTAACTGAAAATTCAGGAATTCTATTGAAATCGATGTCGTTATCGTTGGTTCCTTTTCCGTAGGCCAATTCAAAAACTTTGATTGGATTGGTTTCATTATAAATTGAGAAAGGAAGAAGTGTAGATTTTTCACTGAACCACGACAAACTGTATTCGTCCCAATCCATACTGCGGAAGTCTGTTTTTCCTAAAAACAAATCCAATTGATCTTTATAACCGAAGTCTGTTTTATCTTTGAATTCAAAATGAAATTGTTGTTCTACCGCAATACCGTCCAGTCGTGTAAAGCGAACTGAATCTCGGTCAATATCAACAATTAGTTGTTTTTTAGGCATTTTTTTATTGCTCCCAAGAACCTGAAGTATCGTTTGTTGTCAACTTGCCAAAGTACATTTCATCTGTTTTCGTCCCTTTAATTCGTGCAATTGGTAATTTGCCCGAAACGCGAATAGCAGGGAAGAAATCTTCACCCATTTGAACAGAGTCAGCAGCTTCTAATGTCCATTTTTTACCTTTAGTCATTGGAATGATAGGTAATTTGTCTGGATTAAATGCACCGAATCCTGCTTTCACTCGAGAATCGATAGCCGATTTGTTTTTGAATTTAGAATCTATAAAACTAACCATAACTGTATCCCGTTTGAAGTTTTTCAAATCGAGAGCAGGATTAGAACCACGCGCTAACTTGATAGCCTCTACTTCAGTCATATTAACATCAAGAGCACGGTTATCACCATAAAGAATACCTCTTTCCGCTTCTGTTATTTTACGGCTAGGTACAACGCCTTCCGCTTCAACGAAAGGTACTTTGCCATTTTTGATAAATTCAATTAGTTCATCCCAAGTTGCGGCATATTTCCCGTTAATCTCGGCATATGCCTTTTGAGAGGAGCGAATATCACGCAAATTCGTTTCCGATTCTTTAACACATTTGGCGTATTTGTTTTGATGTGCTACTGAGTCAGAAACAGAACAATACGAAAGTCCTATTGTTGTCATAGCCAAAACTCCTGCTCCTAAACTTAGAATGGACAATAATTTTGATGATATTTTCCCGGAACTATACAATAAGCTCAAAACTCCCGCCGCAAACATCATGATAGTTGATATGATATAGGTCGCATCCTGCTTGCTTTGTAAACCTAGAATTAGCATCACGATAGCTAGAACTATGAACAAAGCCGGCACTGAATATTTTTTTAAAAGAAGGGAAAGATCATTTGTCATTTTACTCTTGTTATGATTTCTAGACAAAACTACAATTTTTTAGATTCTACGAAAGGGCATTGAATAGTTTTTTTTAAACCTTTTACTCAATAGTTCTCTCGTTCTTTTTTCAATTACCTTTGGAATTCAAATATATTGTTTTGGATAAAGGAACGTTTCTCAGTGTTTTTTATGAATATTTTGGACAGGAACCAACTGTAGATCAGATAGTTCTAATGGAAAGGCTGACACAGTTTGTTTTTATTCAAGAAGAAAATCCCCTTTTTATATTGAAAGGATATGCTGGAACAGGTAAAACCACAATTCTCGGTGCATTTGTAAAATCACTCAAAGAAGCCAAGGCTAAAGTGAAATTATTGGCGCCAACAGGACGAGCGGCAAAAGTTTTGGCGGGTAAATCGAATCAAATAGCGCTGACCATTCACAAATCTATTTACCGGCGAGCTGTTACGGCGGATGGTGCAAACCGAGTTTCCCTTCTGCCTAATTTGTATAAAAATACTTTGTTCATAGTAGATGAAGCTTCTATGATTGGTGACTATACCGTTCAAAATGATGGACAAGTTAGCGGACAGAATCTTTTAGAAGATTTGATGGAATATGTTTATTCAGGAGAAGGATGTAAACTTATTTTATTAGGCGATGAAGGTCAGTTGCCGCCTGTTGGATCGGATTATTCTCCTGCTTTAAATATTCAATATTTGCAACAACACTTTCCAAAATGTACGATAACAGAAGTTAAACTTTCTCAAGTCGTTCGTCAAGGTGAAGGTTCAAGCGTTCTATTGAACGCGACGGCATTGCGGTCAGCTGAAGAAAATGAATTCCCGCAATTTCATCTGGAAAAAAAGGGGGACTTGATTCGACTGCCGGGTGATGAAATACAAGAAAGGATTGAAGATTCTTACAATCAAGTCGGTTTAGATGAGACCATACTTATAACACGGTCGAATAAAAGAGCAAATGCCTATAATCAATTAATCCGTTCTGCTATTTTCGATTATGAAGAGGAATTGTGTTCCGGCGACTTACTGATGGCAGTGAAAAACAACTATTTCTGGTTGTCAGACGATTCTTCTATCGGTTTTATTGCAAATGGTGAAATGTTGCTTGTTAAACGAGTTATCCGAAGGGAAGAGTTGTACGGTTTTCGTTTCGCAGAAGTTACTGTGCAGTTTGTCGATTATCCTCAAGAAGTGGAGCGCGAGATATTGGTGTTGTTGGACACTTTGGAAGTTGAAGGTCCAAATTTGCCACGGGAGGAGCTGAAAAAATTATTTTTTGCGGTAGAACAAGACTATTTAGATGAGCACAACAAACGAAAACGCTACGAAAAGGTTTTGAAGAATCCCCATTTTAATGCTTTGCAAGTCAAATATGCATATGCCGTAACTTGTCATAAATCGCAGGGCGGACAATGGGCAAATGTATTTTTAGATCAAGGTTATTTAACAGAAGAAATGCTGGATCAAGGCTATTTTCGATGGTTGTACACTGCGCTGACTCGAGCCACGGAAAAGGTTTATTTGCTGAATTTTAAAGATGAGTTTTTTTCTGAGTGATTATTTTGTTCTAAGAATAGAGAGCAGAGACCTTCCTTTGGACTGAGCGCGTAGCGCAGAATTGAGTTTCAGTTTTCCCTCCTTGAATTTTGATCACAAAAAAAGGTTCACCTCCTAAAAGATGAACCTTTTCCAAATTTTTTAGTGCGATTACTCTAAAATTAATCGTTGCGTAAATATCTCACCTTGGTTTTCTACTTTCAATAAGTAAACTCCTGCTGAGAAATCAGAAACATTAAATTCGGTTGAATTATTTCTTGTCAAATTTGTTGCTCTACCACTCAAATCAACTAAAGTTGCTGTTGCTTCAGCTGAAATACCCGAAATCGTGAAATTGTTTTTCGCTGGATTTGGGTATACTTTAATGTTTGTATTTGTAGTGTTTTCAATACCTGCTACTGCATTTCCGGGCACGGCAGATAAAACCAGACTCATTTCTAATAATGGTTCTGGAAAACCAGCTTCAATTTTAACATTTGAATGAATGAAAATTGGCGTTTTGTTCGAGCTAGCCAAGTCATAGTATTCGTATTGGTCGCGAATGATGTTGATATTTCCTATGAATGGAACCGTCGTAAATGTGGTATCGACAACGTGAATTCTAGATACATTTGAAACGGCAATGTTGTTCACTTGAACCAAAGTGCCAAATCCATCATACGTTACAGATGAACTTCCTGTACAACTGGGGTTTTGAGGAATAGATTGATACGCAAAACTTAAATTTCCACTGAAAACGTCAATTACTTGACCGTTTAAAGCGAAAGGATAGATCATCATGTTTTCGGCATCATTCGTAAATTTCCCTTTAATTGTTCCAAAATCTTGACTTTCAAATAAATAGCCTTGTGATATGCGCTCGGCACTTGTGGATGACATATAGGTGCTTGCGAAACCTTCAATTTTAGCAACCTTCGTTGAACCCGGATAGTCAGAAGCATAACCTGTTGATGCCGGTGTAATAATTTCCATTAAACGTATTTCACCTGCGTAGGTGTTTGTGGAGCCGTAATTCCAAATTACGCCATTACCGATGATAAATGACAAATTCATCGCATTGGAATCGCAAACGTATAAAGTGCGAGAATCGCCAAGGTTTGGTTCGTTAGCGCTTGTAAAAGTGGTTTGACCGAAAACAGTAAGCACTGAACTCAAGGCAAAAATTGATAGTATATGTTTTTTCATTTCGTTTAGGTTTTATTCATGAAGTGCGCAAATTTAACGATAAATTCAATTTCTAATCGAACATTCTATTATTTTACACTGTACGAGTTTGCTCTCTTTATTTTTGCGAATTAATTATTATCTTCCATTTAACGATGGCATGTTCAGAAACGTTGGTGAAAACCAATATAAAAAATATACGTGGGTTTCTTGGTTGGTATCCTTGAGCTTTTGGCTATAGGCTATAGGCAGTTCTTTTCGATTTTTTGCTTTTGCTTTCAGTCTTCCGCCCCTAACGAATGCAGGAACGAAGACAGATTGGGAAATGTCGTTAGGTTTTTTATCTTTAGCTTAAATTAAAAACCAACATGTCAAATAAAACATTTCAGCATACTTCTCTCACTGTTGCTTTATTACCCATTGTTTTTCTCATTGCATTATTGTCTTTAAATATTTATTTTTTCGGTGGCGATGCCTCTGAAGGACCGAATCAAATTGCTTTATTGATGGGAGCGGCTGTTGCAATTGCATTTGGATTCCGAGTTGGATTCAAATGGAAGCGCATGCAAAAAGGAATGATACGCAGTATAAAATCTGCACTTCCAGCGGTTCTAATTCTTCTAATGATAGGCGCATTGACGGGAACTTGGGTATTGTCTGGCGTGGTTCCAACAATGATTTATTACGGTTTGCAGATCTTAAACCCGACGATGTTTTTATTCGCTGCCTGTGTTGTTAGCGCCATCGTTTCTATTGCAACAGGAAGCAGTTGGAGTACCGTAGCGACCGTTGGTGTGGCTTTGCTCGCTATTGGTCAGGTTTTGGGACTCGGCAACGGAATGATCGCAGGAGCAATAATTTCTGGCGCTTATTTTGGAGATAAAATGTCGCCACTTTCGGATACAACAAACTTAGCTCCAGCTATGGCGGGAACGGATTTGTTTACCCACATTCGCTACATGGCTTATACGACTTTTCCTACGATGATCCTTACGTTAATTATTTTTTTACTTCTTGGTTTGAATTCAAGTGCGGTGGAAGATAACTCAACAATTGACTTAATGCTTTCTACTCTAGATGCTAAGTATTTCATTCACCCTATACTCTTTTTAGTGCCAATTGGTGTTGTGTTTTTAATTGTGAAAAAAGTGGATGCTCTTCCGGCTCTTTTCATCGGGACTTTGCTTGGTGGAGTGTTTGCTGTCATTTTTCAACCGGATGTCGTTAAAGAAGTATCAGGTGTTGCAAACAATTACGGAAAGGCGGCCTACATGGCGGTCATGAAATCTATTTCCTCAAATGTTGCTATTGTTACGCCTTTGAAAAATGTCAATG
>Ga0105052_10001070_pt1 | contig 37460 bp, 56 predicted proteins | sample FRY03_FD_78094 | JGI IMG/M metagenome (GOLD analysis project Ga0105052, IMG submission 78094) | Freshwater microbial communities from Lake Fryxell liftoff mats and glacier meltwater in Antarctica - FRY-03 | ecosystem: Environmental > Aquatic > Freshwater > Ice > Glacier meltwater ... | reverse complement strand
GCCTCAAGCTCGAGGCGCTCTGCTGAGGAAAGAAAGCCGGGGCGAATCATAGGCATAGATGATTCGTTCCAAACCCAGCCGTCAAGACGTCAAATTCGGCTTCTGCAGGACTCTGGGTATACTTTTATCGGTGCAGCTTTCTCCTGCGCTTTGTCTGCAACGGGTGCGACACAAGGTGTCGTTTTAGACGGGACGCGCTTTGTCGGGCCGACAGGGCCGGGCTTGCCAGCGACAGGTCGCAGGGCCATGATACCTGCCCAGAGGAGATCCGATATGCGCAAGTTCATGGTGGTGCTGGATGACACGCGCGAATGTCTGAACGCGATGCGGTTTGCAGCGATGCGGGCGGCACATACCGGGGGAGGCGTTTTGATCCTGTCGGTGATTCCGCCCGAGGAATTTCAGCATTGGATGGGCGTGGCAGATCTGATGCGAGCCGAGGCGCGCGAGCGGATCGAGGCGCATTTCGGGGTATTCGCCAAGTGGATGCGCGAAAAGTTGGGCGTGGACCCCGAACTGGTGATCCGCGAAGGCGATCCGGTCACCGAAATCCTGGCTCAGGTCAACGAGGACCCGGCGATCGGGATTCTGGTGCTGGGGGCCAACCATGAAAAATCCGGTCCCGGCCCGCTGGTCACCCAGATGACCCGCAATGCGGGCAGTTTGCCGATCCCGATCACCATCGTGCCCGGCGACATGAGCAAGGAACGGCTCGAGGCGATTACCTAGCGCAGGCTCCCTGCATCGGAGAAGCCATGCGTTTGGCACATGGCATCTATACGGCGTTGTCTCTTTCTGCGGCGCAGCGTCAACCACATATGATACAGGGTAAGATCCAAGGAAAAGATCATGGCCTATAATCCCGCCCACCCGTTCGTCGCCAATGACCCGTTGGCCTACTTCTCCGCCTTGAAAGTGCCAAACGTTTGCACCCAACGCCCGGCGCAGCAAACACCTGCGAACCAAGCCCTTGAACTGATGTATGGCTATTATAGGGCCGATTGAGGTGATCAATGGTTTGGAATGATTCCAAACTTGACTTCACGGCGGGTCGCGCGCATAACTAAGTGGAATAGTCGGAGATTGTGCATGTTCATCCAGACCGAGTCCACTCCCAACCCAGCCACGCTGAAATTCTTGCCCGGTCAGACCGTGCTCGAACTGGGCACGGCAGATTTCCCGAACGTCGAGGCGGCCGAGAAATCAGCACTGGCGCAGCGAATTTTCGCTTCGGGCGGGGTCACCGGTGTGTTTCTAGGCAATGACTTCGTCACGGTAACCAAGGCTGAAGTCGCGGAATGGCAGCACATCAAGCCCGCCATTCTTGGTGCCATAATGGAGCATTTCCAGTCGGGCGCTGCGGTTATGGACGGCGACGCGACGGCCGGTGGTCACGCCGAGCATACTGGCGAGCATGGTGATATCGTGCGCCAGATCAAAGAGTTGCTTGATACACGGGTTCGGCCGGCCGTGGCGCAGGACGGTGGCGACATAACTTTCCACGGCTTTGATCGCGGTATCGTCTATCTGCATATGCAGGGCGCTTGTGCAGGCTGCCCATCCTCGACCCTGACCTTGAAGATGGGGATCGAAAACCTGCTGAGGCACTACATTCCCGAAGTGCTGGAAGTGCGGCCCGTTGCCGCCTGAGGCGGTCTTTTTGGCATTCGACACATCGGCGGCGCATTGCGCCGCCGCTTTGCTATGGGGGGGCAAGTGTCGTGCGACCTGCGCCGAGGCGATGGCCAAAGGGCAAGCCGAGCGGCTGCTGCCGATGATCGAGGACATGATGGTGGCGCAAGGCGCAGCCTTTGCCGATCTGGCGGGGATTTGTGTCGGCACAGGCCCAGGAAATTTCACCGGAATCCGAATTTCGGTTTCGCTTGCTCGTGGATTGGCGCTGGGGCTGAGGGTTCCGGCGATTGGGGTTACCGGGTTCGAGGCGGCTAGCCACGCAAGGGGGGCCGCCGGGCCGCATTGGGCGGTCATCGACGCGCCGCGCGGGCAGGTTTACGCGCAACGCTGGGGGCTGGGGGCTGGGGCGCCGCAGATTGTCGATGCGGGCACCGACTTTGACGCGCCGGTGCTGCGGTTTGCCGATCTTTCGGCCACCCAGATTGCGCAGGCGGTGGCCGAGGTTGGCTGGCTGAAATCGCGAACCCCGCAACCGCGCCCTGCCCCGTTTTACCTGCGTGGGGCGAATGCATCACCACCGTCAGATCCGCCGCCGGTGATCTTGCCGTGACGCCTAAGCAAATGGCCGCAGTTCACGCTGCTAGTTTCATCATGCCCCGCCCTTGGTCGGTGACAGAGATCGCCGATCTCATGGCCAGCCCACAGGTATTCGTGACAGCCGAATCAGCAGGTTTCGCGATGGGTCGGATCGCGGCTGACGAGGTGGAATTGCTGACGCTGGCAGTTGATCCGGGCCAGCGGCGGCAGGGGGCGGGCGGGCGGTTGGTTATGTCATTTCTGGCAGAGGCCAGAGACCGGGGTGCCGCGCGCGCGTTTCTGGAGGTGGTGCCGGACAATGCCGGTGCGGTTTCGCTATATTTGAAGGCCGGTTTCGCGGTTTGCGGGCGGCGCAAGGGGTATTACCACCCCGCAGACGGCCCGGCACGCGATGCACTGGTCATGGATCGGGCGCTGTAAAGTCCCTCGGACTGCCCTGATCTCGACCGACCGATCAAAACCTCGACAGGGCCGCAGAAATAGCTATTGACCGCCTGCCAGCCATCCGCCCTAAATTGCACACGATTTGCCGGCGACGGGCGTCACGGTTGCGAACCCGGCAAAGCACCCTTGATCCAAACGGGAGAGACCTATGACATTGATGAAAACCCTTTATGGCGCCGCAGCTTCGCTGGCGCTGTTTGCCGGTGTTGCCACGGCAGAGCCTGCGTTGATCTATGATCTGGGCGGCAAGTTCGACAAGTCGTTCAATGAGGCTGCGTTCAATGGCGCGACCAAATGGGCCAGCGAAACCGGCGGCACGTTCAAGGATCTGGAAATCACCGTTGAAGCACAACGCGAACAGGCGCTGCGCCAGTTGGCCGGTGCGGGCTTCAACCCGATCGTCACCACCGGGTTCGGCATGAGCGACCCGATCGCCGCCGTCGCCCCCGACTTTCCGGACGTCAAGTTTGTGACCATCGACGGTTACGTCGATCCGGCCGCGCACCCGAATGTGTTGTCGGTCGGCTTTGCCGAGCATGAAGGGTCGTATCTGGTCGGCATGATGGCGGGCATGAAATCGACGACCGGCACTGTCGGTTTCATCGGCGGCATGGACATTCCGCTGATCCGCAAATTTGGCTGCGGTTATGCGCAGGGCGTGATGGCGGCCAAGGCAGATGCCAAGGTCATCCTGAACATGACCGGCACCGATCCGTCGGCATGGAACAACCCGACCAAGGGAGCCGAGATTGCCCAAGCGCAGAAGTCGCAAGGCGCGGACGTGATCTTTGCCGCCGCCGGGGGCACCGGGATGGGCGTTCTGCAATCGGCCAAGGATCAAGGGATTCTGTCGATCGGCGTGGACAGCAACCAGAATTACCTGTTCCCCGGTTCGGTACTGACTTCGATGCTGAAGCGGGTCGATGTCGCGGTGTTCGACGCGATGACGGCTGGTGCCGATCTGGAAACCGGCGTGCAGGCGCTGGACCTTGCGTCAGATGGCGTGGGCTATGCGATGGACGAGAACAACGCCTCGTTGGTGACCCCTGAAATGGTCGCGGCTGTCGATGCGGCGGCGGCCAAGATCAAGTCGGGCGAGTTGGTAGTGCATAACTACATGTCCGACAACACCTGCCCGTCGGCTCAGTTCTGATGAACAAACCTGCCCTTCAGGGCGCGGGGGGGCGGCAGGCAACTGCCGCCCCGTTTGCCATCGAACTCAGGGGCATCTCCAAGGCGTTCGGCCCGGTGCAGGCCAATCGCGATATCAACTTTGCGGTGCCGATGGGGACCATTCACGGGATCATCGGCGAGAACGGCGCGGGGAAATCTACGCTGATGTCAATTTTATACGGGTTCTACAAGGCCGATGCCGGGCAGATTTTCATCAACGGCAAGCAGACCGCGATCCCTGACAGCCAAAGCGCCATTCGCGCGGGCATCGGGATGGTGTTTCAGCATTTCAAACTGGTGCAAAATTTCACGGTGCTGGAGAATGTCATTCTGGGGGCCGAGGACGGGGCGCTTCTGGCGACCTCGCTGACCAAGGCGCGCAAGGTGTTGATGAATTTGTCGAGTGAATACGAGTTGGACGTGCATCCGGATGCGCTGGTCGAGGATCTGTCGGTCGGCCACCAGCAGCGGGTGGAGATTCTGAAAGCCCTGTATCGGCAGGCGGATATTCTGATTCTGGATGAACCGACGGGCGTGCTGACCCCGGAAGAGGCCGACCATCTGTTCCGTATCCTCAGGGGTCTGCGCGATCAGGGCAAGACGATCATGCTGATCACCCACAAACTGCGCGAAATCATGGAGACCACCGACAACGTCAGCGTGATGCGGCGCGGCACAATGGTTGGGACGGTGAAGACCGCCGAGACGGACCCTGCGGCGCTGGCCGAATTGATGGTGGGGCGCAAGGTGTTGCTGGAGGTGGCAAAGGGCCCGGCGACCCCCGGCAAGGTGGTTCTGTCGGTGCACGATTTGCGGGTGCGCGACGAACATGGGGTCGAACGGCTGAAGGGCGTCAGTTTCGACATCCGCGCCGGCGAAATTTTAGGGATCGCAGGGGTCGCGGGCAACGGGCAGTCGCAACTACTGGAGGCGTTGGGCGGGATTGCGCGGGCAACCGGGCAGATCACGCTGAACGGGGTGGAGTTGCCATTGTCGGGGTCGGGCGCGAACGGGCGGGCCCGGCGCGCGGCCGGGATTGCGCATGTGCCCGAAGACCGGCAGGCGCTGGGGCTGATCATGGATTTCCCGGCTTGGGAAAATGTGGCATTCGGCTATCACACTTCGCCCGAATATCAGAAGAACGCGCTGATCCTGGACAATGCCGCGATCAAGGCCGAAACGGTGGCCAAGATGGAACGCTATGACGTGCGCCCGCCGATTCCAGGGTTGTCGGCCAAAAGTTTCTCGGGCGGGAATCAGCAAAAAATCGTTGTCGCGCGCGAGATTGACCGCAACCCCGACCTGCTGTTGATCGGGCAGCCGACGCGGGGCGTGGACATTGGCGCGATCGAGTTCATCCACAAACAGATCGTCGCATTGCGCGATGCGGGGAAGGCGATCTTGCTGGTCAGCGTGGAACTGGACGAGATCATGAGCTTGTCCGACCGGATTGCGGTGATGTTCGACGGGCACATCATGGGCACTGCGGACCCCAAAACCACGGATGAGCGTGCCCTTGGCCTTTTGATGGCCGGGATTGCCGGGGAAGCCGCCTGATGGACAAGATGCCGCGTTGGGCCGATGTGTTTCTGGTGCCTTTGATCAGTCTGACCATCGCGTTCCTGATTTCGGGGATGGTGATCCTTGGTATCGGGCAAAACCCGGTCGAGGCGATGCGGGTGATGGTCACGGGGGCGCTTGGGTCCAGCTATGGCTGGGGCTATACGCTGTATTACGCCACCAACTTCATGTTCACCGGGCTCGCGGTGTCGGTCGCGTTTCATGCGAGCTTGTTCAACATCGGCTGCGAAGGTCAGGCGACGTTGGGTGGACTTGGCGTGGCGCTGGTCTGTCTGCTGATCCCTTGGCCGCATTGGTCGATGGCGCTGGCAGCGGCGATGGTGGCGTCGATCGCGTTCGGGGCTGCGTGGGCAGCGATCCCCGCGTGGTTGCAGGCCAAGCGGGGCAGTCACATCGTGATCACCACGATCATGTTCAACTTCATCGCGGCGGCGCTGCTGAATTATATTCTGGTCAATGTCTTGCGCCCTGTCGGCAGCATGGATCCGGCGTCGGCCCGGTTTCCTGCGACGACCAACTTGCCGGAACTCGGGGCGATGTTGAACGCGGTCGGAATCCCGTTTGCCAAGGGGACGCCGGCCAACATCTCGTTGCTGATCGCACTGGTCTGTGCGGTGGCGGTGTGGGTCCTGCTGTGGCACACGAAAGTGGGGTATGAAATCCGGTCGTTCGGCAAGTCGCAGAAGGCGGCGCAGTATGCCGGGATCAATCCGGTGCGGATCACCATGGTGGCGATGCTGATTTCGGGCGGGCTTGCGGGGATGATGGCGATCAACACCGTGCAGGGCGAGGCGAACCGGCTGTTGTTGAACAGCGTCGAGGGGGCCGGGTTCATCGGGATTGCCGTGGCGTTGATGGGGCGCAATCATCCGTTCGGGGTGGTTCTCGCGTCGCTGCTGTTCGGGTTTTTGTATCAAGGCGGGGCGGAACTGGCGCTTTGGACCAAGATCCCGCGCGAATTGATCACGGTCATCCAGGGGCTGGTGATCTTGTTCACCGGGGCACTGGATTACATGGTGCGCAAGCCGGTCGAGGCGATGTTCGTGCGGTTTCGGGGGGCGCGGTAATGGATTTCCCCACGGTCATCCAGATGCTGGACAGCACGGTGCGGCTGGCGACGCCATTGCTGCTGGCTTGCCTTGCCGGGCTTTTTTCCGAACGGGCGGGGATTTTCGACATCGGACTGGAAGGCAAGATGCTGGTGTCGGCGTTTGCTTCGGCGGCATTTGCGGTGATGTCGGGGTCGGTGTGGATCGGGCTGGCGGCGGGGATCGCGGCGTCGGTGCTGCTGGCGGTCATTCACGGGGTGGCGTCGATCACCTTTCGCGGCAACCAGTTGATTTCGGGGGTCGCACTTAACTTTCTGGCGTCCGGGTTAACGGTGCTTTTGTCGCAAAGCTGGTTTGGCTTGGGCGGGCGGACGCCGTCGATGGAAGGGGCGGCGCGGTTTGATGAGATCACGCTGCCGTATGCCAATGCGCTGAAAGATGTGCCCGTCTTTGGGCCGATCTATCATGACCTGATTTCGGGTCATACGATTTTGGTCTATGTGGCGCTGGCGCTGGTGCCTCTGACCGCTTGGGTGCTGTATTCGACCCGGTTCGGGCTGCGGCTGCGGGCGGTGGGCGAAAACCCGGCGGCGGTGGATACGGCGGGGGTGTCGGTAGTCGCGATAAGGTATGCGGCGGTGCTGATCGCGGGCGTGCTGTGCGGGTTGGCGGGGGCGTATCTTGCCAGTCTTGCTGCGCAATTTGGGCGCGAGATGACCGCGGGGCGCGGGTATATCGCGCTGGCCGCGTTGATCTTTGCCAAATGGCGGCCGTGGTATGCACTGATGGCATGTTTGCTGTTCGGGTTTCTGGATGCCGTGGCGATCCGGTTTCAAAACATAGATCTGGGGGTCTTCGTGATTCCCGTGCAGTTTACCCAAGCCCTGCCCTATATCATCACGGTGGTCATTCTGGCGGGCTTTGTCGGCAAGGCCATCCCCCCCCGTGCCGGAGGAGAGCCGTATGTCAAAGAGCGTTGATCTGATCCGCGAGCGGGCTGGCGCGGCACCTGTGACATTGGGGCTAATTCTGGGGTCGGGGTTGGGGCATGTGGCGGAGGCGGTGGACGGGGTTTCCATCCCTTATGCCGATCTGCCGGGGTTTCCGAAGGCGGGCGTGTCGGGGCACAACCCCAACCTTGTGATCGGCGATCTGGAGGGGGTGCGCGTCGCGGTGTTCGGCGCGCGCGAGCATTATTACGAGAACGGCAATCCGGCGGCGATGCGGCCTGCGTTGGAGGCGTTGCGCGATCTGGGGGCGGGGATGCTGATTGCCACCAATGCGGCGGGGTCGATGCGCAGCGACATTCAGCCGGGCGATCTGATGTTGTTGTCGGATCACATCAACTTTTCCGGTCTGAATCCGTTGATCGGCGAGCGCACCGATGCACGGTTCGTCCCGATGACGGCGGCGCATGATCCGCAGATGCGGGCGGGTTTGCGGGCGGCGGCGCAAACCGAAGGCATCGCGCTGCCCGAAGGGGTTTATGCCTGGTATTCCGGCCCGTCGTTTGAAACCCCGGCAGAAATCAGGGCGATAAGGACGCTGGTGGCGGACGCGGTGGGGATGTCTACCGTGCCCGAAGTGATCCTCGCGCGGTTTCTGGGGCTTCGGGTCGCGGCGATTTCCACCGTCACCAACATGGCGGCGGGGTTGTCGGACGAACAGATCAGCCACGATCATACCAAGGCGATGGCCCCCTTGGGTGCGGCAAAACTGGAACGCATCTTGCGGCAATTCCTGCGGCAGTTGCGATGATGCACCGCAGCATTTGACTTCGCAGGTCCGGGCGCGCAACCCTGTGACCTAACCCTCGCCCTTTCAACGTGGCGGCCCGGATGCAGCTTTACCTCCCCATCGCCGAAGTTTCGGTCAACGCCTTCCTGCTGCTGGGCATGGGGGGGATTGTGGGTGTGCTGTCGGGCATGTTCGGGGTTGGCGGCGGTTTTCTGATCACGCCCTTGCTGTTCTTCATCGGCATACCCCCCGCCGTTGCCGTGGCGACAGGGGCCAATCTTGTGGTGGCCTCGTCGGTGTCGGGCGTGCTTGCGCAGGTGCGCAGGCGGGGCGTCGATTTCACCATGGGGACCGTGATGTTGATAGGCGGGCTGATCGGGTCGGCGCTGGGGGTGTGGGTGTTTTCGCGGCTGACGGCAGCCGGGCAGGTCGATCTGTTTGTGCAGCTAAGCTATGTGCTGTTTCTGGGCGCGGTTGGGATCTTGATGTTTCAGGAAAGCTTGCGGGCGCTTTTGGTGGCACGGCAGGTGGGGGTCAGCCCGGTGCGCCGCGCGCGGATCCACACTTGGGTGCACCGCATGCCGTTCAAGATGAAGTTTCGCGCGTCGGGGCTGTATATCTCGGCGTTGCCGCCAATGGCGATCGGGGCAGCGGTCGGGTTTTTGTCGGCGATCATGGGGGTCGGCGGCGGGTTCATCATGGTGCCTGCAATGATCTACCTGTTGGGGATGCAAACCAAGGTCGTCATCGGCACGTCGTTGTTCCAGATCATCTTCGTGACGGCGTTCACGACTGTTGCCCATGCCGTAACCAGCCAGACGCTGGACATCATGCTGGCGTTGGTGCTGATCATCGGGGGCGTCGTCGGCGCGCAGATCGGGTCGCGTCTGGGGGTGCGGCTGCGGGCTGAACAGTTGCGCATCCTGCTGGCGGTTCTGGTGCTGGCAGTGGCGGGCAAGATCGCGCTGGATTTGCTGCTGACCCCGTCCGAGCCGTATTCGGTGGGATTTACCACCGGCGTTTCCGCGGGGCAGCCATGATCCGGGCGCTGTTGATCTGTCTGTGTCTTGCGGCTCCGACGCTTGCTGCGGGCGAAGAGATCGTGTCGGGGCTGTCGCAAAGCAGGGTGTCGATCACCGCGGATTTCGATGGGTCAGAGATCCTCATCTATGGCGCGGTGCGGCGAGAGACGCCGCTTCCGGTTGGGGTCGGGCAGCTGCAGGTCATCATCACGGTCGAAGGGCCAACGACGCCGCTGGTCATCCGGCGCAAAGAGAGGGTAGCGGGGATCTGGATCAACAATGTCGCCGTCACCATCGATGCGGCCCCAAGCTTTTATGTGGTGGCGACCACCGGAGAGATCGACAACATTCTGTCGGCCACCGAAAATCTGCGGCACCGGATCACCCTGGACCGGGTCATCCGCGCCGTGGGGATCAAGGACGAGGCGGTAGATGCCCCCGATTTCGTGGCGGCTCTGGGCCGCATCCGGGAAAAGGAAGATCGCTATCGGCTTGAGGAACGGACCATCCAGTTGACGGCCGAAACCCTGTTTCGCAGCGATGTGGTCTTGCCCGCCAACCTGACAGAGGGCGACTACCGCGTGCGGATCTTCCTCACCCGCGAAGGCAAGGTGGTGGATCATCAGGACCGTTTGATCCGCGTCAACAAGGCCGGGCTGGAACGGCTGTTGTTCAACATGGCGCATGAGACTCCGCTGCTTTACGGCCTGCTGGCGCTGGTGCTTGCGGCTTTTGCGGGATGGGGGGCGTCAGCGGTGTTCCGGCTGATCCGGCCTTGATGTGGCGGCGATCACCGCAGGCCATGCCCGCGCCATCGTGATGCTGCGGGTCAGGTTCAACACCATCAGCGCCGCCCACAGGCCATGATTGCCCATGATCGGGAGCAGGATCACCAGCGCTACCGCATAGACTGCAACCGAAAAGACCATCGTGCGCAGCATCAGTCCGGTCTTCATGGCGCCGATGAAGATGCCGTCGAAAATCCAGGCGGCTACCCCGATCAGGGGGGCTGCGATCAGCCAGGGCAGAAAGGCGCGCGCCTCGGCCCGCACGTCGGGGGCGGTGGTCATCACGTCGATCAACAAGGGTCCGGCCAGCGCAAAGATCAGCATCAGCCCCGCCGCCCCGGCAAATCCCCATTGCAGGCACATCACCCCGGCGCGACGGGTGGCCGTGCGCGAGCGTGCGCCGACGGATTGGCCGATCAGCGCCTCGGCGGCGAAGGCGAAACCGTCCAGCGCATAGGCGGTGATTTCCAGAAACTGCATCAGCACCTGATTGGCGGCCAGCGTCACATCGCCGAACCGCGCGCCAAGAAAAACGAAGGTGGTGAAGGACAACTGAAGGATCACCGTGCGCCCCATGATGTCGCGGCTCGCGGTGAACATCAGCCGCAGCGCGCGGGCATCGCGCAGCCGGGCAATGGCAGGGCGCAAAACCGGGCCGAAGGCATCGCGACCAAGCCACAGCGCCAGCGCCAGCCCGCCCCATTCGGCAATCAGCGTGGCCGCCGCAACCCCTTGCACGCCCCAGCCCGAACCCGTCACGAACCAGATCGACAGCACGATGTTGATCCCGTTCTGCACCAGTTGCAGCACCAGCACCCCACGCGTTCGTTCCAGAGCGATCAGCCAGCCGGTGACGGCATAGATCGCGATGGTCGCAGGCGCACCCCAGATTCGGATCGCCAGGTATTGCCGGACAAGGGTTTCGACCTCGGCAGATGCGGGAGCCAAGCGGAGCGCACCAGCAAACAGCACGCCATGCAGCGCCAACAGCCCCAGCCCCGCCACCGCAGCCAGCATCAGGGCGCGCAGCAAGACGGCCGATCGTTCGGGCATGTCGCCTGCGCCGTGCGCCTGCGCGGCAAGGCCGGACGTGCTCATCCGCAAAAAGCCGAACATCCAGTAAAGTGTCGCCAGAATGACCGCCCCCAACCCCACCGCACCCAACGGGGCCGCAAGCCCCATCTGGCCGATCACGGCGGTATCGACGGCCCCCAGCAGCGGCACGGTGGCGTTGGACAGCACGATCGGACCCGCGATCCGCAGCACCCGGCGATGCGTCAAAGCCTGCACAAGGTCGGTCATTCAGGGGCGTCATCCGAAGGCGGCGGCATCAGAAAATGCCCGGTGGCCTGGGCATAAAGCCGGGCGCGGTTGTCTTGCCACGCCTCGACATGAACGCTGGCATAGCGCCGCCCTGACCGCACCACCCGAGCGCGGGCATAGGCATCGCGCGGCAGTCCGGTGCGCAGGAAATCGACAGTAAAATCGATGGTCTTGGGCAGCGGGCCGACGGCGGCACCCGCCTCCATCGCGGGCCATTGGACCGACCACGCAAGCTCGATGATCGCCGCCACCTCCAGAAACGCGGCCGTGACGCCGCCGTGCAGGGCGGGCAAAGCGGGATTGCCGATCAGGCTGTCGTCATAGGGCAACAGAGCCGTCAATTCGTCCCCGCGCCGGTCAAACCGGATGCCCAGAAAGCCGATGTAGGGCACGCCTTCGACCAGTTGGCGCAGCGCCCCGTCGCGGCGGTCCTTGACCTGTTGCACGGGTTCGGGGCGTTTCATCGCGGCCGGTCCAGCGTGAAGGCTCCGGTGCCCATCGCCACAGGTCGCGCCTGATCTTCGTCATAGGCGGTGACACGCACGAAGGCTATCGACCGCGTCACGTGATGACATTCGGCCCGCGCCACGATCCGCTGCCCCGGCGTGGCCGGCCGCATGTAGTCGATCCGCAAATCCAGCGTCGCCGTGCTGGCAGGCGCCGTCGGATGGCACATCACCGCCGCACCGGACGCTGTATCCATCAGCGCCGACACCGCCCCGCCGTGCAGCACGCCCGTCGCAGGATCGCCCACGAACCGCAGATCATAGGGCATCGACACCGCCGCCCGCCCGTCGCCCAACGTCTCCAGCACCATGCCCAGCGCGCGGGAATGGGGAATGGCCTCGATGAACTGGCGCGCGATGCTGATCAGATCGGTCATGAGCGCATCATCGCGGACGAGGCCGTAACTGCAAGGGCCAGTTGCGCGAATAGAAGTCTGTCCCTAGGTTTGCGCAGGGAGGACGGCCATGACTGATACCCGCCTCAGCTTCAAAGAGATGTGCTCCCGGTTCGAGGTGACACCCCGAACCCTGCGTTACTACGAATACATCGAACTGCTGGCACCCGAAAAGGACGGTCGCGCCCGATTCTATGGCCCTCGCGAAATTGCCCGGATGACCCTGATTCTGCGCGGGCGCAGGTTTGGCTTTTCCCTCGAGGAGATCCGGCAATGGCTGCTGATTTACCGCCAACAGGGCACCCGGCAACAGTTGCAGGCCTGGCTTTTTCTGGCCGACCGGCAGTTGGACGATCTGCAACGGCAAAAGATCAACCTGGAGGTCGCGCTGAAAGACCTCGCGGCTCTGCGCGACGCCACAGCGGCGCAACTCGATGCGCTGCCCGGTGGCTGACAAAGGTGTGCTCATTTGGACCGTGTTTCTGACGTGACGTCACATGACGCGCACGTCAAGCAATCGACTAGAATAGGAGAAATGCCGCCGAGGATTGCCTGACCGATGACCGCGTCTGAAACCTTCTCGATCCGCCAGATGTGCGACACCTATGCGGTGACGCCGCGCACCTTGCGGTTTTACGAACAGAAGGAACTGCTGTTTCCGGCGCGCGTCGGCACCCAACGGACCTATGGTCGCGCCTGTCGCACCCGCCTGCAACTCATCCTGCGGGGCAAACGGTTCGGCTTTTCGCTGGAAGATATTCGTCAACTTCTTGACATGTATGATCCGGGGAGCAGCAACGAGGCCCAACTGCTGCGCACCTGTGACCTTGCCCGAGACCGCTTGGCCCAGATGGAGGCGCAGCGGAGCGAGCTTGACGATGCTATCACCGAATTGCGCGACCAACTGGCGCAAGGCGAGGCCTCACTCACAAGGTTCCGCCGCGCCGCTGCCGAATGACCACAGACGACCCGCCGACGAGTTTCAAGGGAGAGAGCCGATGCCGATCTACCACGCCCCCGTGAAGGACATGCAATTCATCCTGCACGACGTATTGAAAATCACCGAAAGCGATGTGCCGGGCTACGGCGACCTTGACGCTGGCTTTACAAATGCGGTGCTGGAAGAGGCAGGCCGCGTCGCAACCGATGTGCTGGCCCCCCTGAACGCCAGCGGCGACCGCGAAGGCTGTGTGTTGGAAAACGGCGTGGTGCGGACGCCCAAAGGCTTCAAGGCGGCGTTCGATGCGATGAAGCAAGGTGGGTGGACCGCGCTCGACTGCGACCCCGAATACGGCGGGCAAGGCCTGCCTTATCTGATGGGCACGGCAGTGGGCGAGATTTTCGTGTCCGCCAACATGGCGTTCAATATGTATCAGGGCCTGACGCACGGGGCCTATTCGGCGATCCACGCACATGGCACGGCGGATCAGAAGGCAAAATACCTGCCGAAGATGGTCAGTTGCGACTGGACCGGCACGATGAACCTGACCGAACCGCATTGCGGCACCGATCTGGGGCTGATGCGCACGAAAGCCGAACCGCAGGACGACGGCAGCTATCTGATCACCGGAACCAAGATATTCATCTCGGCGGGCGAACATGACATGGCCGAAAACATCATCCATCTGGTGCTGGCCAAGGCCACGGGCGGTCCCGACGGCATCAAGGGCGTGTCGCTGTTCATCGTGCCGAAGTTTCTGGTGAATGACGACGGCTCGCTGGGGGCCCGTAACGGCGTGGCGGTCGGCAAGATCGAAGAAAAGATGGGCATCCACGGCAACGCGACCTGCGTGATGAACTATGACGGCGCGCGCGGCTGGCTTTTGGGCGACCTGCACAAGGGCATGCGCGCGATGTTCACCATGATGAACGAGGCGCGGCTGGGCGTCGGCATGCAAGGTTACGCGGTGGCCGAGGTCGCTTATCAGAACGCTCTGAGTTACGCCAGGGACCGCCTGCAAGGCCGCGCAGTGACCGGCGCCGAAAATACGTCCGGCCCCGCCGATCCGCTGATCGTGCACCCCGATATCCGCCGCAACCTGATGGACCAGAAAAGCTTCGTCGAAGGCGCCCGCGCGTTTACTTTCTGGGGCGCGCACCTGATCGACCGCTCAACCCGCCTGAACGACGCCGCCGCCGAAGGCCTGATTTCCCTGATGACCCCGGTGATCAAGGGTTTCCAGACCGACAAGGGGTTCGAGATGGCCGTCGCGGCCCAGCAGGTCTGGGGCGGCCACGGCTACATCGAGGACTCAGGCATGTCCCAGTTCGCCCGCGACGCCCGGATCGCGATGATCTACGAAGGCGCAAACGGCGTGCAGGCGCTGGATCTTGTGGGCCGCAAACTGGCGACCGACGGCGGCAAACATGTGCTGGCGTTCTTTGACATGTTGAAGGGTTTCATCAAGGGAGCCGAAGGCGATGAACGGCTGCGCGGCATCCTTGATCCGCTGAAAACTGCCTCCAAACAGATGCAGACGGCGGGCATGTTCTTCATGCAGAACGGCATGAAATCACCCAACGCGGCGCTCGCAGGGTCTTACGACTTCATGCACCTGATGGGCCATGTCTGCCTTGGCCTGATGTGGGCGAGGATGGCCAAGGCTGCTTATGCGGCGCTGGATGCAGGCACCCCCGACCCCGACTTCTATCAGTCGAAAATCGCGACGGCCCGGTACTACGCCGCGCGCCACCTGCCCGCTTGCGGCATGCACCTTGCGCGTATCGAATCCGGAGCAGACACGGTGATGGCGCTGAAAGCCGAGGCGTTCTAGGCTCACGCCAGATACAGAAAGGCCAGCCCCATGCCGAAACGTTTCCGCCTCACCCGCCGCTTCCCGGTCGCCATGACCGAGGACGGCTACCGCAGGCTCAAACGTTTCGCCGCCGAGGCGGGCCTCGATGAAGGCGAAGCACTGTCGTTTCTCTTCGAAAACTGGTCTTCTGTCGTCAACGAAGACAACCTGACCCATCGCCTGCGCCTGTTCAATTCCGAACTCGAAACCCGCAAACAGTGACCCGCTTCATCTGTTCATAAATATCCCACGGGGGTGCGGGGGTGTGAAACCCCCGCTCGCCGGCACAGCAAAGGCTGACCCATGAAACTTTATTGCTTCGGCGAATCCGGCAATGCCTACAAATGCGCCCTCGCGCTCACCTTTGCAGACGTGGACTGGGAGCCGGTCTATGTCGATTTCTTCAACGGCGAGGCGCGCACCCCGGCCTTTCGGGCGATCAACGAAATGGGGGAAGTGCCCGTTCTGGTCGACGGCGACACCACGCTGACACAATCCGGCGTGATCCTTGACTACATCAGCTCAAAGACCGGCAAGCTGGGCGGCAAGTCTGCGGCAGAGCGGCGCGAGGTGTTGCGCTGGGTGTTCTGGGACAATCACAAGTTTTCCGGCGTGATCGCAACGACCCGGTTTCTGTCAAATTTCCTGCCAGAAGACAAACGTCCCGCCGGTGTGATCCCCTTCCAGCAGGGCCGTCTCAAGGCCGCCTATACCATCCTGAACGATCACCTTGCCAACCGCCCTTGGGTGGCAGGTGCCGCCTTGACCATCGCCGATCTGTCGCTGTGCGGCTACCTTTATTACCCCGAACCCTACGGTTTTGACCGCAAGGATTGGCCGCACATCGACGCTTGGCTGGACCGCATCGCAGCCACGCCGGGCTGGAAACGCCCCTATGACATGATGCCCGGCAATCCGTCAGACCGGGCCTGAGGAGGACACGATGACCGAAGCCTATATCTATGACGCCGTCCGGTCCCCCCGCGGCAAGGGTCGCCCCGATGGCGCGTTGCATGAACTCACCTCGGTCGCGCTGTCGGCGAAGATCCTGAACGCGGTCAAAGAGCGCAACGGGCTGACGGGCCATGCAGTCGAGGATGTAATCTGGGGCAACGTCACCCAGGTGGGCGAACAGGGCGGCAATCTGGCGCGGACAGCGGTGTTGGCGTCTGACCTTGATCAGTCGATCCCCGGCCTTGCGATCAACCGGTTCTGTGCGTCCGGCATGGAGGCGGTGAACCTTGCCGCCAACCAGATCAGGGGCGGCGCTGGTCACGCCTATATCGCGGGCGGGGTCGAGATGATGGGTCGCGTGGCGATGGGCAGCGATGGCGCTGCGATTGCCGCCGACCCGACGGTCGCGATGAAGACCTATTTTGTCCCGCAGGGCATCAGCGCCGACATCATCGCGACCGAGTATGGCTTCAGCCGCGATGATGCCGACTTGTTGGCCGTAGAATCGCAGAAACGCGCGGCTGCGGCATGGCAGGACAATCGCTTTGGTCGGTCGGTGATCGAAATCAGGGATCAGAACGGGCTCTCGATCCTTGGCCACGACGAATACATGCGCCCCGGCACCGACATGCAGGCTTTGGGCGCCTTGAAGCCCGCGTTCAAGGACATGGGCGAAGGCATGCCGGGGTTCGACAAGATCGCCCTCATGAAATACCCGCATCTGGAGCGGATCAACCACATCCACCACGCGGGCAACTCCAGCGGCATCGTCGATGGGGCGGCGGCCATTCTGATCGGCAGCAAGGAATTCGGCGAGGCGCATGGGTTGAAAGCCCGCGCGCGCATTCGTGCCACCGCAAAGATCGGCACCGATCCCACGATCATGCTGACCGGCCCGGTCCCCGTGACCGAAAAAATCCTGCGCGAGGCGGGCATGTCCATCGCCGATATCGACCTGTTCGAGGTGAACGAGGCTTTTGCCGCCGTCGTGCTGCGGTTCATGCAGGCATTCGACGTGGATGCCAACCGTGTGAACGTAAATGGCGGGTCCATCGCGATGGGCCATCCGCTGGGTGCTACCGGGGCCATCATCATCGGCACGCTGCTGGACGAGTTGGAACGCAGCGGCAAAGGCACCGGCCTTGCCACGTTGTGCATCGCCAGCGGCATGGGGGCCGCCACCATCATCGAGCGGGTTTGATCGAAATGTCGGTCTTGCAAGCAGAAAAGCGCAAACGAAGCCTGATCAATCGGTCAAGTGGATTGACCGATAGCGATTTGCATGCCCAAATTAATGTTGCCGATCGACGTTCAATTGTTGAATACCAGTGCCGTGACAAGTATGTCAGTGATGTTGACGCATTCTTTTCAGGGCAATTTGGATCCGCACGTCATGTTTCAGGAATTGCAGGATCAGGTGCAACGGCGGGCCAACCTTTTGTTGGCGGGCCGCTTCTAGGAGACCTGCGGCGAGTATCTGTTCCCGTTGCCGGTCTATCTGGAAAACCACATGTTTGCGGTGCGCAATGCGAGCGAAAGCATCGACCGGGCGGCGGCATTGCGGGATTTGTTTCACAAGCGGCAGATCGAAACCCTGACAATCACCATCAATGCGGTCGAGTTGCCGCGCGGCGGACGGTTTCGGGTTTGGGCGGATTGGAACGCGGTGTCGCGCACCAGCAATCGGTCGCGGCTGCTTGGGCTGACCTATTACATGCGCGACACCGGGGACCGTTATCGGTCAGAGATGCTGCACTATCAGGTGAAACACCAACACGGAACCCAGTCCGCAGCCCAGCCGAAATAGCACAGCGGCTGATCCCGGCGGGTGCCGCCTGTGGGCAAGGGCGGCTGTCATGGGAGTGATCGATCAGAACAACTGCCCGGTCAAGACCGGCTCGATCTATCCGTCCCCCTATGACGCGATGATGGAAGGCCGATCCTCCTTGCGGCTGGGCGCTACGGGCGGTCTGACTCAGTTCGGGGCAAATCTGGTGATCCTGCAACCGGGTGCCGTGTCGTCCTTGCGCCACTGGCACCAGCACGAGGATGAATTTGTGATGGTCTTGCTGGGCATTTGCACGCTGGTACAAGACGCAGGCGCCACAGACATGCACCCCGGCGATTGCGCCGCCTTCAAGGCGGGAGACCCGGATGGCCACCATTTTATCAACCGCACCGACACCGAGGCCCGGTTTCTGGTGGTGGGCAGCCGCGCCCCACGCGAGGTTGCGACCTATTCGGACGTTGATTTTCGGGTCGAACAGGCGGGTGGCGTGAACACCTTTACCCACAAGGACGGCACAGCGTGGGAGGGTCCGCGATGACCCGTGATGCGCGAAAGGTCTGATATGCCAAAGATCACCCTCGGCCCCCCGACCCACGAACCCGACCCGACGCATCCTGTGTTGGGATCCGGCCTCGGTCCCTACAGCTATCACCTGCTGGGCGAAGCGGGCGGGTTGACGCAGTTTGGTGCGCATGTCGAGGTGCTGCCCCCCGGCAGCCGATCCTCTTTCCGCCACTGGCACGAGGCAGAGGATGAGATGGTTTACATGCTTGCCGGCGAGGTGGTTTTGATCGAGGACACCGAAACGTCGCTGCGGGTAGGCGAGGCGGCATGCTGGCCTGCGGGGTTGGCCGTTGGGCATTGTCTGGAAAACCGCAGTGAGCAGGATGCAATCTATCTGGTCATGGGCACTTCCGCGATTCTGGACCGCATCCACTATCCCGACCACGGGCTTGTCACCGACAAGAACGGCCCCAAGCGCAGCTATACGCGCCGCGAACGCCCCGAAAGGCCAGACTGACATGCACGCTGCCGCCATCGCACAAACCTATCTGGATGAAGTTGCGGCCATCGTCATGGCCGACGACTGGGACTCGTATACCAATACTATCTGTCGGCCGTTTCTGCTGATCACCCATACAGACACGATGACCTTTGCCACGCCCGACGACATACGCGGCATCTATCAGAATTTCGTTCTGCTACTGCACACGCAGCGGGTGACCGACTTCATCCGGCTGGTCGAAACGGTTGAATTGATTGATCAGAACCTGATCTCTGCCCGATATGTCACGCATCTGATGTCCGGCAGCCACCGCATCATGGACCCCGTGGTGTCCAGCATCTCGCTGCGGCTGGAAGGCAACCGCTGGCGAGCTGCATCCATCACCAATGCCGTTATAAATTCTCGTTGGCCACTGCTTATGCCCAAAATGGGCACGAACCCTCTGTAACCAATCTCCTGCGACCGATCCTTCCGCGAAAGGGACCTGACCATGACTGATTTCACCTATGCCGTGGATGCCGATGGCGTAGCCACCCTGACCTGGGACGTGCCGGGCCGGTCGATGAACGTAATGTCGCAGGCCGGGTTTGCCGAACTGGACGGGCTGATCGACCGGGCTTTGGCGGATGGGGCTGTCAAGGGCGTGATCCTGACCAGCGGCAAGAAGGATTTCGCGGGCGGGATGGACCTGAACACCATCGCGAAGATGAAAGAGGATGGCGGCGATAATCCGGCGAAATCGGTGTTCGAGGGCGTGATGGCGATACACGGCATCTTGCGCAAGATCGAACGCGCCGGGATGGACCCGAAGTCGCTGAAGGGCGGCAAGCCGATTGTGGCCGCCCTGCCAGGCACAGCACTGGGGATCGGGTTCGAACTGCCGCTGGCCTGCCACCGCATCATCGCCGCCGACAATCCTCGCGCAAAGATCGGGTTGCCCGAGATCATGGTCGGCATTTTCCCCGGCGCGGGCGGCACGACACGGCTGGTGCGCAAGCTGGGCGCAATGATGGCGGCGCCGTTCTTGCTGGAGGGCAAGCTGTCGGACCCCAAGGGCGCGAAAGCGTCGGGGCTGATCGACGAAGTGGTGGCTTTGGACATGTTGCTGGCGCGGGCAAAAGAATGGGTTCTGGGCGCGAAAGAGGCGGATCTGGTCAAGCCGTGGGACGCCAGGGGCTACAAGATGCCTGGCGGCACACCTTACAGCCCCGCTGGCTTCATGACCTTTGTGGGTGCCAATGCGATGGTGCTGGGCAAGACGTTTGGCGCCTATCCAGCGGCCAAAGCCTTGTTGGCGGCTGTTTATGAAGGGGCGATGGTGCCGTTCGATGTGGCGCTGCGGATCGAGGCGCGGCAGTTCACCTCCGTTCTGCTGAACCCATCGTCAACCGCGATGATCCGCAGCCTGTTCATCAACAAAGAAGCGTTGGAAAAGGGTGCGAACCGGCCTGCTGTGGCCGACCAGAAGGTGAAAAAGGTTGGTGTGATCGGGGCCGGGATGATGGGCGCGGGCATCGCCTATGTGTCTGCAACCGCGGGCATCGAGGTGGTTCTGATTGATGCAGCCCAAGAGGCGGCGGATCGGGGCAAATCCTATTCGGCCGACCTGCTGGACAAGGGCATATCGCGCAAGAAAGTCACGGCAGCGCAGAAGGACGAAACGCTTGCCCGGATCACCGCGACGACCGATTACGCGGCGCTGGCGGGATGCGATCTGATCGTCGAGGCGGTGTTCGAGGATATGCGCGTCAAGGCCGATGTAACCGCGAAGGTGGATGCAGCGACGGGGCCAAATACGATCTTTGCCTCCAACACCTCGACCCTGCCGATCACAGAATTGGCCCGTGCGTCGGCGCACCCGGATCAGTTCATCGGCATCCACTTTTTCAGCCCGGTGGACAAGATGATGCTGGTCGAGATCATTCGCGGCAAGGCTACCGGCGATGTGGCGGTGGCCAAGGCGCTGGATTACGTCCGCCAGATCCGCAAGACCCCGATCGTGGTGAATGACGCGCGGTTCTTCTACGCCAACCGCTGCATCATTCCCTACATCAACGAAGGCATCCGGATGGTGGCCGAAGGGGTCGAGCCTGCGCTGATCGAAAATGCGGCCAAGCTGGTCGGCATGCCGCTGGGCCCGCTGCAATTGGTGGACGAGACGTCGATTGATCTGGGGGTAAAGATCGCACGCGCCACCAAACTTGCGATGGGCGATGACTATCCAGATGGCGCTGTTGACGCCGTGCTGTTTGCGATGGCGGATCAGGGGCGGTTGGGTAAAAAATCGAACGCCGGATTCTACGCCTATGATGCGGGAGGCAAGCGGACCGGGCTCTGGGACGGACTGAAGACCGCCTATCCAGTGGCTAACGCGCAGCCCGAACTGATCGACGTGCAGCACCGTTTGCTGATGGCGCAGGTGCTGGAGGCGGTTCGCGCGCTGGAGGACGGCGTGCTGACCGACATCCGTGAAGGCGATGTCGGCGCGATCCTTGGTTGGGGCTTTGCGCCGTGGTCGGGCGGGCCATTTTCGTGGCTGGATATTCTGGGCGCAGGACGCGCGGTCGAGATTTGCGATGCGCTGACCGAAACACACGGTGCTCGGTTCACCACGCCTGCGCTTTTGCGCGACATGGCGGCGAAGGGTGAGACGTTCTATGCCCGGTTCGCGGCCCAGAAAGCGGCCTAGCCTAGCGTGCAGGGGATCGGGGCGCGTCAGGGGCCCGATCCTTTGCTCCTTCAGGTGCCGTCGAACGTGTAGCCGAACCGGGCAATGTCGGTCGAACAAAGCCCGGCGATCAGTGCCGCATCGGCCGCTGAGAAATAGCCCCGCCAATCACGCGCGCGGTCCGAGGCGTTGACCCGTTGCAGGGGCATCAGTTGGAACCCGAGGTGAGCCTCGAATGGGGCAATGTCTGCCTCGATATGTTCGGCCCGTACGAACAACATGGCGCGTTCGACCCCGGTCGCATCGCGCATGTAAGCGCTCGCGGGCCACGAGGACAGCGAGAAGCGGGTGTGCGGGTGATGCAGAAACCCGCTGAAATCATTGGCCTTTGCAAGACCAACCGCCGGATTGTCAAAGGTCTGACAGCGCAGCCAGTGATAATAGCTGACTGCCCGATCCCACGGATTGCGGACCAGCGTCAGGGTGAAAAAATCTTTCGCTTCCTGCGCAGTCACCAGCCCGTCAATGTCGGCCAGCGTGGAATGCTTCCACAACCGCCCCGCAGAAGCGACCCCCTTGAGCCGCCCGCGCCGCGCCCGCGCCTTGGGCGTGTCGCCAATCAGGATGTCATCCTTCATCGCCCGAGACTCAAGCGCGAGGGTCAGGGCTGTGCCGCCGGTTTTCGGGATGTGCACGAAGATGTAACGCCGACCGCGCGAGATAATCACGGGGCGGAATCTGTGGGGGTTTCACACCCCCACACCCCCGTGGGATATTTGTGCCAATGGGAAAGATGCATTTGCCGCATTTCGATCAGACCGCGTTGGGCAGCGGGCGGCCTTCGAGATGGGCGATCAGGTTGTCTACGGCCATCATCCCCATCGCCTCGCGCACCTCGAGCGCCGCTGTGCCTAGATGCGGCAGCAGGGTGACGTTTTCCATCGCGATCAAGGCGGGCGGGACGGCGGGTTCGAATTCATAGACGTCGAGCCCGGCCCCCGAGATCTTGCCTGCCTGAAGCGCCGCCACAAGTGCTTGTTCGTCCACCACATCGCCGCGTGCGATGTTGATGAACAGGGCACGGGGGCTCATGTGGGACAGGGCGCCTGCGTTGATCAGGTGGTGAGTCGCGGCTCCGCCGGGCACCGCCACGACCACCACATCCGCCGCCATCGCCTGCGCCATCGGGACTTGAGTTGCGGGCACACCCGCGTCAATCACGGGCGAGCGGTTATGAAACAGCACGGTCATGCCAAAGCCGTGGTGACAGCGGTGGGCAATCGCCTTGCCGATCCGGCCCATGCCGATGATGCCCACTGTCTTGCCGGTCAGATGCATGCCCAGCATCTGTGTCGGCCCCCAGCCGACCCAGTCCCCGGCCCGCAAGATGCGTTCGCCCTCGCCCGCCCGACGCGCTGTCATCAAGATCAGAGTCATGGCAATGTCGGCGGTGGCATCGGTTACGGCACCGGGCGTGTTGGATACCGCAACCCCAGCCGACTTGGCGGCGGCTGCGTCGATGTGGTTGTAGCCGACCCCGAAGTTCGCGAGGATTTTCGCGCGCGGGCTTGGCACATCGGCAAACACATCGGCTTGAAACCGGTCGCCCAGCGTCGGCAGAACGGCATCAAAGTCGCGCAGGGCGTCGCGCAGTTCGGCAGGCGACAGCACGACGGATTCCATGTCGCGCAGGGTCACGTCGAACCGCGCGCGGGCCGCGTTCAGCACGCGGTCAGGCAGGCGGCGGGTGATCAGCAAAGTCTTCAAAACAGTTTTCCTCCCAATGGAACGGCGTGCCCCGGGCCGATCAGCACCACCTCGCCCGCCGCATCCGGCACGCCAAGCACCAGCACCTCGGACAGGACCTTGCCGATCTGGCGGGGCGGGAAGTTGACGACGGCCAACACCTGTCGCCCGATCAGGGCCTCAGGGGCATAATGCGCGGTGATCTGGGCGGACGAGCGTTTTTCGCCAATTTCGGGGCCGAAATCGACCCAGAGTTTGACCGCGGGTTTGCGCGCCTCGGGGAAAGGTTCTGCGCGGGTGATCACACCGACGCGGATGTCGACCTTCTCGAAATCGGGATAGGTGATCATGCGCCCAACTCGCGTCCGCGGTCTGCGGCGGCTTTGACGGCGCGGGTCATCAGCGGCGGCAGGCCGGTGTCGGCGTCCATCAGCACCGCCAGCGCCGCAGCCGTCGTGCCGGCGGGCGATGTCACGTTGATGCGCAATTGCGCTGCAGTTTGATCAGATTGCCACGCAAGCTCGGCCGCCCCGCAGACAGTTGCGCGGGCCAATTGCATGGCGACCTCTTCGGACAGGCCTTGCGCCACACCCGCCTGCGCCATCGCCTCGATCAAATGGAATACATAAGCGGGGCCGGACCCCGATACGGCGGTGACCGCGTCGATCTGGTACTCGCCGTCCAGATCGACCACCTGCCCCACTGAAGCCATCAGGCTGCGCGCCATGTCCAGTCCGTCTGCCCCCGCATGGACATTGCCGCAGATGCCGGTGATGCCGCGCCCAACCATCGCGGGGGTGTTGGGCATGGTGCGCACGATGGGCGTCTGTCCCCCCAGCGCCGCCTCGAGGGTTGCAATCGTGGTTCCGGCGGCGATCGACACCATCAGCGTCGTCCCATTGCCGAGCGCCTGCAAGGCAGGCAAGGCCGCCCCCATCATCTGCGGTTTGACCGCCAGCAGCGCCACAGCAGGGGTCGCGGGCAGGCCATCGTTCAGATGAACCCCGATGCCACGCAGCCAGTCCGACGGGTCAGGCTCGATCACCCAGACCGATCCTGCAGGCACGCCTGTCGTCAGCCAGCCTGCCAACAGCGCCGATCCCATCTTGCCGCAGCCCAGCAACACCAATCCCTCACGGGTCACCCGATCCAACATATCAGCCTCCGTTTGGACCGCAGATTAGATCGGGATACGAAAAAGGGGAAACCGGTTTTTCGACAATTCTCGCGTGCCCGACCAAATACCTGTTCCCGCCTGCCGGTTCAGGCGCGACCGTAAGCCTCGGCAATCGCGATTTTCATCGAGTCCGCAGGTGACCTGTCAGCCCAGGCCACCAGTTGGAAGGCCGGATAGAACCGCTCTGATGCCATCACCGCCGCCGCGATCAGCTTGTCGATCTGTTCGGCTCCCGCGACCTGCCCGCCGGCAAGCAGCAAGCCATACCGCCACACCATCAACTTTTGTTCGGTCCAATAGGTGAAAGCGCCAGTCCAGACCATGTCATTGCAGCGGTTCAGCACGTCATAAAGCTCGCCCATCTTGCCATGCGGGGGCTCCATTTCGAACGTGCAGATCAGCCGCAGCGTCTCATCCTGCGGTGACCACGCGAGGGTCAGCGAATAGGTGCGCCATTGCCCTTCGACCGCCATGGCGATCTGGTCTTCGGTAACGCGGTCAAACTCCCAATCATGGTGCTCGGCCAACGTCTCGACGATGTCGATCGGATGCAGATCGTCGGATAACAGAAAATCTTCAGAAAGTGACATGGCCCGGCCTCACTATATTGCCACTCATGGGGCCCTACCCACTATTGGCTGGGTGTCTGGCGAAAAGCGACACAAGCCTACGTCGCTCTCACTATATATAGTGAATCGCGCGCGCCAGTCTGTCCAGCGGTTTCTACACGAAGTTCCTGTGGACAACCCTTTGTGTGTGAGGCGTGACACCAGAGTTGGCATAGATTGTCATCAGAGTTGGCATCAATTCGATTTCTGCTCCGGACGTCTTGAAACGGCGTTGAACGGGGGGTTAAGGGTCACTTGGAGCGGGGATGAACCACGCCCGCATGGCGTCACCAGCACGCCCGCGCGCCCAGCCTTGCAGCCTGCGCCCCGCTGATCGTGATCACGCCCATCGTCGTCTGCCGCGCCGTGGACATGAACCACGCTCGCAGCCGTGGCGGATAGTGACCGGCCATCACCCCCGACCAATATTCGAACTGGTGGGGCGACAGCGATATGCCGTAAAATTGCGACGACGGCCCATGAAAACCCAGTCGCGCCGTGCGCGCCACGCAGGCTTTCGGCAAACCGATCAGCATGGTGCAGGCGCTGTCGCACCGGCCCCGGATTTCCACCCGCGTTTCCGCCTGGCGCAGTTGTTCGATCTGGTGGACCCTCGCCTCGACGTTCCCGCCCTTGTCGTTGCGGATGATCTGGGCGGGGGGCTGGAACCAAAACGCAGCGGCAAGCGCCCCGGCAACGGCAAGCCCACCTGCGGCCGCGCGCTTTCTCATGGTGCGACCCGCATCAGACCCATCGCCGCCAGTGCCGCCAAACCGCCCATTCCGGCGATCGCGGTCAACGCGGCGGGCATGGCCTGCGGCATGTCATCCTCGCCGTTCCACAACACCAATGCGGCCTGTGCGCGACCAGCAGCGGCCATGCTGATCGTGTAGGGTTCAACGTCCCATGCGGGGCGGGCGAGAGCCGACTGCGCGGCGCCAAGAAACTCCGGGCCAGCTTCAAACGACGCGGCGGCGTAAAGGTTGCCGTTCGCGTCCGTCCAGTTCAGCGCGCCGTAGGTCAACTCGTCGGGCGGGCCGAACGCCAGCACCATCGCAAGGTTGTTGGCGTCCACGCGCAGGGCGTCAGGGCAAGCTACTGTAATCCGCATCACGGCCTCCTCGCATTGATCCACGCAGTCAGCGCGGCGGTTTCAGTGCCGTTCAGGGCGCGGTCGGTTGCCACCCCCGCAAACAACCGCCGTGGGCCGGGGATCGTGTAGGCCCCCGCAGACAGCGCCTGCCCGGTCAGGATCGTGACCCCCGCATCGTCGCCGGTGGCAATGGTGTAGGTGCCTGCGGGCAGGGTGACGGCCAGCGTGTCGTCAACCAGATCGTCCAGCAGGTAGAACCGGCTGGCTTGGCCGACTTCCGAAATATCAGCGTTGCCGTTGACGGTCTGGAACACGGTTGCGGCGGAAGCTTGTTCGACCTGCCTTCCGCCAATTCGCAGGGTCACGTCCATCGTGCCGGTGCAGTTGAGCCGCAAATATGCCAGCATAAACGCAACGTTGCCTGCCGCGCCATCCGCGTCCAACAGCGTCGTCGCAGGGGTCACGAACCGGGTGAACGCGCCGGGGAATCCTACCGTCGTGCTCGGGTATGTGTGCTTGACTGCACCTCCGGCAAGGCGAGAATTTGGAACGACGGTCAGCGCATCTGCACCTACAACAGACCCGATTGCCTGCACATAGATCGACGCATTCCACGTTTTCCCGTCTGCTGCGGGCGTTGCGGTCGGCTCCGAAAAATTCAGGAAATACCCGCCCGTAAGTGTTCCGGTCAGCCGCGAGTCGAACCAGGGGATGCCGCCGGTTTCTCCGATTGCGACCACCTCGCGGGTCAACTGGACGGGCACGCTCCAACCGGCAGGTGCAGCCCCGCCTGATCCGATCACCCCGACCACAGCGCCCACACTACCGCTGTTAGGCAGGCGATTGCGCCGACCGCCAACCGGCATCCGTGCGTAGGCTGGCCGTGCGGCAGCGGTGGCTTGCAGGGCGTGGGCGTTGCGCCCGCTCAGATCGTTGATCCGCCCGACAGGCTGACCGAAGACGTTTGCAGGTGTTGCGCCAGCGGTGTCTTGGAATAGCACCCCAGCTGCATAGGGATCATAGACAAAGCCCGCACGCGCCGGGTCCGAGAACATGAGGATGGGTTGTTCGAGACGATCGATGCCATATTCCCCACCGCCTGCACGTCAAGCGGATCGGTGAAAGATACGCCGGGCAGCGAGTAGAGCAGGGATTGGGTCGTCTCGATCCACGGACCAGCGTTCAATCGGTATTGGAATTTCTCTGTGGTCATTTCAGGCCGCTCCTACTTAGATGGTGCCGTTCGCTGTCTGGGTCAGCGTGAGGGACGGCGGGTTGTTGAGGAAGTAAATCACGACAGCGCCTGTCAGTTCGCGGCGCCTAGCAATTCAATCGCCGCGCAGGTGCCAGTCGGCGATTTTGCGCCCGCCGTGGCCTGCAGCAAGATCGGATAGCCGCTGCGGTTTTGGACCCGGCACGACGTTGCGTTTGCATTGGTCAGTTGCACCCATTGTCCGGGCGTCAGTGTCAGGGGGGCGTCGATGGCCATTGGTCAAACTCCTGCGATGGGAAGGGGGGTGTTTCGTTGAAGCGTTTTTTCGGCATTGCGGACCGCAATCTCCCAGGCCCACCGGCAATGGTCGGGCTGAAAGAAGAACAGCGCATCGATGATGCATCGCCGCCGCGCCCATCCGGGGCATGACGCTCTTTCGATGAACGCCCGTGCGGAGATCGTTTGGTGAGTGGAGCCGCCAAGAAATGCCGCGTTGCAGAACCGCGACAGGCTGGACAGCAGACTTTCGCCCAGCCGGTACAGGATGTAGACCGGGCGGGGCATTCGGAGCAGGGTCATGCTTCAATCCCCGCCGCCGTGATGAACAGATCGTCCACCTCGGTTGCAGATAGATCCAGAAGGTAGGCAAAGAACTGGATGTTCTGGCTCAACCGTTGCCAGTCGGACGCGCTGTCGATGACGACCCGCTCTGCCCACGTCGCCGTGTCGTGGTAGGCCATCACGGCAGCCCAGGAATGATCCCGTCCGCGACGACGATCCGCCCCGATGCAACCTCCTGAAACGACCCCCGCAGGATGACAGCCATAGTTCCCGCCAGCCGCACTTCCCATTGCAACCCCCGCACATCATCCTGATCGGACCCGGTCCATAGCAACTCCAGCGCCGCACGCCGCGCATTGGACGCCGTGTCCGACAGCGTCACACCGGCGACGGCCCAGCCGGGAACCGTCTGCGCGGGCGGTGCGAGGACGGCCCGCGAGGGCACAGAGAACGGCTGCTCATTGGCGGGCAGCCAGATGTGGTCCGAATTGTCTTTCTCGCGCAGGGCCACGGCCTGCAGCAACCGCTGCTGATCGTCCGACACCTCGCCCGCCTCAAACGATTTGGCGGTGTATTGGTGCCGCGCACTTGTCCAGGCCACTGCATCGAGCGGCTCGAGGATTGCGGTATCGGGCGGCAACACCAGGCTGTGGTGGTAAAACCGGCGGCTCTCGGCAATGGCTGCGCGCATCAGGCGCTGCACTTGCAGGGCGTAAGGGACCGCCGACAGCGTCAGGGCCCGCTCCAGCCTGCGCCCGCCATCCTCGGCTTCCCATGTGGCGATGTAGATCGGCGGGGCGTCCTTTGGCTCCCACCTGGCGGCCGGCTCGGGGTAGGTGGCCGCAATTGCGTTGTGGCGGGCATCGAGCGCGGGAAACGGGCGGAATTCCTGGGCGCGGCTGATCACGATGTCATCGTCGTCGAAAAACAGGACGGGCAAGCTGGGCCCGCCGACGCGCGGCTTCCAGACGCCGCCGATGTCGGCCAACTGACCGTTGCAAGCGGCAAGCAGGGTCTCGATCGCCTCTGCCGGGGTCTGGTCGACCCTGACCTCCAGCCCGGCGCGGAACGCAGGTTCGGTACCGCCTGCCGCCAGCGCTACGGCCACGTCGCATTCGTTCATCGCGGCAAACCACGCAGCCAGCGGCAGGTCGGCTGCCTCGAACTGCCCACCCCAGATGCCGAGGCCGGGCAGCTCGATGCCGCGCAGGATGTTGTAGATCAACACCATCGGATTGTTCGACACCGCCCAGGTGGCTCGGGTGGTCCAGCGTTGTGCACCATTGCCCCCGACCGTGCTGTCCAGCCGGGGATCGTAAACCGGGATGCCGTCGACCTCAAAACGGACCTCCGGCAGGCCTGCGAAGATCTCGGTGTTGTACCGGAACGTCAGGATGGCATGCGGCACGTTGCGGCCGATCATCGCCGCAGTTCAGGGCCGCGCGGGATAGCTGCCGTAAATGCTGATCAAAGTGGCGTCGGCGGTGGTCTGTGCCCCGCCAAGATACCGCACCCAGGCATGGTCCGCGAAATCACCTAGAAGGGGCGTGCCATAAAGCGCGTGGGGCGTGGTGCCCAACGCGGCATAGCGCCCGTCGATCAGGATCCGCGACAGCGCCCCGCCCGGCACGTCCCCCAGATCGAGCACATACGTCAGGTAGCCGTTCGGGGTGCCACCGTCGGTATGCGACATCGGTGGACAGACGGCATTGCCCGCCGTCGCATACCGGCCCAGCACGAAACTACACGGGTTGGTGCCGCCAGAACTGGTGAATTCGGTCTGAATGCCTGGCGGCGGCGGTCGCTTGGGGGCCAAGGCAGACTGCAAGGCCATGATGGCCACCGAGGTCAACAGTCGTCCGACCACTGTCGTTGTCAGAAAGCTGAACACTGCTGTGGCTTTAAAGGCGGTGAAGGCTGCTGCAATGGGGGCGATAAACTGTGGCATCTCAGCCCACCCTGAAGGCGCGGGTGGCGTTTACCATCGACAGCATCCCCATGCCGGTGGCTGACAACACATAGACCTGCTCGCCCTGGACAAGGCCCAAGGCGTCGCCGTCCGGGGTGGGGATCACGGCCAGATCGCCCGGCGCGGCGCGGCTGGTGTGAACCTCTGCCAGCCTGGCGGCCGCAAGCGCGATGTGGTCAACGAACCCGGCAGCCTTGAGAATGCGGCTGCCACCCGCCAGCGTCCGGTACCGGCCCCGGAACGGTGCCGCCATATCGACGCCCGTCATCGCCTGCACGGCCCCGGCGGCGAACAGCGCGCAGTCATGCACGCCCGGCGCAAAGGGTCGGCGCGCAACGTCCGCCAGATACAGAGTGAGGTGCTGCTTCCAGTCCGGCAATCTCATCGGTCGCCCCCCGAACGCAATTCTCTGGGGGGCGGCGGTGGTCTCGGCACGAACACATCGCCTTCCGACCGTTTGGACCCCCACCAGACCTTGACCGACCCCGACACGTCGCTGTAGTGCCGGAACCGGTCATCCGACCGGCGACGCTGCACCGCGTCCGATTTGGTCAGGGTCAGCCCGCGCTGCAACGCCCGCGCCGAACTGGCCAGCGTCAATTCGACCAGAGCCTGCCCGCCGATCTCGGGCGTCGTGATCGGGCTTTGATCGACAAAGCCCTTCCACACCCGGTGCGGTTCTTCGATCAGCGCGCCGGAGTGCGGATCGAACAGCGCGCGGTGGATTTCCACCGGGGCAAGGCCGATGTCCAGCGCGCGGACCAGATGCGCGACGCTGGCATCGAGCGGGTTCAACAGGACCCGTTGCAGCCGCACATCGACCCCGGCGCGCAGGACGTGGACTCGATCGGCAGCATGGCCCCTTCGCCCGCATAGGTGCGGGCCACGCCCCCGATCGTGAACACCAGATCCTGATCGCCGGTCCAGACGCCCATCGGTTCCTCAACCCCCGTCGTGCAGTTGCGCCCGCGCACCCATAGCAAACTCTTCAAAACGATCCCATTGCGGCGCTGCAAATAGCTCAACACGCCTGCAGAGAACGTCTTCATGGCAGCGCCCTCAACGTCTGGATGAATTCGAAACTCATGCCGTCGGTCACCGTGCGGCGCGACCGGCCCTTCTGCACCGTACCTGCGCGCAGCTTGGCGGCGCAAGACGCCCGGCGCAGAGTGACTGGCGTACTGGTGACCGACCCCGGACGAACCGGGGGCGTCACTTCGAACGAGGTGGCCACCCCGCCCGCAGATGCCGTCACGGGCTCCACCACGCGGTGCAGGGCGCGCCGCCCGCCGTTGTAAGTCCAGGACAGATAATCGCCGCGCGACAGGACATAGTTGGCGGGCAAGCCCGACAGGCTGATCTCGCGGTTGCCCGAAATCAGGGCGGACAGGACCGGCACCGTGCGTGGCCCCCAGGATCGTCCCGCTCAGGTTGGCCAGCGGGTTGGGGCGGCGGGTGTCGAAGGCCAGAAAGGTGGCAAGAGGGTGGCGCAGGATATTCAGCAGGACATCGGGCATCGACGCCTCGGTGCGGGTCATCATGGCCAGCGTCACCGTGCCGGTCCACAGTTGCGGCCCGATTTCTGCCGCCATCTGCTCGCCGCCCGCCGTCTGGTTGATCTCCAGTTGGGGCGGCGCGTCGAAGGTGATCTCGGTCACCAGAAGACCACCGAAGAAGGCGTCCAGCGACAACGGGAAGGTCAGCACAGTCATCCGGTCACCCGCCCGTCCTGGCGCAGCACGGTCTTGACGTCCATAGCGAGCCCCTCGCGCCGGTACATCTGCAAGCCGCCCTGGACGCCGCGCACGACGGCCTCCTCGATCTCGTTACTGCCGCGTGCGCCACTGACATTGACGTTGACGGTCATCGGTCCTTACGGGCCTTGAGGGCCACTGTCGGCAGCAAAGCCCGCTCCGCCGATCATCCCTCCGGCGGCAAAACCGGGGATGCCCCCCGCGTTGATGCGTTCCAGAACCGGGCGATAACGGGCCGTTGAACGGGCGTTTACGACAAACTCGCCCGGCGATAACAGGGCCTCCACCATATCGTCCGTGCCGCCCTCCTCGCCAAAGGTCATGCCGCCTGCCGCAAAGGGCCGTCGCGGCGGGGCTGAGGCCATGCCGCCTCGTCGCCCGCCTCCGCCCAGCCCGGAAAATATCCCGCCCGTAATCCCCAGAATGTTTGCGAGCGGCCCCTTGCCCAGCCACAGCGCCTGAAGTCTCGCATCCAGGAGCGCGTTCACCATCTTCTTGACAGCCCCAGCAGCATCCTCGCCTTAGCGAGATGCCGCGCAGAAAGTCGAGCGATTGCTGCCCGAACTTATCCGACGCATCGCGCGCCGCCTTGAGCTGGATTTCGCCGGCGATCAGCTGCTCGACCCCTCCGCGCTCGCCCGCCGTGGCATCGGCCAGAACCTTGCGGTGGTGTGCCATTTCCACGCGGACCGGGTCGGTTTCCAGCATCAGCTGATGTTCTTCGTGCAGTCGGAAAATCAATTCGGCAAGCGCGTCCCGCAGGCCACGTTCGGCGTCGAGGTCGGCCATTGTGTCGTCGACCGTGCGGGTGACGGAAACATCGCCACCTTCATTCAGACGGATTTCGTTTTTGCCGGGCAGCGTCGCGCGGATCGCGTCCGTCTCGGTCCGCCATGCCAGATCATCGTCTTGATCGGCTTGCGAAGATGGGTCATGCTCAAGTAAAAACAATACGGGGGCAGACGAGGCTATCGGTAAACGGTCGTCACTCCCCATACTCTTTTCGGCGCTCCGTTGTTTTTTGTCCCCGGTCAACAGCCATGTCTTGGGGTCGCCTTTGCAATCGAGGCTGATCACGAAAATGTCCGCGTCACTTTCGACCTTGATACTGTTGTCCGAATTCGACACGATCATGAAGGCGGCCGGGAGACGCGCTTGCAGATCGCCCGGCACCTCCGGGTGGCGAAAAGCTATTTTCGACAAGCCATATCCTTTGCGCAGGCCGGTACCGGGATTGCCATAAACAGAGGCGATATCCGGGGCGGCAGGATGGGCCAGTGCCGCCGGAACTTCTCCAGTCTGGCGTTCCATCAACACCTTCACCGCATCCCGCCAGTTGCCGCGCTCAAGCGAAAAAAACGGGCCAAACGGAACATCGTCCACCGCCCACCGCCCGCAATTCCGCATCCCGTGCGTCATCTGCGGCCATAACCGAGGGGTTGTGGGTGTTGTTGGCAAAGACACCCGGCGGCGGCAGTTGGGCGGGGGCGTCGCGGGCTGCGAGCGTTGCGCGGGCGGGCATCTGCTCTGCCTGCAAGCCGCCATCTTCGGCCACAATGGCGGTGCGCAGGGCATCGACCGGCGATACCGCCGCACCCGGCATGTCGTCGATGTCGGCCCGGCCCGTCGTGTCTGCCTGTGCCGCGCGGCGTCGCAGAATATCGCCGGACGCTTCGGATGACCGCGACCGGTCGCCGCAATAGAACACCCCGATCAGTGCTTCGGCCATCGGGTCGGGCGGGTCGGGCGGGTCGAACATATCGCCCTGCGCCAGACGGTCGCGCATGGCGGCAAAGACGGACTGGCCGTCGCGGTCGGTGCTGCGGGCCTTTTGCGATGATGCGCACCACCGCCATCAGATTGGCAGTCACGTCGAATTTGGTGCGCACATCGCCCGCCTCGACCATCGCGCGAAACGCGACCCAGTCGGGGGCCACAGCCTCCAGCATGCGGATCAGGGCCATCACTGGGCGGCTTTCGGTTTCCACGGCCAGTTTCAGCAGGTTTTCGGCATCAAAGGCGCGGGCGAACAGCGCGCCCAGGATGCGGCGCAAGCCTTCGGCTTACAGCGATCCGTCGGCAGCCATCAGCCCGCCGCGTTCCTCGGGTGTCATATTGGCGAACATCGCGCAGACGAACCCGGCATTTTCGGGGCCACCGATGCGCTTGCCGGGCTGATAGCGGTCAAAGGCGGCACCAGTCAGATAATCGGCATCAAAGCGCGCCCGCCCCAATCACTTGAACGTCCGCCCACAACCCGGGCGAGGCGGCAATTCCGGCCAGATCGAACCTGACCCGCACCGCCGAGTAATCCAGCCCGCCAACGCCCAGCGGCCCAGCAGCACTGGCCACCACGCGCCACTGCGTGGTCACTGCCAGAAACGCATCGAGCGCGGCGGCATTATCGGGCCACACCGCTGCCCCTTGGTCGTCGTCCCCGAACAGGGCGGGGTCGATCCCGAAGGCGGCGCAGTCGCCTGCCAGATCGTCCCGACCTGACGCCAGAGTACCGTCCGCTTAGGCCGCCCCCGTCCAGATCAGTTTTTTACCCGACCCCCGGCCATTGCTGTCCAATAGGCCTTGATCAGACCGACCCGCGCCCACGACTCCAGAATGATCTGCTCGAGCAGCGCGGGCGAGAACGGCACGGCCTCGCCCGCGTTGTCCTCGATGTAGCCCAGATGCAGGATGGCTCCGCGCAGGAAATCCTCGACCTGCATGGCTTCGGCACCGTCCAGCACCTTGAAGCGGGCGGTCAGTGTCTGCGCCAGCGGACCCTCGTCGGTCGGGACCATCAAGGTGGCTGTTGTAATGAACGTGCGGTTCTTGACGATATGGTAGGCCATAAGGGAACTCCGGAAGTTCTTTAGGAGGGGCAGGATCAGGTGCAAACGATCGATAAGGCAGCGGTGGCCGAGGCGCGCAGCGGGATCGCGTTGATCGTCTGCACGACGACGCCCTGATCCTGGTCGAAGCTTGCGGGCCGTTGGATCTGCAAGGCGGGAATGGTCAATGCGACGCGCCACCCTGCCACCCTTCCGTGCAGCAGGGCCAGCGCCACCGGTGTGCGCAACTCGGCCAAAGCCCACGGGTTGAACGAAGCCAACGTCGGAGTCTGGATGGTGAATTCGCAAGACTCCATCCGGTTGGCGATCAGCACTTCGTGGCTGTTGATCACGAACCGGTTTTCGATCTGGTTGCCCACATCGAAGGCGAAGGACTTCATTTCGAGCGACACGCCGTTGACCGTAAAGGTCGGGGTGTTTATCCGGGTCGCCCCTTGCGGATCGGGGAAGGCGGTATAGGTCGGTGTCGGCATGGCGACGGCTGTCGGGGCCTGGTAAAGTCCGGTGAACTCCCACGCCAGAACCGGAATGCCTTGCGCATCAAGTTGCAGCTTGCAGGTGCCGCGCGCGCCGGAGATGACGAAGTTCACGCCATTGACGTTCATGTGGATCGTGGCCGAACCCTGCCCGGTATCGACCGGGCTGTAGGTGACGGAAACCGCCGCTGCAACGGTCTGCGACATCCCGCAGGCCAGTGCCAAGGGACGCCAACCGGGCGCGTTACCAGCTGTGCCCGAGCCCTGCAATTCGGTCTCGAAGGAGATTTTCTGGAACGCATCCAGCGGGATCGAACCGGACTGACCGAAACACGGATTGTCCAGCGCGTGGTCCATGTCCTGCCCCTCGAAGGGCATGATCTTGATGTTCTTGACCAGGATCGCGTTGGCAAGGCCGGTCGGACCCGGGCTGATGCCGTAGGTCGCTTTGGTTCTGAGAAGCAGCAGCTTGTTGCGCCAGAAAAACGGCAAGATCAGACCTCCGGATCGGATGGGATAGCAGGGTCAGGCGCGGTCGCCAGATCGGGCCGCAATTCGCCGTTCACCAGAATGAAGGACCGACAAGTTACTGGCAGGACGTGGGGGTGTTGACCGGCCAGCGGCGCTGGCGGTTTCAGTTCAGAGGGCTCGGGCTTGCGGGTCATGTGGAAATCCTCAACTGGTCCTTGATCGCAAACTCCACCCCATAGGCCAGAAAGCCTGGCTGCAGGCTGATGATCTGGTGGGTTTGACGGGCGAAAACGCCGACGGTGACGGCCGGGGTCCATCCCGCCAGCGCGGCAGTCGAGGCCACGCGTGGCCTCGACTGCCGTCTGCGCCTGGTTGCCTGTAGGATAGTCGATGGTGTTGAACGAAATCACGACGCTGATGACTTCTTCGGTCATCCGGGTAAACACGCCTGCGGCGATATCAGGCGCGCGACCCCGTCCGCCACGCGGGATGACAAAGGCCATGGTGCCCCTGCCTTTCAATTCCTGCGATACCATCAGGCGCGCCAGATCCAGCGCCACACGGACATCGCGCAGCGTGCCGGGGTCAGCAGGATTTTCAGGCGCGCGACGACATAGGTCAGCGGAATCATCAGATGAACCCTCGCATGTTTTCGGGCGGTGAACTCGCGGTCACGCTCAACGATCTGCACACCGCTGTCACCCGAGGCGGCAGGCTCGATCCCCGCCACGCCCAATTTGACGACACCTTGGGCGATCTTGAAAAGTGCGCATGGCGGCCTCACAATCGACTTTGACCTTGGCCTCTGGCTCGGTCGCATGCAGCTTCCAGAGTGCGATCGCCCGCGCCAGATCGGCGATCAGGGCGGGTGTCGCGGCTAGGGGCAAGGCATTTCGCCCCGCGCGGCAGTCGTTGATCACGGCGCCGGTATCGGCCAATTCGCGGTTCAGAACATCGGTATCAATCGCCCCCAACAGGATGGCAGTCCGGTCCGTCAGGGCGATCATCCGCCCTCCTCCGAACCGGTCCGTCAGCTGCTGTTGGGTGCAATAGGGCATGTCAGTGCGTTCGCTCTGCTTGGATTTCTGCTGGCCCTCTTTTCGGCCTGTCATGCCCGTTGTCCGCGGTTCAGAACCAGTCCGCGCCGGTCTCGCCTCCTTGGATCGTCTTCCCATGCACTTCATGGCATCGGGCAGGTTTCGCGATTGATCCTTTCGCTTGGGATTTCAGCCGGCGACCACCATCAGCTCCGGATCCGACAGCAGCGCCTCGATGTGAACTTCGGTCAGATCTGCCGCCGGGGTGACAACCACCTCCGGAGTAAAGTGCCGACCCGCGCGCCAGCGGCCTTTAACAGGCCCCTTGATGGTCAGCGTCGGGGCGAACATCGAAAGGTCGGGCGGAGGAATCGATGGATCAGCGGGCGGGTTTGCGGTGACAAGTTCCTCAGTTGCCGCAGCACCCTGACTGCCCTAAGGGGACTGCGGCAAGCTGTCGCTCGTCTGTGCGGGGTCAGCCACCGTCGAAGGCACGGCTTTGACTGTATCGGTGCCTTCGGGGTGCAATTTGTGTTTACGGGTCATGGAAGCGTCTCCTGTCGGCTCAACCAGAGGGGGCGATTGCCTCACCCCCTCTGGTTCAACTGCCCGCGGCTCAGAGCCATGGGCAGACAAGAAGCTCGGCCTGATTGATAATTGTCACTGAGATCTGACATGAACCGCCCCGGCTTTACCGGAGGGTGATTTGTTCGACGATCAGGCGACCATATCGAATGTGTTCAGATTTGCCTGGAACGCCTCCTCTGATTCTGCGGGGGTGCTGTATCTGGTGGGGCCTTGAAGGGTGAGGCGTTTAACGCCATTGATCCGAAAGAGCCCCGACCGTTGTCATGCCAATCGATCCATTTTGCTGCGCGGTCTTGCGGCTCACCGTTTCCCATTCGACTTCGCGCGTCGATTTCCACGGGCCGATCTGGTTGATCACCTCGGTTTTGAAGATTTGAGGGCGACCGTGACCCCAGTGGGGCCGCGCAAGCGCCCGAATGGATGACGCACTCGGCCAGCGCTTTGCCCTAGGCGTTGCCG
>Ga0105052_10001046_pt1 | contig 37865 bp, 45 predicted proteins | sample FRY03_FD_78094 | JGI IMG/M metagenome (GOLD analysis project Ga0105052, IMG submission 78094) | Freshwater microbial communities from Lake Fryxell liftoff mats and glacier meltwater in Antarctica - FRY-03 | ecosystem: Environmental > Aquatic > Freshwater > Ice > Glacier meltwater ... | reverse complement strand
TGCGCGAGGAGCTGTCGCAGCTGTTCAGCACCGGTGATGCCACCGTGATCTACGCCACCACCGAGCCGGGTGAGGCCCTGCTGCTCGGGGGCTACACCGCTGTTATGGACGCCGGCGAGTTGCTGCAATACGGGCCAACCGCCGAGGTGTTCCACCGGCCCAATTCGTTGCGGGTGGCGCGCGCCTTCAGCGATCCGCCGATGAACCTGCTGGCCGCTCAACAGACCGCCGAGGGGGCGCAGTTGGTCGGCGGGCCGATGGTGGCGCTGCCGCTGCCGGTTCAGGCTGGTCGTGAGCTGACGCTGGGCATTCGCGCCAGCGCCCTGCGTGTGCGCGGCCGCCCAGGCGATCTGCTGCTCAGCGGCACAGTGGACCTGGCAGAGATCTCTGGCTCCGACACCTTCGTGCACGCCCACACCCCCGTTGGCGATCTGGTGGCCCAGCTCACCGGGGTACACAACTTCAGGTTGGGTTCGCCCGTCGATTTGTATGTCAATCCGGCGCAGATGTATGTGTTTGACGCGGCTGGCGTCTTGTTGCTCGCGCCTGAGCGCGCTGCAGGGGTAAACTGATGGCCAAGATTCAGCTCGACCTGGCGCACTCGTACAAGCCCGATCCGAAAGTCGACGGTGACTACGCGTTGCTGCCGCTGAAGATGGATTTTGAGGACGGCGGTGCCTACGCCTTGCTCGGACCATCGGGTTGCGGCAAAACCACCATGCTCAACATCATGTCGGGCCTGGTCGTGCCGTCTCACGGCACCGTGCTGTTCGACGGGCAAGACATGACGCGCGCCACGCCGCAGCAACGCAACATCGCCCAGGTGTTCCAGTTCCCTGTCATTTACGACACGATGACAGTGGCCGAGAACCTGGCTTTTCCGCTCAAAAACCGCAAGGTACCAGCCGATCAGATCAAACAGCGCGTCGGCCAGATCGCCGAAATGCTGGAGATGAGCCACCAGCTCGACATGGCCGCCGCCGGGCTCTCGGCCGATCAAAAGCAGAAGATTTCATTGGGGCGAGGTCTGGTGCGGCCCGACGTGTCGGCCGTGCTGTTTGATGAGCCGCTGACCGTGATCGACCCGCACCTGAAATGGCAGCTGCGGCGCAAGCTCAAGCAGATCCACCACGAACTCAAACTCACATTGATTTACGTGACGCACGACCAGGTTGAAGCCCTCACCTTCGCTGACCAGGTGGTGGTGATGACGCGCGGCAAGGTGGTGCAAGTGGGCACGCCCGAGGCGCTGTTCGACCGCCCTGCGCACACCTTTGTCGGTCACTTCATTGGCTCGCCCGGCATGAACTTTCTACCGGTGACGGTGCGCGGCGATGTGCTGGAGATAGCCGGCGCCCATCTGCCAGCTGGCGGTGGGCGGCACCTGCCCGACGGTGTGCTCACCCTGGGAATCCGCCCAGAATATTTGGAACTGGGAGCGACCGACAAGCCAGGCGCGGTGTCGGTGCGGGTGCAGCAGGTGCAGGACATCGGTACCTATTGGCTGGTGAGCTGCGATGCCTCTGGCATGCCGCTCAAGCTGCGCCTCGCGCCCGATGTGGCGCCGCCTGCCGTGGGCGACACGGTAGGCCTGCAGTTGCTGGGTGAGAACACCTGCTTCTACCAAAACGAAAAGATCCTGCCATGACCGAAAAACCGGTGAATCAGAAGGCCTGGTTTTTGATCCTGCCCGTCTTGGTGTGCGTGGCCTTCTCGGCCATTGTGCCGCTGATGACGGTGGTGAACTACTCGGTGCAAGACATCATCAGCCCCGAGCGGCGGGTGTTCGTGGGCACCGAATGGTTTGCCGCTGTGATGCGCGACCAAGACCTGCACGCCGCCCTGTGGAACCAGCTCAAATTCTCGGGCGCGGTGCTGTTGGTGCAGATTCCGCTGGGCATTGCACTGGCGCTGGCCATGCCCGCAAGCGGCTGGAAGGCCTCGGCCACGCTGGTGCTGGTGGCGCTCTCGCTGCTGATTCCCTGGAACGTGGTCGGCACCATCTGGCAGATCTTTGCCCGCACCGACATCGGGCTTATGGGCGCTACGCTGGAGCGCATGGGCATCGATTACAGCTACACCGGCAACGCCAGCCACGCCTGGCTGACCGTGCTGCTGATGGATGTGTGGCACTGGACGCCGCTGGTCGCGCTGTTGGCCTACGCCGGGCTGCGCAGCATTCCCGACGCTTACTACCAAGCCGCGCGCATTGATGGCGCCAGCAAGTTCGCTGTGTTTCGCTACATCCAGCTGCCCAAAATGCGCGGCGTGCTGATGATCGCGGTGCTGTTGCGCTTCATGGACAGTTTCATGATCTACACCGAGCCTTTCGTGCTGACCGGTGGCGGCCCCGGCAATGCCACCACCTTCCTCAGCCAGTACCTGACGCAAAAGGCGGTGGGCCAGTTCGATCTGGGGCCGGCGGCGGCGTTCTCACTGATCTATTTCTTCATCATCTTGCTGTTCTGCTTCGTGCTTTACAACTGGATGCTGCGGCTTGGCCAAGCTGGAAAGCAAGAAGGGCAGTCATGACTGAAAAACGGTTCCACAAGCGCTCGATCTTCTTGATTGCTTACCTGATCTTCGCCCTGTTGCCCATTTACTGGATGGTCAATATGAGCTTCAAAACCAACCAGGAAATCCTCTCCAGCTTTACGCTGTTGCCACAGGAGTTCACCTGGGCCAACTACAAGCTCATCTTCACCGACGAGAGCTGGTACTCGGGCTACATCAACAGCATGATTTATGTGGCGATGAACATGGTGATCACGATCACCGTGGCCTTGCCGGCAGCCTATGCGTTTTCGCGCTACCGATTTTTGGGCGACAAACACATCTTCTTCTGGCTGCTCACCAACCGTATGACGCCGCCCGCCGTGTTCCTGCTGCCGTTCTTTCAGCTCTACACCACTGTCGGCCTGATGGACACACACATCGCCGTAGCGCTGGCCCACCTGCTGTTCAGCGTGCCGCTGGCGGTCTGGATTCTGGAAGGCTTCATGTCGGGTATTCCGCGCGAAATCGATGAGACCGCTTACATCGACGGTTACAGCTTTCCGCGCTTTTTCCTGACCATTTTTCTGCCGCTCATCAAGGCTGGCGTGGGCGTCACTGCTTTTTTCTGCTTCATGTTCAGCTGGGTCGAGCTGCTGCTGGCGCGTACGCTGACCAGCGTTAACGCCAAGCCCATCGCAGCCACCATGACGCGCACGGTGAGCGCCTCGGGGATGGACTGGGCCACGCTGGCAGCGGCCGGTGTGTTGACCATCGTGCCAGGCGCCATCGTGATCTGGTTTGTGCGCAACTACATTGCCAAAGGCTTCGCGATGGGGCGGGTATGACCCCGCTGCGCCGCTTCGCGTCGCCCCCCAGGGGGCTGCGCTGGCCGCCCGGCGAAGCCGGTTCGGCGGTGACCTGGGTTGGCCGCGCTTGGACGTGGCCCGTTTTGGAGAACACACATGTTTGATTGGATGGCCTGGACACTGCCGGTGGCGGTGTTCTTCACCTGCATCGTGCTCATGCTGATCGGCATGACCATGTGGGAAATCAAGTCGCCCACCGTGATGCGCAAGGGCTTTTTCCCTATAGCGACCACGCGGGGTGACCGGCTGTTCATGGGTCTGCTTGGCGCTGCCTACATCAACCTGGCCTTCGTCGGCATGGCGGGCTGGTTCGCGAAGTGGTTTTCACTGGAGCAAGAGCCCAGCATTTGGATCGGCTTTGTGCTGTCCATGGCGTGGCTCGCGTTGGCCCTGCGCAAAGGCTGAACGCCAGCAATTTCATCGGTCTTCGGCCCATAGCTTCCCCGGGGCCGATTTCTTCTGCAAATACCGGGGAAGCCAAACCGCCTGAGGAAACAAAATGAGATTTCGCCATACCGCCATCGCTGTCGCGGCCATTGCCGCGTTCAGCACGAACTTGGCCTGGGCCGATGCGACCGCCGCTAAAAAATGGATCGACAGCGAGTTCCAGCCGTCGACCCTGACCAAAGACCAGCAAGCCGCCGAGATGAAATGGTTCATCGATGCCGCTGCCAAGCTCAGAGCGAAAGGGGTTAAAGAGATTTCGGTGGTGTCCGAGACCATCACGACCCACGAGTACGAGTCCAAGACGCTGGCCAAGGCGTTCACCGAGATCACCGGTATCACCGTCAAGCACGACCTGATTCAGGAAGGGGATGTGGTCGAGAAGCTGCAAACCTCCATGCAGTCGGGCAGGTCCATCTACGACGGTTGGGTAACCGACTCCGACCTCATCGGTACCCACTACCGCTACGGCAAGATCATGAATCTGACCGACTACATGGCTGGTGCAGGCAAGGAATGGACCAACCCGGGCCTCGACCTGAAAGACTTCATCGGCACCAGCTTCACCACCGGGCCCGATGGCAAGCTCTACCAGCTGCCGACCCAGCAGTTCGCCAACCTTTACTGGTTTCGCGCCGATCTGTTTGCTCGCCAGGATTTGAAGGACAGATTCAAAGCCAAGTACGGCTACGACCTGGGTGTGCCGTTGAACTGGAGCGCCTACGAAGACATCGCGGCCTTTTTCAGCGAAGACGTCAAAACCATCGACGGCAAGCCGATTTATGGCCACATGGACTATGGCAAGAAAGACCCTTCGCTGGGCTGGCGCTTCACCGACGCCTGGCTCTCCATGGCGGGTACCGCCGACATCGGCATCCCCAATGGCAAGCCGATTGACGAATGGGGCATTCGCGCTTCTGCCGATGGCTGTCATCCCCAGGGCGCGTCGGTCTCTCGCGGTGGTGCGACCAACTCGCCCGCTGCGGTTTACGCACTCACCAAGTACGTCGACTGGATGAAGAAGTACGCGCCAAAGGAAGCCTCTGGCATGACCTTTGGCGAAGCCGGTCCGGTGCCCGCACAAGGGCAGATCGCACAACAGATCTTCTGGTACACCGCTTTCACCGCCGACATGACCAAGCCCGGTCTGCCAGTGGTGAACGCCGACGGCACACCCAAGTGGCGCATGGCCCCCGGCCCCAATGGGCCTTACTGGAAACAGGGGATGCAGAACGGTTATCAGGACGTGGGTTCTTGGACCTTCTTCGCCAAGCACGACGCGGATAAAACCGCGGCCGCCTGGCTTTACGCTCAGTTCGTGACCGCCAAGACCACCAGTCTGAAGAAGACCTTGGTCGGGCTGACGCCGATCCGGGAGAGCGACATCCAGTCCAAGGCCATGACCGACATGGCACCCAAGCTGGGTGGCCTGGTGGAGTTCTACCGCAGCCCAGCCCGCGTTGCTTGGACGCCAACCGGCACCAACGTGCCCGACTACCCCAAGCTGGCGCAGCTCTGGTGGCAAAACGTGGCGCAGGCGGTGACCGCAGAGAAGACACCGCAGCAGGCGATGGACAACCTGGCAGAGCAGATGGATCAGGTGATGGCGCGGCTGGAGCGCGCTGGTATGGACCGTTGTGCACCCAAGCTCAACCCCAAGGGCGATCCAGCCAAGTACCTGAGCGACAAAAACGCACCGTGGAAAAAGCTGGCCAACGAGAAGCCCCAGGGCCAGACCATCGCTTATGACCAGCTGCTGAACGCTTGGAAAGCAGGCCGCGTGCGCTGATTCCCCGGCAGTTTTTGCCGTTGCCCCACCTTGGCGTCATGAGGCGCCAAGGTGATCGATATCTTTTTCAAATATGACCCGCGCCACCACGATCCAAGTCCTGACCCAAGACCGCATTTTCGACCTCGCCATTGTTGGTGGCGGCGCGACCGGTCTCGGGGTGGCGCTGGACGCGGCCTTGCGTGGGTTTTCTGTTGTGCTGTTGGAATCGCACGACTTCGCGGGTGGTACCTCGTCGCGCTCCACCAAGCTGCTGCACGGCGGGGTGCGCTACCTCGCCCAGGGCAACGTGGCCTTGGTGCGCGAAGCGCTGGCCGAGCGCGCCGCTGTGCTGCGGATTGCGCCGCACCTGGCGCAGCCGTTGCCGTTTGTGATGCCGTCCTATGCTTGGTGGCAAACCCCTTTTTATGGTGTGGGTCTTAAGCTGTACGACCTGATGGCGGGTCGGGCTGGTCTGGGCCGCACCGAGCTGTTGAGCCGCGCTGAAACCCTGGCGGCCTTGCCCGGCCTGCAGCCTTTGCAATTGCGTGGCGGCGTCAAATACTGGGACGGCCAGTTCGACGACGCCCGGCTGGCGCTGGCGCTGGCACGTTCCGCTGAAGCGGCAGGCGCGCTGGTGCTGAATTACGCGGAAGTCACTGCGCTGCATCGCTCGGACGAGGCGGTCGGTGGAGCGGTCACCGAGCTGAAGGTCAGCGACCGCCTGAGTGAACGTACTTTCTCTCTCAAAGCCCACTGCGTGATCAACGCCACCGGCGTCTGGGTTGACCGGCTGCGGGGCCAGGCGCTGGTCGATCGTGGCGCCAAACCGCCAGCGCGCATGGTCAGCCCGAGTCAGGGCGTGCACCTGGTGGTGGACCGTGATCTCATGCCCGGCCACCATGCCCTGCTGGTGCCGAAAACGCGCGATGGACGGGTGCTGTTCGCCGTACCCTGGTTAGGCAAGTTGATCCTCGGCACCACCGACACCCCGCGCAATGATCTGCCGCGCGATCCCGATCCGTTTGCCGAAGAACTCGATTTCATTCTCAGCGAGTCCACCCGTGTGTTGAGCCGGCCGGTCACCACCGCCGATATTCGCAGCGTGTGGGTCGGGCTGCGACCGCTGGTAGCGCCGCCCCAGAGCGCAGAGGCTGGTACCAAGACCATTTCGCGCGAGCACACCATCGTGGTGGACGCAGGTGGGTTGGTGACGGTGACTGGTGGCAAATGGACCACCTACCGCGCCATGGCCGAGGATGTCTTGCAGCGCTGTTTCGACGCCAAGCTTCTGGTCGCCCGGTCGCCGGCCCACACCGAGGCCCACCGTCTGATCGGTGCCCCAGCGCCTGGCGCCTTGGTCACCCCTATCCACGCTCAGCCCGGCGTTCACCTTTACGGCACCGAAGCTGCTGCTGTGTTGGCCTGTGCGGGCGCGGATCACTGGCTGGCGCAGGGCCTAAGCGAGGCCATGGTGCGGTTCGCCGTGCGCGCCGAACACGCGCAAACGGTGGAAGATGTGCTGGCCCGTCGGTCACGCCTGCTGTTCCTCGACGCGCGGGCCGCTGCCGCTGCTGCTCCTGTTGTTGCGCGCATCCTGAAAGACGAAGGCATGTCAGACCCAGCGCTGGAAAGCTTTCTGCGGCTGTGCGGTCAGCACCTGCCGGCCGGTGTTTCGCTCTGAGGGCAAGCGCTGTGGCGATTGTCTGAACTATTTGTTGCCGAAACCTCTTTTCAGTGCCATAATCAGCGGCTTCGCCCAAGATGGGGAAGATTCTCCGCCCACCACAGCAGATGCGCCCGCAGGTCCAAGTTTTTTCTTGGTGCCGCCAAGGGGTATTTGCGACGACGGGCCCAAGACTGATCACTCCCGGCCGCTGTGGCTGGGCGGATTCAAGTTGGGACTACATTCAAATGATTCAAACGCAAACTCGACTCGATGTTGCCGACAACACGGGTGCCAAGTCCGTGATGTGCATCAAGGTGCTCGGTGGCTCCAAGCGGCGCTATGCCAGCGTGGGTGACGTGATCAAGGTCACGATCAAGGAAGCAGCGCCACGTGGCCGCGTCAAAAAAGGCGAGGTTTACAGCGCTGTGGTGGTTCGTACCGCCAAGGGCATTCGCCGTCCCGACGGTGCCCTGATCAAATTCGACGGCAATGCTGCGGTGTTGCTGAATGCCAAGCTGGAGCCTATTGGTACCCGCATCTTCGGACCGGTGACGCGCGAGCTGCGCACCGAAAAGTTCATGAAGATCGTGTCCTTGGCGCCTGAGGTTCTCTGAGGAATCACCATGAACAAGATTCGTAGTGGCGACCAAGTCATCGCGATTGCCGGTCGCGACAAAGGCAAGCGTGGCAAAGTCATGCAGCGCGTTGACGACAGCAAGCTGTTGATTGAGGGTATCAACCTCGTCAAGAAGCACGCCAAGCCCAATCCTATGAAAGGGATTACCGGCGGCATCATCGAGAAGACCATGCCGATTCACCAGTCCAACGTCGCCATCTTCAATGGCGCCACCGGAAAGGCAGATCGCGTTGGCATTAAATTGCTGGCTGACGGCAAAAAAGTGCGCGTGTTCAAGTCCAGCGGCGAAGAAATCAAGGCGGCATGACCATGGCACGTTTTCAAGACATCTATCGCGACACAGTGGCGCCAGACATGGTGAAAAAGTTCGGCTACAAGTCGACCATGGAAGTGCCGCGCTTTACGAAAATCACCTTGAATATGGGTGTGAGCGAAGCTGTCGCTGACAAAAAGGTGATGGACAGTGCTGTTGGCGACTTAGCCAAAATCGCTGGCCAAAAGCCCGTGGTGACCAAAGCCAAAAAAGCCATTGCGGGTTTTAAGATTCGTGAGCAGCAACCGATTGGTTGTATGGTGACATTGCGCGGTGCCCGCATGTACGAATTCCTGGATCGTTTCGTGACCGTGGCGCTGCCCCGGGTTCGCGACTTTCGTGGTATTTCGGGCAAGGCTTTCGACGGCCGTGGAAATTACAACATCGGCGTTAAAGAGCAGATCATTTTTCCTGAGATCGAGTACGACAAGGTTGATGCCTTGCGCGGCCTTAACATCAGCATCACGACGACCGCCAAAAACGACGAAGAGTGCAAGGCTCTGTTGGCTGGTTTCCGCTTCCCGTTTAAGAACTGAGGTGACGCGTGGCTAAACAAGCACTAATTCAACGTGAACTCAAGCGCGAAAAACTCGCAGCCAAGTTCGCCACCAAGTACGCTGAGCTGCAGTCTGTGGCGAAAAGCGCCAAGCACAGCGATGAGGAGCGCGATGCAGCCCGCCAAGCATTGCAAAAGCTGCCTCGCAACGCCAATCCAACCCGCCAGCGAAACCGCTGCGCTATCACGGGCCGTCCACGTGGCACGTTTTCACAATTTGGTTTAGGTCGTGCCAAAATCCGCGAAATGGCATTTGCCGGCGAGATTCCCGGCATAACCAAAGCCAGCTGGTAAGCAACAGGAGAACCACAAATGAGCATGAGTGATCCTATTGCCGACATGTTGACCCGCATCCGCAACGCGCAGATGGTGGAAAAGACCACTGTGTCGATGCCGGCGTCGAAAGTCAAGTCTGCGATCGCCCAAGTCCTGAAAGATGAAGGCTACATCGACGGGTTTCAGGTTAAAAGCGCAGACGGTAAGAATGAGTTGGAAATTACGCTCAAGTACTACGCGGGCCGTCCGGTGATTGAGCGTATTGAGCGCGCGAGTCGCCCTGGTCTGCGTGTGTACCGCGGTTGCAACGCCATTCCCCAAGTCCAAAACGGCTTGGGAGTCGCTATCGTCACGACGCCTCAGGGCGTGATGACGGATCGTAAGGCGCGCGCCACCGGTGTCGGTGGTGAAGTCTTGTGTTACGTCGCCTGATGCGCGCACATTGAGGAGAAACTGAATGTCACGTATTGGAAAACAGCCAGTTGTCATTCCTGCTGGGGTGGAAGTGGCCGTCAAAGACGACTTGGTCAACGTCAAGGGTGCTTTGGGTACCATGGTGTTGGCCATCAACCCGCTGGTTAAGATCGAGAGCAAGGAAGGCTCGCTGTCGATTTCCCCCGCAAATGACTCTCGCGAAGCCAATGCCATGTCGGGCACCATGCGCCAGCTGGTGAACAACATGGTTAACGGCGTGAGCAAAGGTTTTGAGAAAAAATTGTCGTTGTTGGGGGTGGGCTACAAAGCCCAAGCTCAAGGCGCCAAGCTCAACCTTACCGTGGGCTATTCGCACCCGGTGGTGATCAACATGCCGGCGGGTATCAAGGTGGAAACGCCTACCCCGACCGAAATTTTGATCAAAGGCGCTGATCGCCAGCGCGTGGGCCAGGTTGCTTCCGAGGTGCGCGCTGTGCGTCCCCCCGAACCCTACAAGGGTAAGGGCATCCGTTATGCGGATGAGAAGGTTGTGATCAAGGAAACCAAAAAGAAGTAAGGACAGACCATGTTGACCAAAAAAGAGCAACGTCTGCGCCGGGCCCGCCAGACCCGCATTCGGATCGCCCAGCAGGGGGCCGTCCGATTGGCGGTGAATCGTACAAACTTGCATATTTACGCCAGCGTCATCTCCGATGACGGTTTGCGTGTGTTGGCTTCTGCCTCCACCGCTGAAGCTGAAGTTCGGGCGCAGATTGGCGGCGCTGGTAAAGGTGGTAACACAGCCGCCGCTGCCATCATTGGCAAACGCATCGCTGAAAAAGCCAAAGCCGCCGGTATCGAGAAAGTTGCTTTCGACCGCTCGGGCTTCGCTTACCACGGTAGGGTCAAGGCCCTGGCAGACGCGGCGCGCGAAGCTGGTTTGCAGTTCTGATCAGACAGGATATTCAAATGGCAAAATTTACGGCAAACATCAACAAAGACGCAAACGAAGACGGTTTGCGCGAGAAGATGATCGCGATCAACCGTGTGACCAAGGTGGTCAAGGGAGGACGTATCCTCGGCTTCGCAGCACTGACTGTTGTTGGAGACGGCGATGGTCGCGTGGGCATGGGCAAGGGGAAGGCAAAAGAAGTGCCGGTCGCGGTGCAAAAAGCCATGGAGGCAGCGCGCCGTAACATGATCAAGGTCTCGCTCAAAAGCGGCTCATTGCACCACAGCGTTAAAGGTGAGCATGGCGCGTCCAACGTGATGATGCTGCCTGCCGCTAAAGGTACCGGCATCATTGCTGGTGGCCCAATGCGTGCGGTGTTTGAGGTGCTGGGAATCACCGATGTGGTGGCGAAAAGTCACGGCTCAAGCAACCCCTACAACCTGGTGCGTGCCACGCTAGACGCATTGAAAAATTCGACCACGCCGGCCAATGTGGCAGCCAAACGCGGCAAGTCGATAGAAGATATCCTGAGCTGATCGGAGTCACTATGACCACTCAAACCACAGTCACGATCCAATTGGTGCGCAGCCCGATTGGGACCAAGCAGTCTCACCGCGATACCGTGCGTGGCCTTGGCCTCCGCAAGCTCAACAGCACCAGCGAATTGCAGGACACGCCTGCGGTGCGCGGCATGATCAACAAGATCAGCTATCTGGTGAAGATCGTTTGATTAGAGGCACATCCATGGAATTGAATACCATCAAGCCCGCAGCAGGCTCCAAGCACGCAAAGCGTAGGGTAGGGCGCGGAATTGGCTCTGGCCTTGGCAAAACTGCCGGTCGCGGTCACAAAGGCCAAAAATCACGTTCGGGCGGCTATCACAAAGTGGGCTTTGAGGGCGGTCAGATGCCGCTCCAACGTCGCTTGCCCAAGCGCGGATTCAAGTCAACTACCCTGCAATTCAATGCAGAGGTGACCCTGACCGACCTGAATTTGCTTGGGGTTGGCGAGGTTGACATGCTCACACTAAAGCAGGCCGGCTTGGTACCCCATCTCGCCAGGCGTGTCAAAATTATCAAGACCGGTGAAATGACACATGCGGTGGTTCTCAGGAGCATCGGTGTGACCGCTGGTGCCAAGCAGGCGATCGAAGCCGCTGGCGGCTCGGTCGTCTGACCGAAAACGTCAAAGGCTATTTGTGGCGACTGCTTCTTCAACCCTGGTCAAAACCGGCAAGTACGGTGATTTGCGCCGGCGGCTGGTCTTCTTGCTGCTGGCGCTGGTGGTGTATCGGATAGGAACCCATATTCCTGTCCCCGGAATTGATCCTGACACGCTCACGCGCTTGTTCCAAGGCCAGGCTGGCGGGATTCTGAGCCTGTTCAACATGTTTTCGGGTGGAGCCTTGTCGCGGTTTAGCGTCATGGCGCTGGGGATCATGCCGTATATTTCGGCCTCGATCATCATGCAATTGATGACCCATGTGGTGCCCACATTTGAGCAGTTGAAAAAGGAAGGCGAAGCTGGTCGGCGCAAAATTACTTCCTACACACGTTACGGTACCCTGGCGTTGGCAATCTTTCAAGCGATTGGCATTTCATTGGCTTTAGAAGGACAGGCTGGCTTGGTAATTGATCCCGGCATGGCGTTTCGCGTGACGGCTGTGATCAGTCTGGTCGCTGGCACGATGTTTTTGATGTGGTTGGGTGAGCAGATTACTGAGCGGGGTTTGGGTAACGGTATTTCGTTGTTGATCTTTGCGGGGATTGCTGCCGGTTTGCCCAGCGCAGTAGGCGGCTTGCTGGAGCTTGTTCGCACTGGTGCCATGAATATATTGGTATCGTTGTTCATCATTATTTTGGTGGTTTTGGTAACCTATTTTGTGGTGTTTGTGGAGCGTGGACAGCGTAAGATTTTGGTTAATTACGCGCGCCGTCAGGTTGGCAACAAGGTGTATGGCGGTCAGTCGTCGCATTTGCCGCTCAAGCTGAACATGGCGGGTGTGATTCCACCAATTTTTGCTTCCTCTATCATTCTATTGCCTACCACTGTGGTGACTTGGGTGAGTACTGGTGACTCCACACGCTGGTTGCGAGATATTGCCTCTGCACTGTCTCCAGGCCAGCCAATTTATGTCGCTTTGTACGCTGCTGCTATTATCTTCTTCTGCTTTTTCTACACTGCGTTGGTTTTTAACAGTCGTGATACTGCAGATAATCTTAAGAAAAGCGGTGCTTTCATTCCAGGCATTCGCCCAGGCGATCAGACTGCCAAGCACATAGACAAGATTTTGGTGCGATTAACATTTTCTGGGGCGATATACATCACTGCAGTTTGTTTGCTGCCGGAATTTTTGATCCTTGAATACAATGTGCCCTTCTATTTTGGTGGCACGTCATTGTTGATTATTGTTGTGGTCACAATGGATTTTATGTCTCAGGTGCAGAACTACATGATGTCCCAGCAATACGATTCATTGCTCAAAAAAGCGAATTTCAAAACAGCGCTCGGCAATGAGTCGCAGCGGTAATGAGATCTGGTCGAGTGAAGCCCTAACAGTTAAGATTTATGATAAGTTTTAGGAGAAAAAGATGAGAGTTTCAGCTTCGGTCAAAAAAATGTGCCGCAACTGCAAAATCATTAAGCGCCACGGCATCGTGCGGGTCATCTGCATCGACCCGCGTCACAAACAGCGTCAAGGCTGATCGATTCGTTTAGAGGTAACACATGGCTCGTATTGCAGGCATTAACATTCCGCCGCACAAGCACGCCGAAATCGGCTTGACGGCAATCTTTGGCATTGGGCGAACCCGCGCACGCAAGATCTGCGAGGCGTGTGGCATTGACTACGCGAAGAAAATCAAGGATCTGGACGACGCGGAGCTTGAAAAGGTTCGCGAGCAGGTCGGTGTTTATACGATCGAGGGCGATCTGCGCCGTGAAACGTCGATGAATATCAAGCGGTTGATGGACATTGGCTGTTACCGGGGTTTTCGCCACCGTCGTGGTCTACCCATGCGTGGGCAACGCACCAAGACCAACGCGCGCACGCGCAAAGGTCCGCGCAAGGCAGCCCAGTCGCTGAAGAAATAACCGGATTGAAGGAAAACCATGGCTAAGTCACCCTCAAGCAGCGCAGCAGCTCGCGTACGCAAGAAAGTCCGCAAGAATGTTGCGGACGGTATCGCTCACGTGCATGCTTCGTTCAACAACACCATCATCACCATCACCGACCGCCAGGGTAACGCCTTGTCTTGGGCATCGTCGGGTGGTCAAGGCTTCAAGGGTTCTCGCAAGTCAACCCCGTTTGCGGCTCAGGTAGCGTCTGAGGTGGCGGGTCGCGCAGCGATTGAGCAGGGCATTAAAAACCTGGATGTCGAGATCAAAGGTCCCGGACCCGGTCGCGAATCGTCTGTGCGCGCGCTTGGGGCACTTGGTATTCGGATCAATTCAATCGCCGATGTCACACCTGTGCCACACAACGGCTGTCGTCCGCAGAAACGCCGTCGCATTTGAGCGATTGCCGATAAAACCAGCGTCTAGTTGCTTTTTTGAGCGCCACCGCAGTTTTCTACGGTGGCATTTTTTGCTAAGCCCACCGCCTCCGTTCAACGGAAGGCTCTCGCAATGGCGCCCATCGGCGCAGGTTGCGCAGATCAAATAAGGACATTTACGTGGCACGCTACCTCGGCCCTAAAGCCAAACTTTCTCGCCGCGAAGGCTCTGACCTGTTGCTCAAGAGCGCCCGTCGCTCTATAAGTGACAAGGCCAAATTTGATTCCAAGCCTGGCCAACACGGCCGCACGTCTGGTCAGCGCACCTCGGATTTTGGGCTGCAGCTGCGCGAGAAGCAAAAAGTCAAGCGCACTTACGGTGTGCTGGAGCGGCAGTTCCGACGTTACTTTGCAGAAGCAGATCGTCGCCGTGGCAACACCGGCGCCAATTTGTTGTTCTTGCTCGAAGCGCGTCTTGACAATGTTGTCTTTCGTATGGGTTTCGCATCGACTCGTGCTGAGGCAAGGCAGATCGTGTCTCACAAGGCGATCGTGGTCAATGGTAAGTCGGTGAACATCCCTTCTTACTCGGTGAAGGTTGGTGACGTGATTGCTGTGCGTGAAAAGTCTAAGAAACAGGCTCGCGTGATCGAGGCTCTTGAGCTGGCAAAGCAAATCGGTTTTCCAGCTTGGGTCGATGTTGCTGTGGACAAGGCTGAAGGCCTGTTTAAAAAATCACCCGACCGGGATGAATTCGCAGCCGACGTTAACGAATCGCTGATCGTCGAACTGTATTCCCGTTGAGTCCGGACTTGGGGTGCATCCTAGTGGCGCCTCCTGGTCGTTCTCCGTCTGCCTTATCGGCGTAACGAGCCGAGGGCCTTGAAGGAATTTGAATGCTTAACAATCTGCTGAAACCCAAGAACATCCATGTCGAGCAAGTGTCGATCAACCGTGCCAAGGTGACGCTAGAGCCTTTTGAGCGGGGTTTCGGTCACACGCTAGGCAATGCGTTGCGTCGGGTGCTCTTGTCTTCAATGACAGGACACGCTCCGACCGAGGTAACCATAGCCGGTGTCGTGCACGAGTACTCGTCTATTGATGGCGTGCAGGAGGACGTTGTCAACATGCTGCTGAACCTGAAGGGGGTGGTGTTCAAGCTTCACAACCGTGACGAGGTCACGCTGAGTCTGCGTAAAGATGGCGAGGGGTTGGTGACAGCTTCTGACATTCAGACACCGCACGATGTTGAAATTGTGAATCCGTCGCACGTGATTGCCACGTTGTCTGCTGGGGCCAAGCTGGACATGCAGATCAAGGTGGAGAAAGGTCGTGGCTATGTACCAGGCAGCCTGCGCCGCACCGATGAGCTGTCACGTTCGATCGGTCGTATTGTTCTCGATGCATCGTTTTCGCCAGTAAAGCGGGTGAGCTACACGGTGGAAAGCGCACGTGTGGAGCAGCGGACCGATCTGGACAAACTTGTGATGGAGATAGAAACCGACGGTTCGATTGGTCCGGAAGAGGCGGTGCGTGCGTCAGCAAAGATTTTGGTCGAACAGCTTGCGGTGTTTGCCCAACTCGAGGGCGTAGAACTGTCAGCGTTTGACCAGCCCGCCCAGCGCAGTTCGCAGCAGTTTGATCCAATTTTGCTGCGTCCGGTTGATGAGCTTGAGTTGACTGTGCGTTCTGCCAACTGCCTCAAGGCAGAGAATATTTACTACATTGGCGATCTGATTCAGCGAACGGAAAATGAGCTGCTCAAGACTCCAAATCTGGGGCGCAAGTCGCTTAACGAAATCAAGGAGGTGCTGGCCTCGCGTGGGCTTACCCTTGGGATGAAACTCGAAAACTGGCCACCAGCTGGCCTGGACAAACACTGACACCGCAGCGTCTGGCTCAATGTGGGCAGACCCGGATCACCCAGCGGTACCTGATACGGCCGCTGGCAAAACACTGAACGGATATCAAAAATGCGTCACGGACACGGACTTCGTAAACTTAACCGCACCAGCGAGCACCGCCTGGCGATGTTGCGCAACATGATGAATTCGCTGCTCACGCACGAGGTCATTAAGACCACGTTACCCAAGGCCAAAGAGTTGCGTCGGGTGGTCGAGCCGATGATAACTTTGGCAAAAATCGCCACGGTGGCGAACCGCCGCTTGGCATTCAACCGGCTGCGCGATCGCGACGTGGTAGTGAAACTTTTCAATGAACTCGGCCCACGCTTCGCCACACGTCCCGGCGGCTATACCCGCATCTTAAAGATGGGCTACCGTGTGGGCGACAACGCTCCCATGGCGCTGGTGGAACTGGTACAGCGCGCAGACGACACGACTTCCACTGACGATGGTTCAAAAGAGTGATATAATTTAAAACTTGACGCGGAGTGGAGCAGCCTGGTAGCTCGTTGGGCTCATAACCCAAAGGTCGCAAGTTCAAATCTTGCCTCCGCAACCAACAGAGCCAAGTAACCAGCTTGGAGAAAAAGCCCACCCTAGGTGGGCTTTTTTGCGCCAGGTGGTTGTAGCCCACTGGCACACTCTCATGTTGCATGCAGGCAAATGCCAGGCTGTCGCGTGTTTTCTGGGCTGCAGGCTATGGGCCATGGGAGGGTCCTTTGTCTTGTGTTGGTCTCTATGCACCAAAACATAGCTTTTTGGCGACAAACAGCCCTGGTGTAGCGACCCAGTGGTTTGCGAGTGATCCACGATGTCAACGTTCATTTCCGTCTCTGCGGATGTGCAGCGTTCTGCAGATAGCAGATAGCAGATAGCAGATTGATGAGGGCGCCGAGTCTGGGCAGTGGGAACATCTTTTCAGGCTGGCAGCGGGCTGCTCGGGGCACAACAACCGATGAAGGCTTGTACTCCCGATCTCTTCTACATCCTCACTCAGAAACATTTGCTTCCAAGTCCTTGCTCTCACATCCTGGATCACGTTTCTCGATATTCTGTTCATCGATCCCGTGGCGCGGGGCTGTTGGCGCACCTAGCCTGCTAACGCGCAGGCTATTCGCCCGCCGGCTGCCCTGCCAAATGTTGGGTTGTGGGTCTTGCTGGAAAACCGCTGCGCCATGGGCATTTATGGCCAAGGGTTCTGCTGGCCGGTGGCCAAACGGACGATGGATCGAATAGCCAAAGGTAGGCTTTGGATGGGTGAGACATGCTCAGCATTGGGATCGTTGCAGCAAACGCTTGTGCAAGAAACCACTCTCAGGCCTGTGGCACTAGGGCGCTGTCGCGCACGAGAAGCCAGCTTGCTGATCAGCCAGCGGGACCAAGATGAAATTGATGCCAAAGATGCCGGTAACGTGGTTTGGTGGTGAGGAGACGGCTACGAGAACCGCAGGCTTGCACATGACGGTGTTGGGGAGGTTGGCCTGAGCCGATAGGCCTATTTGTACGGCGGTCTCGGCGTTTTCTATAGCCGCCGCAAGCGGCGCACCGCGTGTTTGCTGTGCTCCCACACGTTGAAACTGAGCAACCGCAGCGACTCTTCAACAAGCGGTGTGGCTCTCATGTGCCATGCTGGAAAGCGACCCGATCCAGCTCTGCTTGGCAGAATGTTAGCCTTCGCAGATGTCGTCGAGCTGGTATAGCCTAACTGGCGCTTGGGCAATGTATCCCAGTTGTTGAAGCGCGCCTTTGAATGCGGTAGCTCGGCTTGGCAGTGGTCGCATTGGTGGGTGGGATGGCGGTGTAAATTCAAGTGTGCATTGACCATGTGATGGACGACACGCAACAGCAGATCGATCGGGCTGAGGGGCATGTCAAAGCCAGCCACATGCACCCCAGGTGCTGCAACCGCCAGAGGACGTGTCCTGCGTGGTGATCAAGCTCTTAACCGCGCTGGGTGGGCCTTCAGCACAGCCCTGTCAAACAGCGCCTTCTGAGCTGTTGCTGCTGCCGCTCAACCCGGCTCGTGTCCAGGCAGTTGTCGTCTCTGTATGCAGCCAACGGCTGTCTATCTGCTTTGAGGGTTGCCATGGCGACCGCCGTGTCGCGTTTCGGGTTGAGCGTGAAGGGGCCGATGGAGTCCAGCTGTGGTGTCGCCTGACCAACGCGATGGGGTGCGCTTGCGAGCATGGATACAAACCGCGTGCCGCGCTGCGAGGATCGCAAAATCCTTACCGGCGTGTACGCTGCGCTGGGCTGATGTGGGGGATGCCGCTGTGGCGATGATCGGCGCTGTACCAACGATCGAGTTGGTCGGCCCAGGCGCGAGCCGCCACCAGATCGAGGAAGCCCTTGGCTGAGAACTCTGGGCGGTACTTCGCGCTTCGGAACAGCGATTCTGAGAAGGCGTTGTCATTGCTCACGCGAGGGCGCGAGTACAAAGGCTTGACGCCCAGCCAACACAGCATGGTCAGCACCGTGGTTGCCTTTGGGGTGACGCCGTTGTCGCCATGCAGCCCAGGCTTGGTGGTCAGCATGGCAATCCCCTCAGACAGGGCTGTGCGGTGCACAAGGTGAGCGGCATGCAGCGGGTTGGCGCTGCTGTGCACCGCTCAGCCCACAATCTTGCGGCTGTAGAGACCCAGAATAAGGCATGGGTGGAAGCTTTGGACCGTCACCGTGGCTGGCTGGTCAATTAAGTCCCAGCACCCAACCTGGAGCGGGGCCATGACGATGTGCGTGGTCGCTGGCCGCACCGGCTTGGGGGTTTTGGTGCGACCACGGTGCTAAGCCTGTACGTGGGCGCGCAGCACGCGAGCCAAGCTCGACCCACTGGCGACGTACACGCCCTCGTCAGCCAGCATGGGCACGATGCTCACAGGCGGCTTGTCAGCAAAGCGCGATTCGTTGGCCACGCGCAGCACCTGTGTACGTTCGGCTCCACTCAAGACCGTGGGTACTGGACGCATGGCGCCGGGTCGGCCATCGCCTCTCACGAGACCCTAGCCGGCCTTGCAGCGATGCAGCGTGCGCACGTCGATGCCCACCATCTCGCAGGCAAGGCACAGGCTTACACCGTCCGAATGCGCCGTGGGGATATTGCAAGCGACAAGCCGGCGATATTCAAGTCCGATCATTCAGCCCCGCCCTTGTTGAAGATTACCTCTATTTTTTGACAATACGAGCAACGCTGCCGTCTCGGCCATTGCAACGTTCTTGTGTTGCAGATCGCGTTTGAGCTCTCTGACGCGACGACGATCCTGCTTGGTCTGGTGTGGGCTGGCACGCAGCTCCCCGGGGTTGGCTAGGGCTTGGGTGGCGCTCTGGCGCCAGGCCCTCAGATCTTGCAGGTATGCGCCGTTGTAACGGCACCAAGCACTCTTGCCTGTGTCGTCCATGGCGGCAGTGCTCAGCACGGCATCAAACCGAGCCGCCGCTGTTCAGGCCTGCTCACAAGCGGGCCTGAACAGCGGCTCACCGCGTCAACGTTCCAGCGCGTGCGCTCCGACTCCAATCTCTTGTGACACCTCTTCAGGTGACGCGATCTTGGGCGGCAGCAAACATGCTACTGCCCTGTTCTTGCATGCTTGTCCGTATCGAGCCACTTTCGACCTTCATCGCCGCCCCCAGCTTCTGGGTTCTATTGGGCCGGCAACTGTTCTGACTCGGGGGGGGGTATCGGCGGGCAGCTGCAATCGGCGCGGGGCATGGATGCTTTGGGCTGCGCGCCCACTGGCAGCATTGGATCTGTCGCGCTTTCGTTGGCCGCCAGGTGCCAAAATATAAAAATGCTCTGGGCCGAACTGCGAGGGCAGTTGCAGCTTGAGCAGGATGGAGCTGTGCAGGTCGATCAGGTTGCTTCTGGCCAGCGCATGCAGGCTGGACTTAACAACCGCTTGCACCGCTCAAACGTGCTGCGCCCGCAAGTGATCCACACACACCCAGGCGCTGGCGGCGAGATGGGCCGCGAGCTGGTTTCGCGCAGCTCACTCCGCACCAGGGTAAGGACACACATGACGAGCGGCCTGCGGCTCAACTTCGCAGCAAACGCGCTGCGTCTCGCGCAAAGTAGGTCAGTACGCCATCTGCTCCCGCGCGCTTGAAAGCCAATAGGCTTTCCATCATCACAGCGTCGTGGTCAAGCCAGCCATTTTTTGCGGCAGCTTTCAGCATGGCGTATTCGCCACTGACCTGGTAGGCGAAGGTGGGCACGCGAAATTCGTCTTTTACCCGGCGCACGATGTCAAGGTAAGGCATGCCGGGCTTGACCATCACCATGTCGGCGCCTTCTGCGATGTCCATGGCCACTTCGCGCAGGGCCTCATCGCTGTTGCCCGGGTCCATTTGGTAGGCCTTTTTGTCGGCCTTTCCCAGGTTGGCAGACGAGCCCACCGCGTCGCGGAACGGGCCGTAGAAGGCACTCGCGTACTTCGCGCTGTAGGCCATGATTCGGGTGTGGATCAGGCCTTTGGCCTCCAACGCTTGGCGGATGGCGCCGATGCGGCCGTCCATCATGTCGCTGGGCGCCACGATGTCCACGCCAGCCTCGGCTTGGATCAGCGCTTGCTGTACCAAGACATCGACCGTGGCGTCGTTCAGGATGTAGTTGTTTTCGTCAAGCAGGCCGTCTTGACCGTGGCTGGTGAACGGGTCAAGCGCCACATCCGTCATCACGCCGAGCTGAGGAAACTGCTTTTTTAGCTCGCGCACCAAGGTGGGGATCAGGCCATTTGGGTTGATGGCCTCAGTGCCGTCTGGCGTCTTCAATGTCGGATCGATTACTGGAAACAGCGCCATCACCGGAATGCCCAGGGTCACGCATTCCTCGGCAACCGGCAGCAGCAGATCCAGGCTCAGGCGTTCCATGCCAGGCATGGAAGTGATCGCTTCGCGCCGGTTTTCGCCGTCGAGCACGAACACCGGGTAGATCAGATCGGCGGGGCTGAGTCGGTGTTCGCGCACCAGGTCGCGGGTGAAGTTGTCGCGACGCAAGCGGCGCGGGCGGGAGAAAGGGTAGGGCGGCGGGTTGTGCATGCGTTGTATTGTGGCGAAGCTGTTGGGTCTGCGAGGCGCGTTGGCAAGCGCCCGCTTACCTTTGTGTGGCAATGGCCTCTTTAGGCGCTTCAAATCAAGGTGGCGTGACGAACCTCACGCGGCCAAATGTTTAGGCCACATCTGCGGTGCGGTTCAACGCCATCATGCAGATTTCACAGCAAGCCGCCGATCTCTGGCTATACACGGGGACAGGTCAGATGCTGCGACACTTGCAAGCTCTAGCCGAGAAGCGAATATTCCACCTTCATTTGTCGCCATGTTGCAATCCAAGAACAGCACCAGCAGCGTTTCGCTGCCAGCCGGAAAACCGTCGAGTGAGGATGACCCTAGCTGGTCGCTGACAGACCACTGGCCCGATCTCATGGCCGTGTTGGCCGATCAAATGACCGAAGGTGTCAGTGCGCTGCAAAACGGCCTCGATCTGTTGCTCCAGCACGAGCGCATTACCCCCGCCGAGCACCGTGCGCTAACCCTACCGGCTGAGCGCATGAAGGCCGCTGGCCTGAGCGCACAGCGGATTCAGCGTTTTCACAACGGGCGCATCCGCCAGTCACATGAGAAAGTCGACATGGCCGTGTTGATTGAGGAGGTGTTGCAGGAGCGCAAAAAGGAACTGGGGGCACTGGGTATTGCGCTGCGGCGCAAGCTCAAGCCAGTGGATGTGCTGATCGACCCTTCTGTAGCCCATACTTTTATCAATGCGCTGCTCGACTGGGCTCAGGCATTCGGCCGCCGGATTGATGTGCGCCTGGACCTCAACCACTGGCCGCAGCACGCGCGGTTTCAGGTGCGTGTGGCCCATGTCGGTGAGCCACCGTCGGGCACTCCCTCGCGCGACAATCTCCACTGGATGCTGGTCCGGCAAATTGCCCTGGCCTCGGGCGGTGTGGAGATCGCACGAGATGTGAGAGAAGATAGCGTCAGCGTGACCGCGCTTTTTACCCGAACGGTGCAGGCGCTTGATGGCATGTCGGCGGTCGATCTCTCCGACGGCCTTTCTTCCCGATTCATGTCAATTTCTGGCGTCTATGTACTCATCATTTCACCGAGCCTGCAGACTCGCGCCGATGTCCGCGATGCGCTGCGTGAGGCAGGCATCGCCTCAGACAGTGTGGTGAATTTGGAGCAGGCGCTAGACGCGGCCCGCAGTCGCATGCCCAACCTTATCGTGATCGATTCCGTGCTCACAGGCCCCGGGTTCCCAGCGTTTCGCGACCACCTGTTGCGCGAGGTGTTTGAGTTTCCGTTTGTCGAAATTTCGTCTGATGACAGCTCGTTTGACTTATCGGGATTCGGTGAGTTTTCGATGGCCAAAGTCGGTCGCGGCAATATTCGAGACTCGTTGGGCACGGCTGTTATGTTCGAGTTGGCCAAGATGGTGTGACGAGAGGTGGATCGGCATCTTGGCGATGCGGAAAGTTGGCAAAGCTGGTGAGGCAAATCTCCGCAAGAACAGATTTTGAATGCAAATTTGGGTCGGTTTTGCCCTTGGCAAGCCCCTCGCTTTTCCTGCCTGAGCGGGGCCTTGGTGGGTGACAGCAATAAGGTTTTTCAGCCCAGCCCGTGGCCGGGTTTTTTTTCTTCAGGCAAGGGCGAAAAGTGGCCAGCCAAGATAAAAAATTTGCAACGAGAAAGTGCCTTGTCGGGCGGGTTGTTCACAGCGGCGCACTTGCAGCCTAGGCGACATGGCGCAGTCGCGACATGTTGCGATGACGCTCAGCGACTTTATAGCGCGGCGCCCACCTCGCCCCGGCGAATGGCGTCGGCACGTTGCACCACAGCCTGGCGTTGGTCATCCGTCATGCGATCAACGTTTTTCACCTGCAAGGCCATGCGGGCGTTTTTGGACAGCAGGGGTTGGTGGCGCATCAAAAAGTCCCAGTACAGGGTGGTGTAAGGACAGGCATTTTCTCCTTCGCGCTGCGCCGGGTCGTAGCGGCAACCCTTACAGGGACCACCCATGCGCTGAATGTATTTGCCGGTGGCGACATAGGGCTTGCTGGCCATGAGACCGCCGTCGCCGTACTGGCTCATGCCCAGCGTGTTGGGGAGCTCAACCCACTCGACGGCATCGACATAGACCGCTAGGTACCACCCGTGCACCTGCTGTGGACGCACGCCAAGCAGCAGGGCATACAGGCCGGTGACCATGAGGCGCTGGATGTGGTGCGCGTAGCCGTGCTCCAAGGTCTGTGTGATCGCGTCTCTCAAGCAAGCCATGTCCGTCTTGCCGGTCCAGAACCAGCCAGGCAGGTCTTGTTGTGCATCAAGGGCGTTGCGCTCCACGTAGCTGGGCATTTGCGTCCAGTAGATGCCGCGCACGTATTCGCGCCAGCCCAGAATCTGGCGGATGAAGCCTTCGGCGCTCTGCAAGGGTGCATGTCCCCGGTTGTAAGCCGCTTCAGCTGCCTGCACCACCTCGCGCGCTGTGAGCAGCTTCAGGTTCAGCGCTGACGACAGGTGCGAGTGATAGAGCCATGGCTCACCCGGCCACAGGGCGTCCTCATATCGACCGAAAAGAGGCAACCGCTCTTCGATGAAGCGCTGCAGCGCCTCCAAGGCATGCTCTCGGGTGACGGGCCAGGCAAAGCTGTCGAGCGTGCCGGGGTGTTGCGCAAAGCGGGTGTTGACCAGCGCGACGACCTCGCGCGTAAGAGCGTCGGGCTTAAAGGTGGCGCGTGGGGGCAACAGGCCAGGGCCTTTTGCCCCGAAGGACTCGCGGTTGTCAGCGTCAAAGTTCCACTGGCCACCAGCTGGTTGGTCGTCTTGCATCAAAACGCCGTGGCGCCGGCGCAGCTCGCGGTAGAAATACTCCAGCCGCAACGACTTTCGCCCCTTGGCGTGGGCGGCAAAGTCGTGCACGGTGGTGAAGAAGTGGCGGTCCTCACAAATTTCAAGTGTCAGGCCCGCCGCTTCGATCACGTTTTTGAGTTGCTGCAATACCCGCCAGTCGCCAGGTGCGGTCATGACCACCCGCTGCGGGTTGAGGGCAGCCAGATCGGTCCGCAGTTTGGCCGCCAGGCTTTCCTCTTTGCCTGGTGTGCTGACGTCTTCCATCTGGCTGTAGTGCAGAGGCCGACCTGCTTTGCGCAAGGCTTGCGCGAAGTGGCGCATGGCGCTCAGAAAGATGGCAATGCGTTGCTTGCTCGACCAGACATGGGTGGATTCTTCAGCCGCTTCGGCCATCCACACCGCATCCAGTTCGGGGTCAAAGTCGTCAAAGGCAGAAGCGTCCAGGTCGAGCTGGTCGCCCAACACGAGCACCAGGTGTCTCACAGGCATGGAAGTCTTTCGGTGTTCAGCACGCCCGGTGGGCGTAGCTTGCGATGTAGTTGACCCGCGTGTCGCGGCACCACGAGGCACGGTGCAGCACGGGCAGATAGCGCATGCCGCGCAGGTCGCGTTGTTGAAGGCCGGAGCGGGCCACAGCGCTGGCCAGCTCGGTGGGTCGCACAAAGCGCGCCCACTGGTGGGTGCCGCGCGGCAGCACCCGCAACAGGTATTCGGCGCCGACGATGGCGAAGGCAAAGCTCTTCCAGGTGCGGTCGATGGTGGACGCAAACAGCAGCCCGCCGGGGGCGACGCCGCCAGCCACGGTGTCGACAAATGCGGGCACATCGCTCACGTGTTCCACCACCTCCAGCGCCAGCACCACGTCGAACCGCTCGTCGGGAAGCAGCACATCGGCTGGATCGCCGAGGCGGTAGTCGAGTGTCACGCCCTGCGACTCGGCATGCAAGCGCGCCGCCGCGATGTTGCCGGGTGAGGCGTCGATACCCACTACCCGCGCGCCCAGGCGAGCCAGCGGCTCGGCCATCAGGCCGCCGCCACAGCCCACGTCGAGGATACGCAGATCGGTCAAAGCGGTTTGCTTTTTGCGCCCGAAGTGGCTGACGATCTGATCGACCACGTAGTCCAGTCGCAAGGCGTTGACCACGTGCAGCGGGCGCATGGGGCCCTCACTGTTCCACCAGGTGGCGCTCAGGCGATTAAAGCGCTCGATTTCGGCGGTGATGGCAGGCATGGAAATTTTGATCAAATATGGCGGCAAACGGCCACCGCGCCTTTGGAGCCGACATCCACCAGCCAGCACCACAAGCGCAGCAGAGCCCCTGGCGCTCCCGGGCCGCGAGCGGCGGCGGCTTCAATGCGGTGTGCCACCTCGTCGCCCTGGCAATCGAGCAGGGTTTGGCGAAGCGAGCACAGCTCCGGGTGCACCTCAAGGCGGCGCACCTGTTCTTCGTAATGCCGGTCTACAAACGTCTCAACCGCTTCGATCGTGGCGTAAACCGCGCGCGGCCCCAGCAAAGTGGGCAGGGCGCCGGTCAGCCAGCCGGCCAAACGCCATACCGGCAATAGCCGGCTGCGGTCTGCCTTGGGCAGCCACGCTTCGATTTGATTCAGGTGCGCTTGCTCTGTGACCAGGTGCCGCTGGGCAAACGCGCGCAATCCAGGATCGCGGGCAAACTGCAACACGCCTTGGTAGATGCACACCGCACCAGTTTCACCGGCGTGGTCGGTGCGCAGGTCGGCCGCCACCTCTGCCGGCAAGGCTCTGGCTCGGGCCATGGCCACGCCAAGCGGACTTCCGCCTGGCGTGGCCCGGGCGCCACTTGGGACTGCTGCGGACGGGCCAGCCACCATCAGCCTTTCTTGACCCAGGCGTTGCACCAGCCTTTGCCTGCCACCTGTTTACCGGCAAACAGCGGGCAGCCGCCCCACGCATCGGTGGCTTTGCCTTGGTACAAGCTGCAATTGGTGCAGACCTGCCCGGCAACATATCTCGGGAATTTTTTGGTGTCGGTCTTGGTGGCGTCTTCAAAATAGCCAAGCGCCAACGCTTGTGGGTTCTGTTCGCTCAGCCTGGGTTGGGCCTGAGCGGCCGTGGCAAGTGCAGCGCTGCCTGCTGCGATGGTCATCATGAAGGTGCGTCGTGAGTTGTTCATTGTGGTTTTTCTTGGTCATGCAAGCCGGTTGAAAAATGCACTCAAAGCCGAGGGCTTGCGGTCCCGGCGTGCTCGGAATTTGTCTGCCGCTGCGGCATGTTGCCAGCGCCGGGCAGCGGTGCTGTAGCTGGAGGACAGTGCTTGGTTCAAGCGCCAAGCAAAAAAGTTCTGCGTGGTTCGGTCAAGCGTCAACCGTTTTCTTTTTGAATGTACCGCCAACAGCCAACGGCAAAATGTGGGGTGTCTTTTGCCAGCGACGCATCATCAAGCTGTCTGCAATCCGGGCTGCCAGCAACGCTCCGCTGCGGTGCACCTGGGCCACCTGGCTGGGCACGACGCTGTCGCCACAAACGCCAATCAGCAGGCTGTCGTCCCACAGGTATTTGGTCTGCTCCGCTGTGGCAGTGCAGGCAGGCGCAGCGGCGTAGGCATGGTGCCACTGATGCGCCAGCAGAAAGCTGGGCGTCACGCTGCGTTTTGCGCACGCTTGAAAGTTGTCGTGCAGCAGCTCGGCTACCGTCTCGGCATCATCGAGCCTGTGCTCGAAGGACCAGCGCTCGTTGGCTTCGATGAACCAGCGCTGTGGCAAAGCCGAAGGCCGGCCCGGCTTGCTGTGCATGGCAGCGATCCGCTCAATGGGGCCACCCTGAAATGCCTGGTGACTCGGCAGGCCCACCGCCCGCTCCGAGCCCAGCAGCAGCACCCACCGGTTGCGGTAGCGGACCGCGCCAAGTGCCGTCGCAAGCTCGACCGATTCGGCGGCGAGCGGCAGGGCCAGCGGTGCCGGGAGCGCAAGCACCAGGGTTTGAAAATCTTCGTCGATGTTGGTCGCTCCGTGGCCAAGCACCCAGCCTGCGGCGCGCCGGTGCGCCTGGGTGATGGCTGTGTTCAACCGCACATCCAGCGGTTGCGCAATCTCGCCCGCCAGGGCCGCCATGGAAGGCACGCCGACGGTTCCCAGCGGCTCCAGCGCGGTGTCATCGCCTGTTTCGTCATCGTCCAGGCCCGCATTTTTCCCTGTCTGTTCGGTGTCTGAGGGGGCGACCGGTTGGGTCCAGGGGTGAAGCGCCGCCAACAGGCCGGGGCGCTGGGCCGCGTAGGCCGCCAAGCGGGTCGCTCCGCTGATCGCCTGGGCGCCATCGTCGAACCAGCCGATGCGGGTGTTGCGTGAGCTGCATCGACCGCCCAGCCGATCGCTGGCTTCAAACACCACCGGCTCATACCCACGTATGACCAATTCGCGGGCGCAAGACAGGCCGGCAATCCCGGCGCCAATTACCGCAACTCGCGGTGCGCCACGGGGCCTTAGCCCGTATTCGCTGCTCAGTGGGTGTGGCTGGGTCATGGCGTCTCGCGGCTCTTGTTAGGGTTGATTTGGTCTGTCGAATGCTAGCTCAAAACGATTCAATATCAACTCTTTTATCGGTAAATTCCTTGACTTCGGGTTTTATCCGACTCAAAATCCAACTCAACAAAGGGTGGTTCATGGTTCAATCAACGCAAAATCTCAAATTACCGTCACAGCCCAATCTGTCTGCGCCTAGCTTTCGCAGTGGCGCTGTCGCGCGCTTGGCGGGCATGCCGGTTTCCACCCTGCGCATTTGGGAGCAGCGGTACCAGGCGGTTGGTCCGTCCACCGCGCCCTCGGGCCACCGGCTTTATTCAGCGGCCGACGTTGAGCGGGTGGTGGCGCTTCGCCAGCTGACGCAGCACGGGCACGCGATCGGTTCGCTGGCCGCGTTGGCGGTTGAGCAGCTGCGGGATCTGGCTCAAACCCTCGCCAGTGCCGCCACCCCGGCGAGCGCCAGTCCTTTGGAGCGCAGCGAGCCGCTTCGCATCGTGGTGGTGGGCCAGGCCATGGCGCAGCGGCTCAGCCGGCCCACTGTCCTTAACCGCTGGGTCAGACGGCCGCAGATCGTGGCCGCGTACGACTCGCTGGAAGAGGCAGCCCAGGCGGCCCAGGCAGCCCGGGCAGCGGCAGCGGGGAGGGGCGGTGCGTTGGTGATCGACCTGCTTGTCTGGCAGGCGTCCAGCTTGCAAGATGGGTCCGTGTCCGATGTGATGGCGGCGCGGGATGCGTGGCGGGCCCAGGACGTGGCGGTGAGCTACCGCTTTGCGGTACCCACGGCTCGCGATGCCTTGGTAAGCGCTGGCGCCTCGGTTGTCCGCGAGGCGGCCGACGATGGGGCGCTGGTCGCCTGGCTGTCGTCGTTTGGGTCGTCTCCCGTCTTTGCAGGCCATGCGCGCGACCGGCAGGAGATGGGCCCTGGGGTTGACCGAAAATTGCTCGACGCGCTGGCCCTGGGCGCGGCTGCCAACCCATTGCCGGCGCGGCGCTTTGACGACGCCGTGTTGACGGAATTCGCCGGATTGGTATCCAGTGTGGCCTGCGAATGCCCCAGCCATGTGGCTGAGTTGCTCATGCAAATCACCAGCTTTGAACGCTACAGCGCCAGCTGCGCCAACCGCGACTTGGCCGACGCTGAGCTGCATGCCTACCTGCAACGGGTTGCGGGTACGGCCCGTTTGTTGTTTGAAGCCGCGTTGGAGCATGTCGCCGTGGCAGAGGGCTTGGCACTGCCATGAGGTTGCGCAGTGGGCTCATGGGGAACTGCTGCTGTTGCTGATAACAGCCCTCAGGCGATGTTGAAACACCGCTTGTGCAGGTCCTACAAGCGGCTCTCGCGGGTTTCGTTTTTCGGCTCTGGCTGACGGCGGTCGCGCGAAGGCGGCGCAGCCCGACTGCTGGCAATTGGCCCAGCTCCCGTGCACGCCAGATTGCGCGAAGGCCGGGTCGGTCACGACCTGCGCTGCTCACGTCAAGCGTCTTCGCAGCAGACAAGCCGACGCCCAGATAGGCAACGGTGAGGTTCACAGCGGGGCAGGCAGAGGGAGGCGCACCTTGCGACCCTCCCGCAATGGGCTGCCAACCCCGGTTGATGCAAGCTGGTGTCAACCCCACTCAGACGCATCACCATCCTGAATCAGGGTCAGGCCACCGTGTTCGGTGCCCTGCAACAGCTGTCCGTCCAAACCCTGGATCTCAAACCAGTTAAGGCGGCAGATACCGAGGTGGCGGCGGGTGGCGCGGCATCAGCACCGGCGCTGAGCGGATTGTTGTGGCGCGCCTCCATGCCGCCCTGGCGCGGCCTGGGTTCCGCGCTTGTGTCCAACCACGAGACGGTGAGCGCGGCGGTGGGCGAAGATGATCTGGTCATGCAACCGGTGGGCGCGCGGTCTTCGTGTCTGGCTCGCACAGCTTTTGGTGCATGCGCAACATCCTGGGCAGCGCAGCTTCGCGGCCGATGGTGGTGTATGCCCAGGTGCCGCTGAGCTGGGCCCGAAGTCGGTGCTGCCGGCGCTCGCCGCAACCTGCTGCCAGATGCTGTTCTTTGGCGGCCTGCGCGAGTCTGTCGTCGCTCCCGAACCGATCGCAGGTCGCGGCGTGAAGGGCCGCTTGCTGGCGCGCATCACATTGGCTCTGGACCTGCCCGCGCCAACGGGTTGGACGGTGCAGCTCGCGCGAGGCGAAGGCGCGGCCAGCTGCGCCGTGATTCATCCCGACCAAGAACCGTGCAAAAACCACCCCCTCTGTCTGCGATGTGAGCGGCGAAGCCTCAATGCCTTGGTGCCTTGTTGCCTTGTTGCCTTGGTGCCTTGGTGCGTCGATCTTGAACAGGCGCGTGTCATGCAGCGCCGCCGGCGGCTGGGTGGCGTTGGCGGGCTTTTACAAGCAAGACCTGAGCTTCGCATTTGCCTCTACGCTCAAGTGCAAGGCCTTCATTCGCATCGCGTCGCAGTGAAAGAAACACAAGCTGCTGGCGGTAACCGCGCTGGTGGAGGGCGTTGCGCTTGCACCGCCCGGCCTGGGCAATTGGCGCCAACCAACGGGCCCATGCGCGCCGAGCCCAGCGCGGCGTGAATGCTGCTGTCTTCGAGCTGTTTGGCGGTGCCTCGCAGTTTGAGCAGCAAGCCGAGTTTGTGTTCGGTTGGTGCCACAAGCAACGGCCAGGTGATCGGGGTCACCCGCAGCGTTTGAATCCGCGCTTGCCTCGCGCACCACCTGCCTGCACATTTGTTGGCCCGCTGACAGCGCAACGGCGCAACGGTGCAACGGTGCAAGAATAGACAACGAAAGGAGGCGCTCAGATGTCTTTGTACCGATTCAAATCAAGAGAAACCGGCGACCTGGTGATGCTGGAGCCGCATGGCAAACGCATTCTGGAGATCATCGGCAAAGATCCCTCTGCCGCGGGCGTGATCCTGTCGCAGCAAATGCCGGCTGCCGTGCAGGCGCTGCGCGATGCAGCGGTGCTGGAAGAGGCCGATCAGAAGCGCCAGCGCGAAGAGGCGCTGGCAAAAGACGATCCACCACCAGCGTTCGACTCGGTCGGCCTGCGGCTGCGCAACACGCCTTTCATCGAGATGTTGCAGCGCTGCGAGAAGGCCGGTGTCGGGGTGGTCTGGGGCGTTTGAGGCACCGCTTCAAGCTGGTGAAACCGAGGCCGACAAGGCCTCGGATCTGCTTGACCATCAAGGGCTGAAGATGGCACTGGGCAAGGACAGGTTGATCGCCGGGGTGCAGGTGGTCCTCACCAAAAACACCGGCAGCACCGGCAGCCATGGCAGCGCAGTCCGCATGACCTGCGTCGCCGCCATGCGGGTCAACCTGGCGGTGACAAACAGGCTCAGCGCCACCGGTGGGGTCACCACGCCGATCTCCATGGTCACCACCATGATCACTTTTGGCGGCGTGAAGGCAAGAATGTTGTTGCGGTGATACACGCTGACGGTGCAAGAACCTGGGCGCAAGCCGCCACCTAGGTCGTGATGATCAGGATGCTTGCCTCGTAGCGCCAGGCAGCGAAATACGACGACGGGGAAGATACGAGACCTGCGGCCATGCAATGCAGCAAGATGGCAGGCTGGCGCTCACTGACGCTCACTGACGGTTACCACACGCTCAGTTGCGTCTGCACCAAGCGCCTGTCAAGAGCGACTTGCAACGGGTTGGCCTTGCCCTCGTGAAAACCGCGACGCGAGAATTCGAAACCGAAGCTCTCCATCGCACGGTGCGCAGCTTCTCCCTGCTTCGCAGCAGATGACACTTCAGGTGTTGAAGTGCGGCATTTTCGCCTTCTCTGCAAGACAGATGCCTGCCTCTTGGACAGCGTGAAGGTCCCGCTGGGGATTGGCTAGGTCAGGTTTGTCGACGCAAGCTGGGTCAGCGGTTTCGGGCGCGAAGCACAGGGGACTGAAGGCGGCCGAGATATCGCTCAGCCAGCCAGATGGCGCGCAGGTGCGTCTGGCTGGCTGCAGAAATAAGAAGGCTGGGCTCAGCCGTGCCGGCGGGAATCCATTCGCACAGCCATCCACTGCAGCAGCCCCAGCGCCAGCAGGCCGAGACCTGCTGTCAGCCACACCGCCCCGCTGCCCCAGCGGGCAAAAGCCACCCCGAACAGCAGCGGTGCCAGCGCCTGCGCGATGCGAGCGGGCGCCATCAGCCAGCCTTGTCGCTCGCCATAGCCCACCGCGCCGAACACCACCAATGGCACCGTGCCCTTGGCGATGGTTAGGATACCGTTGCCCATACCGTGCAAGCTGGCGAACAGCCAGGCGCCTGCTGGTCCCAGAAGCACCAGCACCACCACACCGAGCGGGTGCCCTGCGGCTGCCAGCCGGGTCGAAAGCAGCGGATGCACGCGGCGCAGGAAGCCAAACTCCAGCAGCCGGCCCGCCACCTGCGTCGGCCCAACCAGCATCGCCACGCCCAACGCCGCCGCGCTGCTGAGCCCCATGCCCTGTAGCAGCGCGGGCAGGTGTACGGCCATCGCGGTGCTGGTGAACCAGGTGATGGCAAACACGGCGGCAATGGCCATCGCCATGCCTGTGCCGCCGAGTGGGTGAGGCGGTGCGCTGTCATGGCCATCACCGGCGGTGTGCAACAACGCTCGCGCGTCGGGCGGTTGTTCGACGCGGTGGCGCGGCAACAGGTTGTGCAGCGGCAGGCCGATCGCGACATGCAACGCAGCCCAGGCAAAGCAGGTGCCGCGCCAGCCCATCGCGTCGATCCACCAAGCCGTCAGCGGCCAGCCCACGGTGCTCGCGAAGCCTGCGATCAGCGTGATACCGGTGATGGCCTGGCGTGCGCTGGTCGGGTACAGGCGCACAAGCGTCGCAAAGGCCGCATCGTAAAGTCCACTGCCCATGGCCAACCCGATCACAGACCACGCGGCCCACACCTGCCATTCGGCCTGCGCCAGACCCAGCGCACCCAGACCGATGGCGAACAGCAGGTTGGTCACCCGCAGCACCGAGCGCCCGCCGTGCGTGTCGATGGCGCGGCCAGCGGTTGGCCCCACCAGGGCTGACACCACCAGCGCCAGCGTGAAGGCGCCAAACACGTGCGTCACCGCAATATCCAGCGATGCGGCCAGCGGCGCGGCCAGCAGGGCCGGCAGGTAGTAAGACGAGGCCCAGGCGAGGGTCTGGGTGGTTCCGAGCCGCAGCACCACCCCCAGTTGTCCTGGGTGACTCACCTTATGCCGTCTGGGGCATCAACTGTTGCAGACGAGGCAGGTAGTGCTCCAGCGGGAGCACCACACAGTCCGGTACCTTGGCCAAATCGTCGTAGCGGCGCAGCCGGACCGCCTCCGCGGCAAAGGGCTGTTGAAGGAAAGCACGGGATTCCACTGCGGTGTAGGCACCGCCCTGCTGCGCCAGGCTGTGAACCGAAGCGGCAGAGAGCATTGCCAAGTAGCCGCCTTCGATCTGGCACAGGAAGCGCTTGGCGTCGACGTGCAGGCGTATCGGTTCCAGCACCTCATCGGGCAGTGCGCCGCGCAAAAAGGGCAGCAGGCTGTACTGGTGCAGATCGTCCCGGCCCAGGTCGTGTTCGGTGGTGCCGTTTTTCTCAGCAGCGAGCAGGTGACCCAGGTCGTGCAGCAGGCAGGCGATCACCAGCCCGTCGGGCTCGCCGGCGCAGTCGGCCAGTTGCGCACATTGCAGCGCGTGCTCGCGCTGGCTTACAGCCTCCAGGCCGTACCGCTGAGAACCCCGCTGATCAAACAGGCGCTGAATATCTTGAAGGTTCAGGGACATGACGGGTTTCCTCAGATCATCGCCTTGCGAATGCGCGCCGAAATCATGTCGATCACGCTGACCGTGACAATGATGATCACCATCACAGCAGCTGTTTCGGCGTACTGAAAGCCGCGAATGATTTCCCACAGCACCACACCGATACCGCCTGCCCCCACCATGCCGACGACCGTGGCCGAACGGACATTGGACTCGAACCGGTACAGCGTGTAAGAGATCCACAGCGGCATGACCTGCGGGATCACGCCATAGACGATTTCATGCAGCGCCGACGCACCGGTCGAGCGGATGCCCTCAACCGGCTGCGGGTCGATGGCCTCGACCGCTTCGGAAAACAGTTTGGCAAGAATGCCTGTCGTGTGGATCCACAGCGCCAGTACCCCGGCAAACGGACCCAGTCCCACCGCCACCACAAACAACATGGCGAACACCATCTCGTTGATGGCGCGAAAGGAATCAAGTAGGCGCCGCACGGGCTGGTTTACCCACCAAGGCGCGATATTGGCGGAGGCCAGCAGTGCCAGCGGCACAGCCAGCACCACGGCCAGCGCCGTGCCCCAGACGGCAATCTGCAGCGTCACCACCATTTCCTGGACGTAAAAGCGCCAGTCGCGGAAGTTGGGTGGAAAGAAATCGCTGGCGTACTCGGCCATGTTGCCCGAGTCGCGCCACAGGTCCAGGGGGCGCATGTCTGCCCCCTTCCACGACCCCATGAGCAGCAACAGCAGCGCCGCCCAACCGAAATACCAGACAAGGCCATGCCGATGCGCGGCCGCATGACTGACAGCGGCTGTGGGGCGCGCTGGCGCGGTGGTGTACGTCATTGTCTTCTCCAGACAGCAAAAGGCCCGCCGATCAGCGGGCCGTGGGAGGAAGGTTTATTGCAGGGCAGCCAGTTGCTTGTCGAACTCAGCCAGCTTGGCTGTTTTCTCGGCTTCACTGAGCAGGGTGTCGGCTTCGACTTTGTTGCGCTTGCTGAAAATATCAAGTTGGCGGATGGGCAGCAACTGATCGTTGGTGGATGGCTTGAAGCCCGACAGCTTGGAGATCTTCATCACGATCTCTTTTTCGCGCGGGTCGGTCTTGGCGTAGTTGTAGAAGAAATTCTTGATTTTCTCTTTGGCCTCGGTGGGCACGTTCTTGCTCATCACCATCGGGTCGAGCGGAATCAGCGGCGAGGTCCAGACAACGCGAATGTTCGCGTATTTCTCGGCCTGGCGATCCTTCAACTTTTCCAGGTTTTCGCTGTTGTTGGTGGCGATATCGACCTGCTTGTTGGCCACAGCCAGGGCGTTGGTTTCGTGGTTGGCGCTGCGTGTGACCTTGAAGAAGCTCTTGGCGTCGATCTTGTTTTTGGCAAACACGTAATAGCCGGGCACCAGGAAGCCCGATGTGGAATTCGGGTCGCCGTTGCCAAAGGCCAGCGACTTGCCGTTTTTCAGGACATCTTCAAGCGACTTGAGCGGGCTGTCTTTGTGCACGATCAGATGCGAGTAGTAGCCCTGGGTGCCGTCGGCGTTGACCATCTGGGCGAATACCTCGGCGTTGGCGCGGTCCACGGCTTCCATGGCCGACTTGTTGCCCAGCCAGGCCATCTGCACCTTGTTGAAGCGCATGCCTTCAATGACGCCTGCGTAGTCGGGAGCAAAGAAGGCTGTGATTTTCAGGCCTGTCTGTTTGGCCATGTCGTCGATAAGCGGCTGCCAGTCGGCCTTCAGGTTTTGGGTGGCCTCGGTGGAGATGATGCCGAAGTTGATGTCTTGAGCCCACGAGGTGGACAGGGTAAGGCCGAGCGTGATGGCGGCAAGGGAGCGCTTGATCATGGAAATGTCCTTGGGTGAAGGGGTGGAGGGTGGGTCAGAAAAGAGCCGACGATCAGGCTGCCTGAGCCATCGGCGCTGGCCAGACCGCCCTGACGGGTGCCAGTGCTGGAGATGCGGGTGGGTGCAATGAATCGCTGCCGTTGAGAATTTCATCGGCCTGCATGCCGTACAGCTTGCGAAGCAGAGCCGGGGTGAGTTCGCGCGAGGGGCCGTCAAACACCACGCGGCCCTGGTGCAGCGCCACGGTGCGGGCGCAGTAACGCAGTGCCATCTCTACCTGATGCAGCGAGACCAACACGGTGCTGCCGTCTTCGCGGTTGATGCGCGAGAGGATCTCCATCACATTGCGTGAAGACTCGGGGTCGAGCGAGGCGATCGGCTCATCAGCCAGCACCACCTTGGCGCCCTGCACCAGCGTGCGTGCAATGGCCGCGCGCTGTTGCTGGCCACCGGAAAGCGTGGAGGCGCGCTGGGCGTGGCAGTCGGCGATACCCACCCGGCCCAAGGCCTCCATGGCCAGTGCGCGCTCTTGGGCGTTGAACATGCGCAGCCAGGCGCGCCACCACGGCATGCTGTGCAAGCGTCCCACCAGCACATTGACCAGCACCGGCAATCGGTCGACCAGGTTGAACTGCTGGAACACAAAACCGATTTGCGAGCGTGTGCGGCGCACGTCGCGCTGGATGCGACCTTCACGTTGCACACACTGTCCAGAGACTTCGATCAGCGAGCCAGGGGTGTTGTCCCCAACCATGAGGCCCGCCACGTGGCGCAACAGCGTCGACTTGCCTGACCCGGAAGCGCCGATCAGCGCCACCATCTCGCCCTGATTGACTTGCAGGTCGATGTTGTCGAGTGCGAGCTTGCCGCCGGGAAAGCGTTTGCTCAGGTTCTTGACGTGAAGGGCAGTTGACATGGGCGTCCTCTTGATAAAGCGATAAGTCATCTAGACAAGTCGCAGTGTGGAAGCACTGTGTGACAGCCATTTGACAAAAGCGAAATCCTTTCTCAGGGCGTACACCACCCACCCCGCACCCAAAGCGCAGCGTGGTCGCTTGGCACAGCGCCCGTCACCGGGTCTGGACTGTCCAGCACGACTTGAGCCGACTTCCAACGGAGGCAGCGGTCCGGTCGCGCCACCACGTGATCGAGGTCTTGACCGGTACCGTCAATGCCGCGAAAGGTGCGCTTGTTGGTGAGCCCCACAGCCGCCGACACATCGATCCAGCCGCGCTGCGCCAGGGGCGCTTGCAGCGCTGGGTCGCTCAGCGGCGCATTCAGGTCACCGCACACCAGCACGCTGCAGTCAGCAGGTGCGGTGTCAGCATGGTCGAGCACGGCCTGCCACTGTTGGTGGCGCAGGTGGCGCGCATTCTCCAGATGGGTGAGGTGCGTGTTGACGACCCGCAGACGGTGGCCTGAGATCTGGATGTCGCAGCTCAATGCGATGCGCTCGCCATCCTCCGCCGCACTGGGCAGATGCAATACCGTCGAATGCTGCACCGGCCAGCGGGTCAAAAGCGCCAGCCCGGAAAAGCTCGGTTGCCAGCGGCCTTCGTGCCACCGGGGCTTGGCGCGCACCGAAGCATCGACCAGTGCCATGCCCAGCGCCTGGGCCAGATGTCGGCCGGTGTGAACCTGGCCGTCGGCGGTGGCAAAAACTTCCTGCAAAGCGATCACGTCCACATCGACCTGGCTGAGCTGGTGCAGCATCGCCTGCAAGCGCAATGCGTACTCGCCATCGCACTTCCAGGTGTTGAAAGTCAGCAGGCGCAGCGGCTGCAGGGCACCTTCATCTGCGGTTTTTGGCGGCGGCATAACGTTTGTCGGCTCAGAGCACGCGTCGGCCTTCGCGCCAGAGCGCGCGCACCACCGCGTGGTGATGTCCGCCAGCCATTTCGACCAATCGCACCTGCACCATATCGGCTCGAAGCCCCGGGGCGAGCTCGCCCCGATCGGCGAGCCCGACAGCCCGGGCTGGATTGAGACTGACGGTGGCCACAGCCTGCGCCAGGCTGAGGTGCCCATCGTCTACCAGGCGCAAGGCACCGGTGAGCAGACTGCCTGGCACGTAGTCGCTGGAGAGAATGTCCAGCAGGCCCAGACTGGCCAGGTGGGCGGCGGCCACATTGCCCGAATGCGAACCGCCACGAACCACATTGGGCCCACCCATCACGGTGGCCATGCCGCACTCGCGGGCAGCGCGTGCGGCATGTTCGGTGGTGGGGAATTCACACACGCTAACGCCGTCGGCCTGGGCCTCTTGCACGTGGGCCAGCGTGGTGTCATCGTGGCTGGCGAGCGCAATGCCGTGTTGCCGCGCGTACTCGGCAAAGTGACGCCGATGCGGCTGGGCGTAACGCCGCTGCAGTTCGGCGGCTTCTTCCACCTGGCGCATGAACTTGTCTTCGCTCCAGCCTTTTTTACCGATGTAGTAGACCCGCGCGTGGTCGATGTTTTCCCACTGGCGCTGGCCTGGCGTGTGGTCCATGAGCGAAATCAGGCCCAGCAACGGATTGCCCAGAAACGGCGCGAACAGCTCGATGGTGTTGGGCGCGGGCAGTTCGCAGCGCACATGCAGCCGGTGGTCGGCACGCAGCAGGTCGCGCTGCAGACAGCTTTGCAGTGTGTCAAGCACCGCCCGCCAGGCGCTGCCGCGCAAGCTCTCGGTGTCGGCTTCACCAACACCCAGCGCGTCGAACACGGTGGTGATGCCCGCAGCGGCGATCTCCGCATCGTGGGCCAGCAGCGCCGGCAGCTCGGCCCAGTGCACCTTGGGGCGCGGCATGAGGTGGCGCTCCAGGTTGTCGGTGTGGATCTCGACCAGACCGGGCAGCAGCAGGTCGCCGCCGAGGTCGAGTGCGCCCGGTGGCACAGCGGTGCCGGTGTCGATGGCGGCAATGCGACCAGCTCGCACCTGCAGCGATCCGGTCACCACCTCGCCAGCGAGCACCAGGCGGGCGTTGGCGAGCGACATGTTGGCTTGTGCGGTCAAGGCGTTCACCGCTGAAGTGGACAGTTCATGGGGCGCGTTCATGCGAGTACGCCTTGTGTTGGCTGGTGTGGGCTTAAGACCTGATCCGGGCAGGCCTCGCGAAAGGCAGCCACCGGGACACGGCGCGTGGCCACGGCGTCGGCCACAGCGGGGTCATGG
>Ga0105052_10001038_pt1 | contig 38014 bp, 37 predicted proteins | sample FRY03_FD_78094 | JGI IMG/M metagenome (GOLD analysis project Ga0105052, IMG submission 78094) | Freshwater microbial communities from Lake Fryxell liftoff mats and glacier meltwater in Antarctica - FRY-03 | ecosystem: Environmental > Aquatic > Freshwater > Ice > Glacier meltwater ... | reverse complement strand
TGGCATTGAATGATATCATTAAAGAATTGCAAAAACCCGGACTAGATCCAAGAAGCGAATTAGAACAGTTTGAGTTTGCCAATATTTTTTCTATTGAAGAAGTGAAAGTTGGGTTGGTTTTACCCGGGCAGGTTACCAACCTTACCCGATTCGGCGCTTTTATTGATATTGGTGTAAAACAAGATGGTTTAGTACATGTAAGTGAAATTGCCAATAAATACATAAGTGACCCAAGTGAAGTGTTAAAGCTTGGTCAAAAAGTACAAGTAAAAGTAATGGAAGTTGATACTATTAGAAAGCGGATTGCTTTATCAATCAAACAAGCTGAACCGGGGAGTGGCAATCAATCTCCTCGAACAAATAATTATGCTGGAAAGCCATCTCACCATAAGTCGGATACTATAAAAACGCCTTCGCAACCAGATTTAAGTGAAATGAATGTTTCCGATGCTTTGCTTGCGCTAAAGAAAAAATTTGGGAAATAGGCGTACCTTCAATCAAAATCAATCAAAAAAAATATTAATGAAAATTATTTTCGTTTTACTAATCTTGTTTTCTGTACAAATTTCGATAGCGCAGAATAAAGTATTTCCTGTAATAAAAAATTTTGGTGCCGCAACAGAAATACCTTTTGCTACTGTTACTATTGACCCTAAAGTAGATTATAAAATATTGATTGATGTAGTAACTGCTGCCGAAAAACCAGAAATGATTAATGAGAATATTGAGAATATTGCTAGGATCATTAATCTACATGCACTTGGTGGAGTAAGTGCCAAAAAATTGCATGTAATTGCAGTATTTCATGGAGGTGCTATAATGAATATTTTAAACAATACTGAATATCGTAAAAAGTTTGGTGTTGATAATCCTAATATGGCATTATTTGCTACTTTAAAAGAAGCCGGTATTCCAATGTATGTATGCGGACAAACACTATTTAAAAGAAATGTAGATATAGCAACAGTTGTACCTGAAGTGTTGCCAGCTTTATCTGCTATTACTACTGTTACTACTTATAGTGCCAAAGGATATACTGTACTTAAGTTTTAATAAAAAACAAAATAATTAAATTGAAAAATATACCTGAAATACTTGCAAAACTGCAGATCGATACATTAAATGAAATGCAGTTAAGTACTCAAGCGGCAATTCTAGATCATAAAGATACTTTGCTACTTTCTGCTACAGGTACTGGTAAAACATTGGCTTTTTTATTGCCTTTATTAGCACAATTGAATCCAAAGAGTAAACAAATTCAGGCATTGATATTAACTCCATCTAGAGAATTAGCTATTCAAATTGAACAAGTATGGAAAAAAATGGGGACTGGCTATAAAATTGTTTGTTCCTATGGCGGGCATGATATGCCAACTGAAATACAAACTTTAGTTGAGCCTCCAGCATTGTTAGTAGGAACCCCAGGAAGAATTGCAGATCATTTAAAAAGAAGAAGTTTTGATCAGCATTATATTAGAACATTGGTGTTTGATGAATTTGATAAATCTCTAGCGCTTGGGTTTGAAGAAGACATGGAGTATATTGTAAAGAAACTAAAGCAGTCTGTTCAAAAAATATTTGTTTCTGCAACTGCTGCTATTGAAATACCAGCTTTTGTAAAACCTGATGAGTTAGAAATATTAAATTTTTTAGAGGAACAAGATTCTGCTGCAGGTATTAGTCTGTTTAAAGTGATCTCTGATGAAAAAGACAAGTTAAATACATTGGTTAAATTATTGTGCAATTTGTGCAATAAGCAGGTGCTCATTTTCTGTAATCACCGCGAAGCTGTTGAAAGAACAGGAGAACTGTTGAAAGAAGCCGGTATAGCCAATACTGTTTTTCATGGTGGAATGGAGCAGATGCAACGAGAACAAGCATTGATAAAATTCCGGAATGGTACTGCAATGCATTTAGTTGCTACTGACTTAGCTGCCCGTGGGTTGGACATACCAGATATCGGGTATATTGTACATTATCATTTACCATCTACATTAGCAGAGTTTACCCATAGAAATGGACGAACAGCAAGAATGAATGCAAAAGGCGAAGTATATCTTATAATGCATAGTGAAGAGCCGCTACCTAAGTATGTGGATAGTGAGCCTTTATTATTTAAACTAAAAGATGCATCATTACCTGCAACATCTTTATGGTCAACTGTTTATATAAATGGAGGCAAGAAAGATAAACTCAATAAAGTTGATATAGTAGGTCTGTTTATGCAAAAGGGTAAACTTACCAAAGAAGAGCTAGGATTGATTGTTGTAAAGGACCATAATTCCTTTGTCGCCGTTGCAAAAAGCAGGTTAAATGATCTGTTAAAAGCAGTAAAGCAAGAAAAAATTAAAGGCAAAATGTTTCTTATTATGGAAGCAAAATAATAAATTACATGTTGAATACTTATATATGAAACTAAAGTACATCTTTATTCAGCTAGTCTGCATATCGTGTATTGCTGGTGAAAACAATGCTCAAGTATCTCAATTGAGCAATACAGAACAAGTAAGGTCCGTAAATACCCAAATTCAGCGATACCTAAAACCTTATAAACAGGCGCTTAACAACGCTATGGATAAGAATGATTATGCTGCATCATTAAACAGCTTAAATCATATTCTTTTATATGAACCCAATAATGGTCAAGCACTCTATTTAAGAGCTCGCGCTTTTGAAAATGTTGGTTTGTATGAAAGATCAATTGTAGATTTTGATAATGCACAGCGGGTTGGATATAAAGATCCTCAATTGTATTATTTTTTGGCTAAACTAGAAATGAAAGCGGGTTTAGGAGAAGAATCTTTTCAGTCGTTTAATAATTTTTTTCGCGATCAACCCTCTCAGTTTGCAAAAAAAGAATTACGTTATGAAAGTGGTATTGCCGCAAAAATGGCCAAAGAATATAAAGCATGTGTAGAGGATTTATCCTTCGTTATTAACGAAGGCAGAGACGAAGCAGATGCCTATTTTAATAGAGCTATTTGCTTTTCTGAATTGAATATTTTAAAAGAAGCAAAGCTCGACTTTAAAGAAGCTGTTAAATTAAAGCCTCAATTAAAGGATCATTGGTATTATATTACTTATGATAGAATTTACAAGAACAATTGCAAGCAAACCGAACAACAATTTTTAACCATCATTAATAAAGAGATGGGTAAGAAAGAATATTTTGATGCATTTATTGATGCACAATTAGGGCTAAAATGTTACCCTGATAGTAAATTGTTAATGGGTAAGCATTTAGAAGCAATGCTTACCCAGTTCGACTTATACTATGATGAAGTAATTGTTTTTTATCAGGATTATATTAAAAAGCATGGTGCCGACCCTGAAATGCAGCAAACGATGGATCAGCTTTTATTACCCAAAAAGCAAATCTCCGTTTCAGATCATTCATACGATAAAAATTATCCTAACGAAACAGTAATGCCTGAACGTAATGGAAAAGTTGCTGAATATATTAAACTTTGTGAGGAAAAACTATTGCAGAAAAAAGATTTATTGCTGGTGGTAGAATATTGTAATAATGCTTTACGTATTGAACCCAAAAATGCTGAAGCTTATGTGCTTAGGGCAAAAGCTTTTATGCAGATGGATAAACCATTTGAAAATTCGATTGCTTGGCGAGATGCTAATTCAGCTATTTTTTATAAATCTGATTTAACAGCTGCGTATATTATTAGGGGAGCAATGTATATGCAAGAAGACAAAAATGAATTTGCCTTGGCAGATTTGAATAAAGCAATTGAATTTAAAAAAGACAATTACGAAGCTAAAGTGATGCTGATAAAATTGTACGATAAAATGGGTAATAAAGAACAAGCTGATTCGCTTTACAAAGCAATTGTTAAAGAAGCACCACATCAAGATGAGCTAAAAGCATTGGCTAATAGGAACGTTCCAGTTAATTAGCTGCCCCATTAATTACTTTCTTGCACTTAGAGTAGTTAAAATTCTGTATTTTCATTACCTAAATGATTGCTATGAGAATTGTTCCATTCCTCCTTTCTTTGATTGTTAACATTGGATTGGTTTTAATATTAAACACTCAATTGCCAGTTGGAGGTAGTAAAACACCGAGGTTGGGTTATTTTCTTTCTCCACAGCATGGGTTCTGGCAAAATGCAGAGCCTATAAATTCCAACTACAACGATGATATTAAATTGACTGGATTAGAAAATAAAGTAGAGGTATATATTGATGATCGATTAGTACCACATATTTATGCTGAAAAAGAAAACGACGCATATTATGTGCAAGGCTATTTACATGCAAAATTCCGGTTATGGCAAATGGAATTTCAAACGCATGTTGCTGCAGGCCGATTAAGTGAAATTGTTGGTAAAGAAAGAATTAAAACTGATCAGTTTTTTAGAAGATTAGGGATGGTTTACGGTGCAGAGCGTACGCAAGAATATGTAGAAAAAAATAACCCCGAAATGAAAGAAGCCATTGATGCTTATGCAAAAGGGGTAAACGCCTACATCAGTTCATTAAAACCTGAACAAATTCCTTTTGAATATAAGCTGCTCGATTATAAACCTGAAAAATGGACAGCTAAAAAAACATATTTGTTTCAAATGTTTATGTCTTATGATTTAACAGGAAGAGGAGCTTCTACAGATTTACAAATGAGTAATGCTAAAAATTATTTTGGCTACAAAGATTTTGATCAATTATTTACCAATGCAAAAGATTCATTAGATCCAATTATTCCAAGAGGAACTGTTTTTACAAAGCCATCCATTGTTCCTAAAATTCCAAATGATATAGATACTGCCTACTTAAATAATATTGGAGGTTCTAGCATGGTTAATGCACCATTTATTCCTAATAAAAATAATGGAAGTAATAACTGGGCAGTAGCTGGTACTAAAACTAAAAGTGGTAGGCCTATTTTATGTAACGACCCACATTTGGGATTAAATTTGCCTTCTCTTTGGTATGAATTACAAATAACTACACCCACTCATAGTACCTATGGCGCAAGCTTCCCAGGGTCTCCTGCAGTAATTATTGGGTTTAATGATAGTATTGCTTGGGGAGTTACCAATGCAGGTAGAGATGTAATTGATTATTACGATATGAAGTTTAAAGACTCTAGCAAGCAAGATTATTGGTATAATGGCGAATGGAAAAAAGCAACCACTAGGGATGAAGTAATTAAAGTACGCGATTCAGCCGATCAGGTAGAGCATATTGCAATGACGGTTTATGGTCCTGTTATGTATGATAATACCTATAAAAATAATAGTACTGAAGGAAAATATTTAGTACTTAGATGGACTGCTCACGACCCTTCTAGTGGATTATTGCCTTTTTATTTATTAAATAGAGCACATAATTATGATGATTATTTAGCTGCAATATCTCATTGGAATAATACAGGGCAGAATTTTGTTTTTGCTTCAAAAACAGGCGACATTGCTATAAAACAACAAGCATCTTTTGTTGCAAGATGGAAACGCCAAGGAGATTTTATTATGCCAGGAACTGATTCTAGTTATGCATGGCAAGGAATGATTCCTACTGAAGAAAACCCGATGATTAAAAATCCTGTTAGAGGTTTTGTAAGTAGTGCTAATCAAGAATCTACTGATGGTACTTATCCATATTATTTAGGAGCAGGAAATAATTTTCCTATTTATAGAGGAATCATTATTAATAGGAAATTAGCTGTAATGAGTAATATATCTCCGGAGGATATGCAAAAATTGCAGATGAATAATTACAATGTATTTGCGGAAATGGCTCGCCCTATTCTAATGAAATACATCAATCAAAATACTTTGAATGCAGAAGCAAAAAAGTATGTTGATATATTAAACAACTGGAATTTAATTAGTGATATTGATGAAAAGGGGCCAACTGTATTTAATGCAATTTGGGATAGTGTTGAAGCCGCAATTTATAAAGATGAATTTGCTAAATCAAAATCTAGCTTGGGTTGGCCAGATGATAATGTTTTATTAGAAGCTCTTTTAAAAGGTAGTGCCTATTCTTTTGCCGACAATATTAATACAACTAATAAAATAGAAACTATTGCAGATGCAGTAAATGAAGGGTTAAAAACAGCAATTGAAAAATTAGTTGCTTTAGATAAAGAGGACAAACTTAGCTGGGGTAAATTTAAAGATACAAGGGTATTACATTTGCTAAAAATTCCTACATTAAGCAGTTTGCATTTACCTATTGGGGGAGGGCGACATATAATAAATGCTACAACAGATAATCATGGTCCAAGTTGGAGAATGATTGTGCATTTAACTGATGAAATAGAAGCATATTGTGTTTATCCGGGCGGACAAAATGGAAATCCTGGAAGTAAATATTACGACAGTTTTATTAATAGCTGGGCAACCGGAAAATATTATCGAATCTTATTTTTAAAACGCTCAGAAGCGTCTGTTAATAAACAAGTGAAATGGTTAATTACTTTTACTCAAGCTTAAACTTTTACAAATGAAATTTATTGTATCAATTATATTAACAGCTTTACTTGCATATGTTTTTGGATTGTTTACCACTTTGCCATGGTGGTGTTTTGCTATTTCATCTTTTGTAATTGCTGTTAGCATTCATCAAACTCCATTTAAATCATTTTTAAGCGGATTCATAGGATTGTTTTTATTGTGGATTTCCTTAGCTTTTTTAAAGGATATAATTAATAGTCATATTTTAGCTACTAAAGTTGCGCAGATTTTACCTTTAGGAGGGTCTTATATTGCTGTAATGTTTTTAACAGGGTTTATAGGTGGTTTAGTTAGTGGTTTAGCTGCATTAACCGGTAGTTTTACGAGAAAAGTTCATTAATTCCTTCTATCATCATGTATATTATTTAAATGAAGCTGAAAGAAGATTTTGGTAAACATTGGATCAATCATTTTAATGAATGTGTTACGCCTGATACAACAATTTTACTAGCTTCCAGTGGGGGTTTAGATAGTAGTGTTTTGGCACATTTATTTAAAGCAAATAATATTCCATTTGTTTTAGCACATGTTAACTTTCAGTTGCGTGGTGAAGAAAGTGAAAGAGATGAAAAATTTGTAATTGAATTAGGGAAAAGGCTATCTGTTCAAGTTTTTGTAAAAAAATTTGAAACTACTGAATATGCAGAAATTAATAAATTATCTATACAAGAAGCTGCAAGAGAGTTGCGCTATAATTGGTTCAGCGAGTTGCTTGAACACACTACTACTATCAATTTTATTGCAACTGCGCATCATACCGATGATAGTATTGAAACGATGCTTATGCATTTTTTTAGAGGAACAGGTATTGAAGGGTTAACTGGTATTCCTGCATGGCATAAAGAAAAAAAAGTAATTCGCCCGCTATTGCCGTTTACGCGTAAAGAGCTTGAAGCTTATGCATTAGCTAATGGGATAAAATTTGTTACTGATTCTTCCAACACCAAAGACGATTATACAAGAAACTATTTCAGGAATCAATTAATTCCTCAATTGCAAGAAGTATTTCCTCAAGTACGTGAAAATTTGCAACGAAACTTAATTCGTTTTGAAGAAGCATCATTGCTTTATAAAGAAGCCGTAGAACTTACAATTAATAAAATAATTGAGCAGAAAGCGAACGAATATCATATTCCAATTCTTAAGTGGAAAAAATTAGTTCCATTGCAAACTATTACTTGGGAAATTATCCGAAAATTTGGATTTGTTTCAGCACAGACGAATGAAGTAATAAAATTATTGGACGCTGAAAATGCTAGCACTATTTATTCAACTACACATAGAATTATCAAGAACAGAGCATGGATGATTATTGCGCAATTGGCAACCAAAACGAGTGAGTATATTGTTATTGAAAAGGAGGGAAGTACTCATTTTGAAAATGGAACAATTGAAATTAAAATAATTGCAAATCAACCCCATCCAATTATTCATTCCACAGGAGTTGAGTATTTGGATGCTTCAAAAGTTCAATTTCCATTATTGTTGCGTAAATGGAAAGTTGGAGATTATTTTTATCCTTTAGGCATGACAAAAAAGAAAAAATTATCTAAATTTTTTATTGATGCAAAATTGAGTAAAACCGAAAAAGAATCAATTTGGGTACTAGAAATGGATCAAAAAATTATTTGCATAATTGGAATGAGAATAGATAACCGATTTAAATATTCGGAAAAATCGAGCGAGCTATTTTCTATTACTTATCGTAAATAATCAATAATTGAGTTGTAAAAATTCTCCAATAAATTAATATTCGATAAGAATTTCGATGTAACTATCAAGAATACAATACCGTACAATGCTCCCCAAATATGGGCTGAGTGATTAATATTACCCGTTCCTTTATTAGCCAAATAGTAAGAAATACCCAAATATAGTGGTCCGAATATAAAACCTGGGATATGAAAAGGAATTGGGAAAATACCCATCCCCAGTGTTGGATATAAAAATATACCAGCAAAAATAACTGCAGAAACGGCTCCAGAAGCACCTAGGCTTCTATAATGATAATCGTTTTGGTGTTTAAAATAAGTAGGTAAAACACTAACAATTAATGCAGAGATATATAAGATAATGTAAATCGCTTTTCCTGCATCTCCAAAAATAACAGTAAATTCCTTTTCAACCATATCACCAAAAAGATAAAAAGAATACATATTGAAAACCAAGTGCATGATATCTGCATGAATTAGGCCGCTTGTTATAAATCGATACCATTGATTTTGATTGGTAATGGCAGGTGGATAAAATATCAAGTCGTCCATTACTTTCTCATTGGAAAATGCTGTAAAAGAGATGACTGAAGTAATTAGAACAATAATGATGGTAATAGTGATCATAGTTTGGTAAAGGTAGTTGTTTGCTATAAATGATGGTATTTTTCGTTTCGCAAAATGGTACATCCTCTATATATCTGCTCTGCTAAAATTAATCTTACCAGCATGTGCGGAAAAACCAATGGTGAAAAACTCCATAAAAAATTGGCCCTTTGTACTACAGAATTATCGACACCAAATGCACCGCCAATCAAAAACACAATTCTCTTATTGCTTTCATTTGCTCGTTGCTGTAAAAATTTAGCCAGTTCTGGTGAACTAATCAATTTTCCTTTTTCATCCAATAAAACCAAAAAATCATCTTTTTGAACATTTTGAAGAATTAATTCTGCTTCTGCCTTTTTTAGGTCATCTTCTGAAAGCTTGGCAGCATTTTTTGGGGCGGAAATTATCTGCCAATCGGCCTTGAAATATTTATTGATCCGTTGGGAGAAGTCGGTAATTCCAGCTTTTACATACAATTCATGCGGTTTTCCAACAGAAAGGAGTAATAATTTCATTGGTTAAATTTAATAAATTCCTACGAAAATGTTTATTCTAATATTTCATTTACTATTTGACCATTTTTTTCTTATCAAGTAGCTGCAATTAATTTATTTGGTGTTATATTGTTGATTATTTATATCAAATTGAGTTGATAATGGCTGCTGTATTCTGTTTTGGAGAATTGCTATTGCGCATGTCGCCTGTTTTAAATATGCAATGGATTAATGAGAATAAAATGCCAGTGTATATTGGAGGTGCCGAGCTTAATGTTGCTACAGCATTATCTTGTTGGGGTATTCCTACAAAATACATGACTGCTTTACCCGAAAATTATTTGTCCGATGAAGTTGTAACTGAAATTAACGGTAAAGGAATTGATACGTCTTCTATTCATTATCACGGGGAAAGAATTGGAGTATATTATCTTCCTCAAGGAGCTGATCTAAAGAATGCAGGAGTTATTTATGATAGAGCATATTCATCTTTTGCTTCTTTGCAACCAGGTATGATTAATTGGGACGAAGCATTAAAAGGTTGCAATTGGTTTCATTTTAGTGCAATTAGTCCAGCCCTTAATCCAAATGCAGTTTTAGTTTGTAAGGAAGCATTAGAAGCCGCATCTAAAAAAGGATTAACTATTTCAGTTGATTTAAATTACAGATCTAAATTATGGAAATACGGTAAAAATCCTGTTGAAATTATGCCAGAATTGGTATCGTATTGTGATGTTATTATGGGCAATGTTTGGAGTGTTCAAGATTTATTAGGAATTCATGTAGATGCTGATATTCATAATGATAAAGCTAAAAAAAGCTATGCTGCACATGCTGCACATCAATCTACTTTATTAATAGATCATTTTCCTAAATGCAAAGCAGTTGCTTACACATTTAGATTTACAAATGGAAATCATGTAGATTATTTTGCAACTTTTAATACAAATAAAGAAAATTTTGTTTCGGTAAGTTTTTCAACTGATAAAGTAATTGATCAAGTAGGTAGTGGAGATTGTTTTATGGGAGGATTAATTTATGGATTGTATAAAAATATGAAGTCTCAAGAAATCATCAACTATGCCGCAGCTGCCGCATTTGGTAAGTTACAAGAGATAGGAGATGCTACAAAACAAACGGTAGAAATGATAAAATCAACTTATTAAAATGGAAAGAGAAGAAGAAATAATTAATCAGATTTGTATTGGCGGGTTATTGCCATTGTTTTATCACGATGATATTACTGTTTGTAAAAACATTTTACAAGCATTGTATAATGGAGGCGTTCGTTGTATTGAGTTTACTAATAGAGGTAAAAATGCGTTAGTTAATTTTACTCAATTAATTGCTGTTAAAAAAGATTTTCCAGGTTTATTATTAGGCATAGGGACTATTAAAACTAGTGAACAAGCAACCGCTTTTATTGAAGCTGGTGCCGATTTTTTGGTGAGTCCTATTTTTGATACACCAGTTGCTGATGTTGCATACATACAAAAAATTGCATGGATACCAGGTTGTATGACTCCTACAGAAATACATGTAGCTCAACAAGCAGGTTGCAAGTTGATAAAGTTATTTCCTGGTAATGTGCTAGGACCTGGTTATGTAGAAGCAATAATGCCGCTATTTTCTGGAATTCGTTTTGTAGTTACTGGTGGAGTAGATATAACAAAAGAAAGTTTAGAGAAATGGATTAAAAGTGGGGTAGAAGGAGTTGGTTTAGGAAGCAAATTAATTACTAAATCTATTTTAGAAAATGGGGATTATCATCAATTAACTTCAACAACATCTAGCGTTGTAGCCATGATGCAACAATTAAAACAAAAAATCTAATCTCAATTAATTGATAAATATGCAAACTACTATTGGAAAATATCGTTGGACTATTTGTAGTCTCATTTTTTTTGCAACTACAATCAACTATTTAGATAGGGCTGTAATTAGTTTATTAAAATCTACATTAACTGCAGAGATGCATTGGAATGATGGAGATTATGCCAATGTTGAAATTGCTTTTAAAATATCTTATGCAATTGGATTATTATTAGCAGGAAAATTTATTGACTCCATCGGAACAAAAAAAGGATATGCTTGGGCTACTGGATTATGGAGTATTTCTGCTGTTGCGCATGCTTTTGCTAACAGTGTATTTGGCTTTGGAGTTGCAAGAGCAGCCTTAGGTGTAACAGAAGCAGGAAACTTTCCTGCAGCTATAAAAACTGTAGCAGAATGGTTCCCAAAAAAAGAAAGAGCATTGGCAACTGGTATCTTTAATTCTGGTGCTAATGTTGGAGCTATTATTGCCCCATTAACTGTCCCTTTTATTGCCGTTAATTTTGGTTGGAAGTGGGCATTTGTTATAACAGGTTTGTTGGGTTTTATTTGGTTGTTTTTCTGGTTAAAACATTATCATAAACCAGCTCATCATCCTAAATTAGGAAAAGCAGAGTTCGATTATATTCATAGCGATGTAGATGAGCAACCAACTTTAGATGAAACTCCAAAAGAACCTTTTACATGGCTTCGATTAATGAAGTACAAGCAAACATGGGCATTTTCAATTGGAAAATTGTTAACTGATCCTATATGGTGGTTTTATCTTTTTTGGTTGCCCGATTTTTTGGAGAGTCAATATCAATTAAAAGGAACTGCTATTGCATTGCCAGTAGCTGCTGTTTATACTTTATCTACCTTTGGAAGTGTTGGTGGTGGATGGTTGCCGCTTTATCTGATTAAAAAGAATTGGTCGGTCTATAAAGCGAGAAAATCATCGATGTTATTTTATGCGTTTTTTGTGTTGCCTATTTTATTTGCGCAGGTATTGGGACAAATGAATATGTGGTTAGCGGTGTTTGTTATAGGCTTAGCAGCTGCAGCTCATCAAGCATGGAGTGCAAATATTTTTACTACAGTTAGTGATATGTTCCCTAAAAGAGCTATTGGATCTGTTATAGGAATAGGTGGGATGTTTGGAGCTATAGGTGGTATATTACTTTCATTGCTTGTTCAAAAAAACCTGTTTGTTTATTATCGTTCTATCAATCAGATAGAAACTGCTTATTATATTATGTTTTTGGTATGTGGACTTTCCTATCTTTTTGCATGGGTTATTATGCATTTGCTAGTTCCAAAAGTTAAAGTTATTGCTGACGAATAACTCATTTGAGCCTATGTTTTATTATTTCACTGTTTGAGTTTATATTACAGCAAATTTTGTATAGGATGAATCATAAGCTAATCAAGGGACTTCTTTTTTTGATCATTTTGGGAACATCTTCTGTTAAAGCACAATTAATCGATTCGATGATGAATGTTTATGTGCAAGGTTTCCCTAAAGAAAAAATGCATATTCATTTTGATAAACAAGTTTACAATGCGGATGAAACTATTTGGTATAAAGTATATATAATGACGGGCAATGAATTGAGCCCACTAAGTAAAAATGTTTATGTTGAATGGTATGATACTGCAGGGAAATTAATTAAACAAACGGTAGCTCCACTATTTCAAGCAACTGCTAAAGGTGCTTTTGAGATTCCTATTAATTATAAAGGTGATTTTGTACATGTAAAAGCTTTTACCCGTTGGATGTTGAGCGATACTACCTTTTTATATGAAAAAGATTTAGTTATTAATAATCAATCGGCCTCGAAATCTTTAAATACTCCAAAAATTAAAACCACTAAAGTAGAAGTTTTTCCAGAAGGTGGTTTTTTAGTTCAAGGTTTAACAAGCAGGGTAGCATTTAAAGCTACCAATTCGGTAGGAATGCCTGTTCTAATTAGAGGTGTATTAATGAATAATAAAAATCTGGTGATTGATACATTAAAAGTAAAACATGATGGAATGGGGTCTTTTGCCTTTACTCCAGTTTTAGGAGTAGAATATTTTCTTAAATGGAAAGACGAGAAGGGAGTTGATGGAACAACACCAATTTCAGTTACAAAAACTTCTGGGGCAGTAATGCATGTTTCTACTGATAACGACAAAGCGTTAGTTCAAGTTACGAGATCAGCAACAGCAGGAGAAGAGTTCCAAAATTTAAACTTAATTGTACATATGAATCAAGAGCTTTTGTACAAAGTTTCAATTAAAATGAAAGATCGGTTTTCTCAAAAAGTTGAGCTGCCAATAGAGAATTTACCAACTGGGATTGTACAGTTTACACTGTTTGATAAAAATATGGTTCCTGTTTCGGAAAGAATCAAATTCGTAAATAATCATTTGCATGAGTATAATGTAAAAATGAATCCGATTACTGTTGGGCTAAACCGACGATCCAAAAATTCATTTGAAATTGTTGTTAGTGATACTGCTTTTACCAATATGTCGTTAGCAATTACTGATGCCGATTTGAGTTCTACAGATGAGCATACTATTTTATCAGATTTTTTATTGTCTAATGAAATTAAAGGGTATATACATAATCCATCTTATTATTTTAAAAGCGATAATGATACAATTGCGGCTAAATTAGATTTAGTAATGATGACCAATGGTTGGCGTAGATTTGATTGGGATAAAATAAAAGCCGCTATACCACCTTCTATTAAATACTTTCCCGAAACTGATTTTATGACTTTTCAAGGAAAAGTATTTGGAGGTAAGTTTGCAAACACAACTAATTCAACGCAATTAAATATCATTACTGTAGGTAATGACAGTAGCAAAAATTTCTTTTTTGTTCCAGTTGAAAAAGATGGCAGTTTTCAACAGCCTAGTGTTTTCTTTTTTGATACAGTAAAAGTATACTACAATTTCAATGGCAAAAATAATTTGGGTGAAACAACTCAGGTGCAATTTGATAATGGATTGCTTAGAAAAGAAAATTATGCAACTATTAGATACCTTCAAGAACATACAACTAGTTTTTGGTCAGATAGTTTGGCAAATCGTAAGATGAATTTTTTCTTGTCGGAACAAGAAAAATTAAGAAGAGCTATGGCTTCTGCAACACTTGCAGAAGTTACGGTAAAAGCAAAAAAGAAAAATCCGATCGATTTACTGGATCAGCGGTATGCTTCTGGTTTATTTTCTGGTGGTGATGGTTATAGCTTTGATTTAACAGATGATAAAATGATTGGCGCATTAGATCTTTTTACATATTTGCAAGGTAAAGTAGCTGGATTACAAATATCCACTGCTGGCGGTCAGCCAACTCTAAGTTGGAGGGGTGCTACACCTGATTTATTCTTAAATGAAATGCGTTCAGATGTGGGTATGGTACAAAGTATGAACGTAAATGATATTGCGTATATCAAAGTATTTCGACCGCCGTTTTTTGGATCATTTGGAGGTGGCGCAGGTGGCGCTATAGCTATTTATACCAAAAAAGGAGGAGATACGAGAAGCTCTTCTGCTACAAGCACAGGAATGAATACCTCTATTCTTGCGGGCTATACAAGGTTTAAAGAGTTTTATAGTCCTTCATATGATAAAACGCAAACCAATTTTGATCCAGATATTAGAAGTACTTTATATTGGAATCCTTACATTATCACCAATAAAAAAACACCAAGGTATAAAGTAGAGTTTTATAATAATGATATTAGTAAGAAACTACAGATTGTGTTGGAAGGAGTTAATGGGGATGGTAAGATGGTAAGGATGGTAAAAGTGATAGAATAAATTTACTAGCTGAGTTCCTTTAAAGCAGATACAAATACATCTAGTTCTTTTGTAGATGTAAATACATTAGGTGTAATCCTACAGCCTTGTACATTGGCTGTATCTATGGCAACTGTATAAATTTTGTATTTTTTCAATAGTGTTTCTGCTAACAAGGCAGGCTTCATTCCTTCAATTCCAACATTCGCAATTGCGCATGACCTTGAAGCTTCTGATGGAGTATTTACTTTTATTTTACCAACATTTCTCACTTTGCTAGTCCAATACTGTTGTAGGTACCTTAAACGTGCTTCTTTATTATCAGCTCCCAATTGACGGTAGAAATCAATAGAATCTTTAATTGCTAAAAAAGTATGAACAGGAGTAGTTCCGATATGACTAAGTCTACTAATAGTATCAATGTTTTGCGCTTCAGCTATTAGTGGCCAAACTTTAGTAATGTGTTTTTTATTTACATATAAAATACCCACTCCAAGTGGAACAGATAACCACTTGTGTAAACTAGCTCCATAATAATCGCAATGTAAGTCTGGTATATTAAATTGAATATGGGCAATTGCATGTGCGCCATCAACCATTACTTCAACACCTTTACTATGTGCCATGTCACATATTTTTTGAACTGGTAGTATTTGTCCACTAATATTTACCATATGGCAAATCATCAACAGTTTTGTTTTTGGGGTAATGGCGCTGGCATATAAATTCACTATTTCTTCATCAGAGCTTGGGTGAAGTGGTAATGAAATAATTTTATTTACAATGCCATGTCTTTTACTAACTTGTTTAAACATTTCTAGCATTGCACCATAGTCTTGCTCTGCCATTACTGCTTCGTCGCCAGACTCCCATGGATAGCCACTAATAATCATGTCTAATGATTCAGTAGTATTTCTTGTAAGTATAAATTCATCTGAATTACAGCCCACCAAATTCGCAACCTTTTCGGTCATGATTTTCTTGTCTTCAAACTGTACATTTCGCATATAGTATGCACCTTGATAGTTTACATCTCTAATATGTTGAATATAGTTTTCTAGAATTGGTTTTGGTAAAATATTGTAATAACCGTTTTCTAAATTAATATAATCAGGTTTTAAAAGATAGTAACTTCTTATGCCTTCCCAATAAGACTCATCTTGAGCCAGTTCAAGTGGGGATTTATTGTTGAAGCTCGTTATCCATGACGCTAAAGAAGAATTAGCAATTGGGGCTGCAATACTAGTAAGCATAATGCTTTTTAAAAAACTACGTTTATCCATAACAAACAATTGAATATTACTTATAAATGTTTAATCACATAATTGCTGATCGACAAGTAAATTTTTCCTGTCTTAACACCCTCGGCTTTCATTTTCTTACGATCTATATCAGTGTCCTTCCCCATAAAGTTAATGGGTATTTTTATTCTTTCAATTTCAAAGCTTACTTCCACAAGGGCTGGTAAAACTTTAGTTGAATTTTCGTAATTTAATTTGAGATTATAAGCGCCATCTTTTTTTGTGCTTATTTCTGTTTCAGCAACTCGCATATTGGTGATATCTAATAATAATAAAGCTATTGAGAAGTCTGCTTTTTCATCGGTTGGAATAATATTAAGGGCTTTGTACTTTTTCCCATTTTTAATGATATCACCTCTAGGGACAGTAATAAATGAATATTCAAATAAGCGATTTAAGGAGAAATCTAAACCCCGTTTAGGAATCATTACAAAATCTGAAGAGGAGAATTTTATGGGCTTCCCTTTCATATAATTCATTGATGCATACTTAGTAGGCATATTGATAAAATTAATATCGATATCTAATTTTAACTTGGCAGAAAACTGCTGAATGGAATCCATTCGCTGTTTTATTTTTAATAAATCAGCATCAATATTTTGGGCATTGATTGATACTGAAAATAAGAAGAGTACTATAGCCAGAATGAATTTCATTATCCAATATCTTTTTTATGAAATAAATAAATACCAATTCCCATAAATAGGAGCGTATAAGTAATAAGTAGTGCAGAATTAAAATATATAATATTCCAATCGATTGTGTAATTAAAAAAATTTTGCCAGGTATCATTTAATTTTGCAAAAAACAACTGATTGAAATAGGTATTTCCGAAATCTACTTTTAGTAATAAATTTGATAGGATAAGAAAAAATGCAGCAATGATCCATGTTTTGGTAGCATCTTTAAATATTACTGCAATAGTTAAACTTGCAACTGAAAAAAACACCATTGATAATGCGCCAGATACAAATGCATACTGCAATCGAATAAAAGCATCGTTTGACTCAAAAAAATTGAGTGTGTTTAAATAAACAATCAAGTCGCCTTTGCCAAATAAACTGTACGAAAGTATGAAAGAGGTAATTGCAAGAAATAAAACTACCATTAATGTGAAACCAATGACTACAATATACTTGCTTAAAATGAATTTCCATTTTAATATTGGTTGTAACAGCGTTGTTTGAATTGTTCTGTCTTTGTATTCTGTAGTTAAAGTGCCAGAAACAATGATCATTAAAATAAGGGGAAGATGAAACCAAAGTGTGTTAAGAATTAAGTATACTAGTAAATTTCCATTGAGTAATGTTCCTTCAAAAAAGAAAGTTTTTTTTAAATTATCCAATAATAAATCTAAAATATTTTTCCCTTGAAAGTAAGCACTGAAAAGGATTACAACTTCAATCATAAATAAAGATGCCAAAGCATAATAGGTTTTACTTTGCTTGAACATTTTAAAAATCTCTGCTTTAATTAGTGATTTCATGATGCTGTTATTTCAAATAATTTTTCCATATTTAATTCTGGTGTACAGGATGTTATAAAAATCTGTTCTTGATTTAGTTGGTGTATTAATGTAGATACTTTGTCGGCATTAATAGTTACATGAGCACACTGACCCTTAAAAACTACTTTGTATTCTTTTAGAGATGCTGAAGTTTCAATATTTGGTGCACATATCATATACGTTGAAGTATTTTCGGCAATTAATTGTTGAGCAGGTCCTTTATTAACCATTTTGCCATTTTTAATAACGTATAACGTGTTACAAATTTTACTAAGCTCTTCTATAATATGTGATGAAAGAATAATTGCTAATTTTTCTTTTTGTGCTAAGTCAACTATTAATTTGCGCAATGCACTTACGCCTAAAGGGTCCAATCCAGAGAATGGCTCGTCCAACACTAAACATGCTGGATTGTTTAATAAAGCAATTGCAATACCTAAGCGTTGCTTCATTCCTAATGAAAAATTACGAACAGGATCTTTTCTATCTAAAGGCAATCCTACTTTAATTAATGAATCTTCAAGCGATTTTTTATTGGTGTTTATCCCTTGAATGCTTCCGAAAATTTTCAGGTTTTCATAGGCATTCAAATAATCGTATAAAGCTGGGCCTTCAATTATTCCGCCAATTTTTTTATTGCTATTTGAGTTAATTTGAACGGTTCCGGCATCTGGAGTAACTAACCCAAATAAAATTTTGAATAGGGTTGTTTTACCTGCTCCATTTGCACCTAAAAGTCCACATATTTCACCTGCATTACAGCTAATACTTACATTGTCCAATACTTTTAAAGTACCGTATGATTTGCTTAAATCATGTCCTGTAATGATCATGATTTCAATTCTAGTTGAAGTTGACTATAATTAAATTTTGGAGTGTAATTTTTCTCCAAAAAAGTTCGTGACCAAAACTTTTTTTTGATTAAAAAAAGTGGTTGTTTTAACATAAAGTAAGGAACATAATGATACCATTTTACTCCTGCTTGAATATAATAGGCTTTTACTTCATCATTAATCCCCAATTCTTCAGCAGCTACTTCGGCAGCCATTCTTTGGCATTTAGATCCTATGTAAGTATTGGCAATTCTTCTATTAAATCCATGAATAAAAAATTGATCTTTTGCTCTTTTATAATTTTGGAATCTCGACCATCCATCTGCCATTACTAAAAAAATATGAATAAAAGAGAACATAAAACTCCAAATCCAAAAAAGTACCCATGGGGTAGAAGATTCATAATAAGCATTAACTAGTTTACCCCAATAGAAATAAGCTTCTAAAATAAATAGAATAAGCGAATAATAAAGTAGGCGACCTACTCTTAGATACGATGTAAACTGGCTGGGTTGTATAATATACACTGTCCTCAAAATCTGCTCTAAAATAGGAAAATTAGACTTTATAGGCAAAAAATTTATGTATTTCTGCGATGATATTTAATACCCATATTACTTTTATGGTATAAATACTTTTACTTGTAATACTTTTTGCAAATCAGTTGATAGTTTAGAAAGGATATCATACTTGGTTGATTTCTCAATTGCATCTATTGTGGTGATGTATTTTGTCCAATCTGTTAGTATTGCATTTTCGTTAGGAGTGTCTACAGCCAATATTCTTGTATCAGCATTAACTCTATTTAAATCGCTGTTGCCGTTTGGAATAATTACTGCTACTTTCCAAATTCTCTTGGGTACAACAATTTTTCCGCCATTAATGGTTTCAGCAGCTCCATTAGATCCTGTTCCGCCTCTACCATAGCTTCCCATAATAATATACACTTCATTTCCTTTTTGAACTTCTGCTCTCAAATAACTTTCTAAAGTAGCCCAAGCTTTTTGGTTATTATTGGGTGCTTGAGGAATCATATTGGTCATTAAGAAAGTTGCAGAATTGGCGTCTGTGCTGCTTGTTCTGTCTCCAGAAGGGCAGTTGTGCCCGCGATCGAATCCTGAACCGCTATAGCTATTGCTTTGTACTTTATAAAAACTAAAGGGTGTCATAATAAATGCAGCAAAATCGTCTTGTCTTGAAGTAGTTCCTAAATTAGTAGCATTTAAATGCCAGCTTACCCAATTAGGTGTTCCTCTTGAACTGCTATACGATTCCGCAAAATATTTCAAATCGATCAAATAGTTCTCTCCAACGGTGGAATCGGTAACTGCATTAGAAGGGTTGCCAAAAAGGAGATTACTGTTATCGCCAGACGCAGGTGGAACATCAATGCCACTAGCAAGAGGAAAACCCCTGCCTGGAGCAGCAACTGAAACAAATGGGTTATCAACTAAATTATCTGGTATTTCATTAAAAACTATTCCAGGATTTCCTACTCCAATTAGTGTTATATCGTCTATATTAACTCTAGTTGTGGCAGGTTTTCTAATTTGGAATCTAATTCTTTTAATACCTCCTAATTTGATGGTATCAGTTTTAAACGCAGTAGGAGATGTAGTTATAGTTGGCCCAACTTGATCGTATGTAAAGCCACTATTTACAGAAACCCATACACTTATTTGAGAAGCTGCATCAGCTCCATATGACGCATGTTTTATTACAATCATTGTAACACTATCGATATCGAAATTTGTACTGATTTTACCAGCACGTAATCTCACGGCTTGCTTATCATTAAATACATCGGCGGTTAAATTGCCTAATAATGCGTCTTCAAATGACCATGAACCTGTTTTTAATGTAACATCAGCAATTGCGTAAGCAGCTTTTTTGTTCAATTCAAAATCTTCCTTAATGATGTACGGGGCTGGTTCATATTTAGGTAAACCGTCGCTTGGTGGATCAGTATTTTTTTTACAGGAAATTAAGGTAAGTGCCAATAAAGTGCTTAATAGAAATTTATACATTAGAAGGGGTTTTATATTCAAAGCGAATATAAACCCGATAAGTAGAAATACGTAGTATTTATACTCTAATATTTATTAAAGTATGCAAAATGAGCACAAACTGTGTATAAGGATTGCCTTTATTCTTTTTTAACGTCTTCATCCTGCAATAATTCTTCAATAATAGGATTAACTGCATTCATGAATATAATTTTTTTACTAGCATCAATCCTATCGTCAGCAAAGAGTTTGCCAATTAAACGCAATAAATTTGTGCTTGGCTCGCCTTCTGCTCTCTCCACGTATTTAGTGGTACTCATAGTGTTAAACTCTCTTACTGTAGCGATGATGAATACAATAAAAAGTACAATGATAACACTTGTTAAAACAATGATATCTGTATTGTTTTCCATAATAGTTTTTTATTGTTTTTTCATATTAAAAAAGATGAGTAATCCTAGGATGGTTGGAGGCCAAAGTCCAATAAAGATGGCTCGGTCGTGGTCTTTTAGTATCACATAATAATATTCTGATATAAAAATCAGGATAATCACCATTGCTAGGATTAATAGTTCTGACGCCTTAAATTTCTTGAACATTGAGTAAAGTTTTATTGTAACGAATTATTCTTTTGTGTAATATAGTTTAATCTTCCCTGTGTAAATATATTGTGTGCATGTGTAACAGCAATGGCAAACAGCACGGCAAAAATTGCCAACAGGGCATTATAGTAAACAGGCGCCAACAACGAAAGTCTTATAAAAACGGTAACCAATACAAAAGCTGCGTATCTAAAAACATCTGGGTAATGAAGTGTGTATTTAAATGCAACTAGCATAAAAAGCAAATCAGCAAAAATAAGCATCATGTAAAATAGATCTATAGAGTGAACCAAAATTCCAGTATTTATAAAATTGAAAACATCATTAATGGCAAGAAAAAACAATGAAATAAATACAAATAAAGCAATATACTGTTTAAGGTTAGTAAACTGTAATTTATCTTTTGGAGCTGTTACTGGTCTGTGTTTCTGCAAGTGGTAATAAAGTGAAAGTAGCAGAAATACTACAGATGAGCCTAATCCATCGGAAACCATTTTATAAACTGGCTGTAGTTGATCCTGTACTGGAATATGAAAATTAAAATGTGAAAACTCTTTAAAAGCGGAACGCAGGAGTACTAAGCTCAAAATTTCTATTTGTTTACCGATTGAATTAGCAATGGATTGGGGAATAACAAAAACAAGACTAATCATTTCAAAAAATAACAGCAGGGTAAAAGAGATTTCAATTGATTGTAAAAAGTTCAATCGAGCTAGAGCACCAGGCAATACAAATAAACTAAAATGATTTATAATTGCAAGCCCCATACTTAAAATGAAACTTGTAATCAACAGTATGCTTTGCAGCCTAGCTACTTTTTTCCCCTTCCAGAATAGCTCCAAAGGTCGGTAAGTATAATCCAATATCAAATCTAATGAGAACATATATTAAGTACTTTAGACTTGGAAGATATTTTTTATGATTATGAAAGTAAAACTTTTTAATGAGTGGTTAATTCTCTACTGCCTTTATTTTCCTTAAACTGTTGTACATATCATGCATAATTTGCATGTGTGGTGCAGTTAAAACGGCAAGGCCTAAAAATAAATAACCCACAACCGCATTACTACTTATAAACATAAAACCAGTTAAACCAAATAAGGCAATTCCAACAATTGCTAAAACACTATATAATAATATTTCCTTCTTTATCTTATTTTGGGAATACAAATTATTTTTTCTTAGATAAGTAACAATATTATTAAGCGATAAAACCGAATGCCAAACAACAAAGTAGAAAGTAAAACCAAGCAGCATAGGCAGGTTGAAAAGGATAAACAAAATGATGGCTAATCGGATTAAGAATTGGCCTTTGTCTTTTTTGTCAGTGTTTGTATTTCGGAGAAAATAAATAAACGTTGTTGTGAAAAATAAAATTCCTGCAACAGAAATGATATTATAACGGTGAATATCGAGCCAGTTAATAAAAGCGGTATTGTCTTTGCCCGCTTGGAACATTTGGTACAAAGGTTTTACTTCTTCAAAATGATGAAGTAGGATAACCGAAAGGATCAGTAGCCCATAAAAAATAACGAATAATTTGCCTAAGAATGTATTTGTCTTGAATTGGTATAAATCTGTTTCTCCAAAATGATAAGCAGCAAAAAAGATAAACAAAAGATTACCTGCTAATGGAAAAAAACATAAGATTGCGGCAAATGCAAAAAGACGAGAAATGTAAACAACTAAGAATCTAATTTTTGAAAATGATTGTTTGCCAGTTTCGGCATTTTGTGAGGCTACTAACAAATCTGCGGCGCCATGAGGTACGCCCAATAAAAGAATTCCAATTAAAAAAATTAAGAATTGTGTATTAGTATCAACTGGTAATATGTATTGCTGAAAAAGAAGCAGCAAACAGCCCGACAGTAATAAAGCAATCCTTAACATAAAACATCTTTTTAAAATGATTTTTAAAAAAGTAAGAAGTGCAACACTATTAGCATTGCACTTCTATACTATATTGTTAAGCTTAAGCTTGAGCTTGAGATGTTGTTTTATCAGATTGTGCTAGTGCATATATCACTAAACCAAATCCAATTTTATTGATAGCGTCACCAATGTTGTATACTATATCCATTGAAAGACCTTCAAAAACTCTTACCCCAAATAAACCACCGGCAGTACCAGCAATATATCCTACGGGATAAATAGCCCAACCAACCAATACGAACCAACCAAGTGTTTTTACTGCTTTGTTAACAGCAGGACCAGCATTACCTGCAAGTTTGGCTACTTCACCAAACCATACTAAGTAAACGATGTAGAAATAAGCAATACCGCTTATTAATCCCCAAATCCAGCTTTGGGTTTGTTTACCATAAATAGCTTCACCAATGTAACCAGCTACTAACATTACAACTGATGCTAAAATCAGTTGCCAAAGTAAACCAGCCTTACCACCAGCTTTTTTGGTAATAAGATAGAATTCTACGCACATCAATGGAACTGTTAAAATCCAGTCAACATAACGGAAGAAAATAGGAGATTCGCCTGTTTCTAGATTGTAACCTCTCATGTAATAATAATGCACTGCAGCAATAAAAGTGATAAGACCAGAAACAAGAACAGATGTTCGCCATTTTTGCGGAACGTTGTTTAACTCAAAGAAAAAGAAAACAGAAGCGGCCATCATAGCCATGGTGCCTACAAAAAATGTAAACGCCACATAGTTGTCGGTTGCAATCGGGAGTACCCCAAGTAGTGTTGAATGCATAAATAACTGTTTTAGGTTAAAAAATGATTGTGTTACCCATAATGATTAATTATTTTACTTTATGAGAGCTTAAATTTAACAGTTTATTTATTGTAATGTTTAAAAAAGTATTAAAATTTTAATCTTTTTTCAAAAATTAATTTGTTATGCCATATTTTGTTAAGCTTTTCTAATCGGAAGTGATTTAATACATAAACGGTAATCTTAAATATATTGCAAAATTGTTTTTTATTTATTTCCGTACTTTTTTCTTGCAAATCAAATGTGGAAGTTATTTAATATAATATTAAACAGAAACGGTTTGGTTAAAGTATCCGAATTTACTTCATCAACTTTTCACACTTTTTCCAATACGAAAAAAAGGAATTGTAATAGCCAGATACTTCGGGAAACATCCATTCTCTGCTGTCTTTTTTGCCGGGATAATGAGTAAAGGCTGGGTGCTCTTTAGAAAAAATTATTTCTCCTCCATTTATACTTGAATTTTTATATATATCGATTATGTCAGCAATCTCTCCAGTATAAATCTTAATACCGTGAATGTTTTTAGATAAATCAATTGCAAACTGAATAACTTTTTCACTTACAGGATATTTCTCAAAATGGGATGGTTCAAATAATAGCAACCTGTTTGCATCTTCATCTTTTCGCCAAAGTAAATCTAAATTATAGGTGTTATATATAAGTGTGGGCTTGTTTATATTTATCGACGGAGTTTCTGTAACTGGCAATTTGGTTTGTAGCAATAAATTGCTGGTTGTTTTTAAATTATCAGGGATAAGCATAGCCACTATTGCTTCATAGCTTTTATCTATGAAAGTATTTTGCTGCTTGCTAAAACTGTATTTATTTATATTCTCTTGGTTAAAATAATATTTCTTAGAAGCAAATGCAGCAGCCACCCATTGCCAACTGCAATTGTTGCTGGCAATATCTCCGTCTAGCAAATGGTAATACATCCATTTAGAAGGTTCCAGCCAATGTGCTTTTGCCATATTGCAAACCATCGAAGCGGTGTACATGCGTATATGATTGTGCATATAACCGCTGATATATAATTTTTTTATCTGTTCATCTATTACTTCAATACCTGTTGCAGCTAATTCTATTGCTTCAATCATTTGATGATGCAAGACTTCTGGTTGTGGTTGTTTAATATCTTTCCAAATATCATCTTGCTTGTGTTGCCATATTCTTTGATAATATTCCCTCCAAGCAAGCTCTTGCAAAAACTTTTCAATTTGATAAGGCTTGTAACCTTTTTGTAAAACTGTTTCCATCACTTGCTTTACAGAAATAATTCCTCTCGAAATGTAAGGTGATAAATAAGTTACAGCACCGTTAATAAAATTCCTTGTTTTGCTATATTGTAAAGGATCTATGTGGTTCATCCTTTCAATGATACTCTTATAATCTGTTGGAAAGATAAATGCTGGGTTTTGTTCCGTTTCAGAAAATAAATTTAAATTCATCTTAACGCTTACTTATTTTATTGTGGGTAATCATTCGCTGACGGCTGCATTTAAACCGGTCAACATCATTTTCTCGCATAACTTCATGCTTAGTGGCTCGCCCTTTGGTACGCTCACGCCAAAGTTTAAAACTAGAAGGTTTTAACTCAGTACGCATCAATTTTATTACATCCTGCTGTTTTAATCCAAACTGCGTTTCAATTGCTTCAAAAGTAGTTCGGTCTTCCCAAGCCATTTCAATGATTCGATCTTTATCGATCAAACTTAAATTTTCTAGCGTTACTATTTTCATTTTATTGATTTCATTTTTTGCATCCTGCATTTATCACTGCAATATTTTACTTCTTCCCAAACTTTTTCCCACTTCTTTCTCCAACTAAATGGTCTATTGCATACAATGCATATTTTAGCAGGTAGATTTTCTTTTTTTATAGTTTTCATTACCCAAAATTAATTTGCATAGTGTTATCTTTCTTTTTACTTTTTCCTTTGGTGTGCATTGCTAAAATATTTACATTATTTTTTTGTACTTCTTTCGATTTTTTTGTGTTCCATAATTGCTTTCTTGCAAAAGCAGCAGCAGTTTTTAAGTCTATAATTGGTTCTGGATAATTTGTTCCTATTTTACATTCATACAGTGCTTGTTCCAACTCTGACATGATCCAAGGTTCATGAATTAAATTTTCGGGTAAATGTTGTAAAGCAATAATCCATTTTTTAATAAATATCCCTTGTGGATCGTGGTCTTTGGATTGCTTTATCGGATTGTAAGTTCTAATTGTGTTTACGCCCATTGTACCTGCCTGCATCTGAAATTGAGGGTAATGAATACCTGGCTCATAATCTAAAAATTGTTGTGCCAAATGATGAACTCCAGCTTGCCAAGGCTGCCAAAGATGGTGTGTGAGGAATGAAACCAGCATACTTCTCATTCTGAAATTGAGGTAACCCGTTTCGATAACACATTTCATGCAAGCATCTACCAATGGGTAACCTGTCTCTCCATTTTTCCATGCTGTTACGTAAGTTTCGTTTTCAATATTTCGGATATTATCAAAACCTTTATTCAGATTTTCAAACTCAATCCTACATTCATTTTCAAACTTTTGAATAAAATGGCAATGCCAATGAAGCCTATTAATAAAAAAATTGGTATTAAACTTATCTCCAGTTTGCTCAATTGATTTTAGTGCTGACTGATAAATTTGCTTCATGCTCAGGTTACCCCAAGTGAGGTAAGGCGAAAGTCGACTACAACTTTTCCTGCTTTCCAACGGTTTGCTGATGTGCTTGCTATAATTTATTTTTCTATGACTTAGAAAACTTTTCAAGTAATCATTTGCATATTCTTCACCTCCAGGTTGAATAATTGGATTATTAGAGGTGATGATTTTGTAAAAATGTTTATTTTCTTTAACAGAAGTAAGTAGTTGACTTATCTCTATTGTTTTCAAACTCTCTAAATTAACTTCAATCACAGGGGCGTTCATTACGGTATGCCAATGTTTGCTAAAATCTTTTCTGTTTTTTAGTCCTCTTATAACCCCATTAGTAGGTGATTCTATCCATTTAATATGATTGTTTTTGCAAAATATCTTGGTCAATTTATCTCTATCAAAACTTAATTTATTACCAGTTTCTTCATGAGAAAAAATGTGTTTAACCAAATAATGGTCAGTTATTTTTTGAAATGCAATGATTGCCTCTGAATAAATAATGTTGATGACTAGATTGTATTTTTCTAAACCTTTTTGTATTTGTTGGAGCGATTGATATGCAAATCTCCAATGCCTATCAGAACTATCTCCATAATTTATAAGTGATGGTTCAAAACAATAAAGCAAAACAACAGGCAATCCATCTTCAATAGCCAATTGAATTGGTTTATGATCACTAAGCCGAAGGTCTTTTTTAAACCATACTATATTTATTGACCGCTTCATTAAATTCGAATCATTTTTTTGGCTCTTAAAGTGTCAAGGGTTAATGTATTCCCTTCATTTAAGTTTTTATAAGCAATTACGTCACATAGAAAACCTTTGTGATCACCGCCTTCAAAACTGCTAATAATTTTCAAATGCATTACAGCCAAACAGTTTTTTAAAACATAAAAATTGTTCCATAGCTCTAGTTCATTTCTTTTTTGTAACCTACCTATTTTATCAATTGTTTTCCCCGATTTTTTACCTAGTAAATCTACCAACCTGTATTGTGTATCTGCTAACAGTTGTAGTACAAATTCACCCGAAGCTTCAACATTCAATAAAGTTTGAGTGCCATGATAAATACCACAAATAAAACGCTTTGGCTGCATGCTAATTTGAGAAGCATAAGTGATGATGTGCATGTTGCAATTATCAGTCATTTTGCTGCTTATACTATAAACTGGAAGGTTTACTCTGTTCCAAGGTTTTTTTCGTATCATAAGATGCTTAAATATTTTTCTGCATTTACTAAATGGGTATTTCTTTTTTCTTCACTCATTTTATCAAAAGTGCCTACCAACATACCCAGCCGGGGGTTTTGTAAAAAGAAATCGCGGTGTTCATGCATAAAGCGCCAGAACAAACCATCCCATACTTGCTGCCAGTCGCCTTTTTCGTAATTACTCATTTTCATTAAATAATTGCTACCACTAATATATGGCTTGGTTGTCATTAATCCGCCATCTGCAAACTGCGTCATGCCATACACATTGGGTACCATCACCCAATCATAAGCATCAATAAATAATTCCATAAACCATTTGTACACTTCGTCTGGGTCGAACTCACAGAGCAACATAAAATTCCCCAATACCATCAATCGTTCTATATGGTGACAATAACCGGTTTGTAAAACTTTCTTAATAGTAATATCAATAGGAGCAATGCCAGTAGTTCCTGTCCAGAAACTTGCAGGAATTTTTCGTTTAAATTTCCAATAATTAGTAGTTCGTTGTTTGCTGCCTTCCCTTTGGTATACGATTCGTATAAACTCACGCCAGCCAATAATCTGACGAACAAAACCTTCGACAGAATTTAAAGGTATATTGTATTTTTTAGCATGAGTTAATACTGCATCTAAAATTTGTTGTGGTGTAAGCAATCCGGTATTAATCATTGGTGATAGTACCGAATGATGAAGAATTATTTCATTGGCAACTATTGCATCTTCATACACGCCAAATTTCTCAAACCGATTTTTTAAAAAATCATTAAGCCAATCTTCCGCTTCTTTAAAAGTGGATACAAAATAATGAGGCGCTAATTTATTGCCATAATTTTTAGAAAAATGTTGCTCAACATATTTTGTTGCTTCAATAATGTAGCTGTTTGCTTTCGGAAAATTAACTGTTGGTACTACTTCTTTTTTAGGAAACTTAAGCTGGTTTTCAGCATCAAAAGTCCATTTACCTCCTGTTGGTTTACCATCAGTTTCTAATAATAGTTTCCGTTGCTTGCGCTGATAAGTGTAAAAATCTGTTTGGAAATACCTATTCTTTTTGTTGAAATAATCATCTGCATCCTCCATTGTATTTAAAAAAGATGGAGATTCATAAACCGTTAATGCAATTGAATGTTTTTTACACGTAGATACAATTCGTTTATTTAACCAAAAATCCACCACATCTGCAATATGAATACTAGTTATGTTATGGTGATATAAAAATTCAATCAATTTCTTTATTTCATTTCTTTCATCTGCTGTTTCAATGTACTGAACAGTAAAGTTTTGTTCTTTCAGGTAAGCCTCATAAAATTTCATTCCAGAGCGATGTAGTATAATTTTCTGTTGATGAAAATTATAATGACGGAAGAAAAGACATTCTTCCACGAGAAAAACCTGCCTATTTTTTTGCAGGGCTGGATGGTGTTTAAACATCTGGTGGGGGAAAATTAAGGCAACTTCGCTCATGTGTTTTATCAACAAATTGAGCTCTATAATGTTTAATTATCAATCAGTTTACTTATTTGGCATCCTAAAACAGATGGATGAACGCATGAATTTCTTGATTTTTTTAATCCCATTTGTAGAATAAAGAAACATTGAATATGCATTATTTCAATGAAAAAATCCCAATTTGTTAAACAATTTCCTAAAATTCGTGTTTTGACTTCTTTTTTAATTTACATTAATAAAGTGCAAAGTTATTTTCACTGATACTTTATGTAGTAATTTGTGGGTCATAATGAAATCGCAACACCAAGTAACAATAACAGTTTTGATGGCTTCGTACAACACACCTTTCAATATGGCTAAAAGAGCTATTGATTCGGTTTTAAATCAAGATTTTCAAGATTTTGAGTTAATTATCCTCGATGATGGTAGTGATTATAATGTTAGCACCAAGCTTCTCGAATATGTACAAAAATTTGATGATAAAATAAGTTATTTTAGGCATACAAATAGGGGACAATCCAATAGCATTAATAGAGGAATTCAATTTTGTAACAGTTCTTTCATTAGTATTATAGATGCGGATGATGAATACAAACCAAATCACTTATCTACTTGCTTAAAAGCAATGAGCCATCATGATTTGATTGCAACTCACACTGATACTATTGTGAACGAAATTGAAGACTATTATGTACCAGATAAATATAATAATAATAATAACATCCATGTTGATGATTGTATATTATTTGCTACACTTTTTGGTAAAACAGAAGTTTTCAAAAAAAATATTTTTGAAAATAAATATGCTGCCGACAGTGAATTTTATGAGAAGGCTTCAGAAAACTATAAAGTAGCAAAACTGCCGACTCGAACTTATATTTATTACCGAAATTACATCAACAGCATTACTGCAAATATGAAGCAAAATAATGCTTTTTTAAGTATAAATTATGTAGATAATGGTTGATAATATTCATTATAGAAACTCTACTAAATTTATTTTTGCTACATTAATTACTGGTGTTTATGATGTAAATCGAAACGAAATATTAAAGAATAATGACTTCGGAATTATACAAAAATGGTATGATTCGGTTTTAAAGCTTCAATTAAATGCTATTGTTTTTCATAATACATTTTCAAAAGAAATTGTTGAAAAATATAAAAATGAATACATTCAATTCATTGAAATTAAATATGACAAAAGTTTAAATACCAATATTTTTAGGTATTTTGTATATCAAGATTATATCAATCAAAATTTACATAAAATTAGTGATCTTTTTGTTACAGATATTACAGATGTGGAAGTTATTAATAATCCTTTTGAAAGTAATGTTTACATGCAGAACTCGGATTATTTATTCTGTGGAGATGAACTTGAGACTTTAGATAATGAATGGATGCGAAATCACAATAGCCATCTGAGAAATTTAATGCCTGGGTTTAGTGCTTATGAATCATTAAATCAACAAGAAACCTTACTTAATTGCGGAGTTTTTGGCGCAAATATATCTGTAATGAAATTGATGTTTGATAAGATGGTAAATATGCACAAAGCTTTTTCTTATACAAACACAACAGATTACACTTTAGATATGGGCGTTTTTAATTATGTAGCTCGAACTTCTATTACTCACAAAATTTTTCATGGAGAACCAGTAAACACAGTTTTTAAAAAATATGAAAGTCAACGAAACGATTGTTGGTTTAGGCATAAATAAATACCAGTTTTTAACCTATTAAATTTTCTAAATGGCAACATATAGCATCAAAGGAATTGACTCTTGGGAACGGTTTTATAGAGCTAATTTTATTAACAGCTTAACTGGTTTTAAGTCTGTAAACCTTATTGGTACTGTAAATGGAGCTGGCCAACCCAATCTTGGCATTTTTAGCAGCATTGTTCATATTGGCTCAAATCCACCTTTAATTGGATATATAAACCGACCAGTGAATGCCGCCCCACACACAATGGCTAATATTGAAGCTACTGGAGTGTACACCATCAATCATATTCATCCTTCATTTGTGCATAAGGCGCATCAAACTAGTGCGAAGTATGAATTGGGTATCAGCGAATTCGAGGAAGTTGGATTAACGGTTGAGTATAAGGAAAATATTGCGGCCCCGTTTGTAAAGGAAAGCAGTATAAAATATGCACTATCCTTAGAAGAGATTATACCTATAAAATTAAACGATACTTTTTTGGTAATTGGCAAAGTGATATCCATAGAAATAGAACAAGAAATTGTTTCAGAAGATGGATTTCTTCATCTGGATAAAGCAAATTCTATTTGCAGTAATGGAGTTGATGGTTATTATACAACTGAATTAATTGAGCGTTATCAGTACGCCAAACCCGGTACTCAACCACAAAAATTGAATTAAGATGGTTACTGGAACATTTTTATCTGCCCGTTGGGAATACCTAGCTATGTTTAATTATGAAGTGGATGCCGCGGTACTTCAACCACATTTGCCGCCTTACACCGAATTAGATTTGTACAACGGTAAAGCAATTGTAAGTGTAGTAGGTTTTATGTTTAATAATACTAGTGTAATGGGAATTAAGTGGCCTGGTTTTGTAAATTTTGAAGAAGTAAACCTTCGATATTATATTAAATATTTTGATGGCAAAGAATGGAAGAGGGGAGTAGGATTTATTTCTGAAATAGTGCCGCAATTTTTAGTTGCTGGTATTGCTAACTTATTTTACAATGAGCATTATAGTACTGCTAAAATGAATCATACTATTAATCATATTAACAATGATCTGCAAGTAACTTACAACTGGAAAAAGAAAAATCAAGATTGGAATTTGATGTGGATAAAAGCCAAAAATGAATTAATTAATATTGAAATTGGCTCTGAGGAAGAATTTATTTTTGAGCATTATTATGGTTACAATAAATTGAATGAAACTACTACTATTGAGTACTCGCTAGCTCATCCTCGTTGGCAGGTTTACCCAGTAACCGATTATAAGCTTGATTGCAATGTAGATCAACTTTACGGTTCAGAATTTGTCCCTTTTATACAAAATATGCAACCAGTTTCAGTATTTCTTGCAAAAGGCTCGGATGTGAATGTAAAGATGCCAAGGAAGTTTACAAAAGCAAGCTTTTGATTTTTATAAGGATTCTCATTCGCTTCGCTCGCACGTTTCCTCTCCTATGGGGCTTACTCAAAGCCCTAGTTCGCTTCGCGAACGGTCTTTATTATTTTATTCTCTTAACCGAACAAGTTCGGCATAATCTAGAAGAAAGGATGCTCATTCGCTTCGCTCACTCGATCCATTTTGTATGGGGCTTACTCAAAGTCCCAGTTCGCTTCGCGAACGGTCTTTATTATTTTATTCTCTTACCCGAACAAGTTCGGCACAATCTAGAAGAAAGGATGCTCATTCGCTTCGCTCATTCGATCCATTTCGTATTGGGCTAACTCAAAGCCTCTCAAGTAAATACTTTGCATTTACTTGGCTTTATAATTCCTCGAACTTACAAAAGCAAGCTTTTGACGTTCTCGAAATAATAATGCCCCGCACTTCGTGCGAGGCATTTGTGACCGCGTTAGGATTCAAACTAACGATTGTAAATCAATGATTTATATGCAGTTATCTTATATTCAAGAACTTTTTGTGAAATATTAACGATTTAAAGCAAAATAGCTTGTTTAGAATACTTTACTAGAATAAAGTTATGTAACTGATTTGAATTATGATAAAAAAATTAATAGAAATCGAGGTGTTTTACCACAAATTAAACCCATTTTGACTTTTTATATTTTGAGGATGATGGTGCATTGGAAGTCGATAAAATACACCCTCTTTGATATATAGGTTTTTTGCCATAGATTCCCAATAAACTTATTTTGCTAGGAGTGCACTTTTAGACCTCGCTTTTTTATGAATTGTTGTTATACAGAACCATTTTTTTCTAAAATCAATATTCTAACTCTTTCCTCTAGTTCAGGTTTTATTGATATTAATAAATGTCCGTCTTCGTCTAAATCTAGAATAACATCCGAGAGCTCATCTTTTGAATGTAAAAATATATTTAATGTTGCAAATTTTTTATTTGGCATTACTGCAAAAAAGGAATTACTAATTGTCAATGATTTCCATTCTAAATCTGGAAAGTTTATGGTTTCACCTTTTTGAATATTGCAATCAATCCCTTGAATAGCTATTCCATTAAAATTATTACCATTACTTGAAAGTATCCCTAAATTTCCGTTGTGATATTTGTATTTATTTATTAAAATAGGGTGAAAATTTATTTCTAATTTTTCATTAAATGTACCATACCAAATAATATGTGCATTATTATCCATTTTTTTAAATTTGCCTTCGAAATAAATTATTTCAAAACCAGCCCCCCATAGTTTTTGAATTGACCTTTGATTAAAAGATTCTAGTGCCAACATATTGGTAATTGTTGATTGAGGTAGCGCTAATGAATCCCATGCCAAAGAAGGAGACTGCATTTTATCTATTCCAATAAAACGATTAGCTTCTTCAATAAATCTGCTAGCTCCTGACCCTATTGCATAAATTTCTCCATTTAAAGTATCTACGGATTTTTTCCAAATCCCATATTCATATTTCTTGAAATCATAAAGTTCCTTATTTTTAAATGCAGCTATAATTAAATATGCTATTTTATCAAACTCACCAGTATCAATATTTTTTAAAAAAAATGATAAAACTGTGTCATCTACAATCTGATTTAAAAATTCAGTTTTTATTTTTATTAATAATCTTGTCATTTGTTGAACATCTCCTGCAAGTCCAACTATTAAATTATCAGAAATCACATATATCTTCTGTCTTAATTCAACAGGATAATTATTTCCATCAAAATCAATTTTGCCATTTAATACTGTTGGAATAAAAACATCTTCATCAGGTTTAAAATTGCTTGTTATCAATAAGTCACCAATCAGAACTGGTGTATGTTTATTTAAAATACCTGCAATAAGAGTCATTTCTTTTAATTTTTCAAAAAGTTCGAAACTATAAGTGGGTTGGTATAATAATTCCTTTTATTTGCTTTGCTTGGAAAATCCAGTCAAAGTGACCCCCTAATACCAGCGTAAACTGACCCCCCTTCGCCAGAGCAAAGTGACCCCCTTTCGCCAAGGCAAAGTGACCCCCTAAATATTGGTATAAGAATTAGTTGTTTTCGTAGGAAAAAAAGAGGATGTTCTTGATTCATCAAGTCCTTTCTTTTCATGTCAAACAAAACAATTGAGATGTTTACAATACGCCAGATACTTCGACTTTATAGCTCAGGTAAGGGAACAAAATCAATCAGCCAATCAACTGGTATTGCACGTAATACCGTTAAAAAATACCTGTATCGTTATGTTCTATCCGAGAAAACAATGGATCAGATTGAAGCAATGAGTGATGCTCAGATGTCGCGTTTGTTTTTAATTAATGGTCCCATTGTGGCAATTAATAAACGCTTAACTGATTTAGAACCATTACTGCCTTCACTATCAGCCAAACTTAAAAAACGTGGAGTAACCAAGTACATGGTATATGAGCATTATCTAACTCAGTGTCCAGATGGCTATAAAAGTTCGTCTTTTTTAGAAAAGCTCAATAAGTTTATGCAGGTAGGTAAGCCTTCTTTAAAAATGACCCATAAGGCGGGAGATAAAATGTTCGTGGATTTTACGGGACAAAAATTACAATTGGTGGATGCGCTTAGCGGTGAGATAAATGAACTGGAAGTTTTTGTAGCGATCCTTGGATGCAGTCAACTCACTTTTGTAATGGCTGTTCACTCACAATGCAAAGAAGATTTTATTCTCGGATGTGAACGTGCATTGCATTTTTTTGGTGGTGTGCCACAAGCGATAGTACCCGATAATTTAAAATCTGCAGTTACTAAAGCCAGTAAATACGAAGCCCAGCTCAATGATACTTTTGCTGCATTTGCTGAGCATTACCACACATTTGGATATCCCACTAGAACCTATAAACCGAAAGACAAGGCATTGGTAGAAGGTGCTGTAAAAATAAGCTACACCACTATATTTTCTAAGATTGATCAAAAGGTTTATCATCACCTAGACGAGATGAATAAAGACATACTTGTTCATTTAGAAGTTCACAATAACGCTAAGCTTACTGGAGAGAGCTATAGCAGGATGCAACAGTTTATAGAAATAGAAAAGCAAACACTACAACCCCTCAATCCATACTTGTTTGAACCGATGACCGTTCAACTATCAACGGTAAACAAGTATGGGCATGTATTGCTTAGTGTCGATAAACGCTATTACAGTGTGCCTTACAAACTAATCGGTAATCGATTGAAAATAAAATATACTACCACACAATTACAAGTGTATGAGGGTAACGAGATTGTAGCCGTTCATGAAAGATATATTGGCAAAGGGCTCAAATATATTACAACACAAGATCACCTAGCATCGCAACATAAATATGCGACAGACTGGAACCCCCAGAAATTTATGACTACTGCAAATGCTATCGGAGAAGGTGTAGCGCAGTATATAGCTAAGATATTAGCAAGAGAGGTTTACCCTGAGCAAAGCTATCGATCCTGTTCTGGCGTATTAAGCTTTGCTAAACGCGTGGGTGATACTAGACTCATCAATGCATGTAAACGAGCCGACAGTTATGGCATTTACAATTATGCCATCATTGATCAGATAATAAGATCAAAAGCGGATGCTATCCCAATGGAAGATGAGATACCAAATACAGAAATGCCATTACACGATAATGTGCGTGGCGCAAATTACTTTGAATAAAACTTGTATCACTAAACCCTAAAAAAAATACATGAACAAAGACACCTTGAAAAAAATGGGCGACATGCGTTTGCTTGGTATGCAAACAGCTTTTAAAACTTTTGTAGAGCTCCCGCCACCAGTAAGCTTTACCAATGATGAGATGGCACAGTACTTAGTACAAAACGAATGGGATGATCGCAAACATCGTTCGTTGCAGCGAAACATTAAAACAGCTAAGTTCCGCTATGTGGCAGATGTTGATGGCATTGATTTTGGTAACAAAAGAGAACTGGATAAAAACCAGATAGATCGTTTATTTACTTGTGAGTTTATTAAAAAAGGACAAGATGTATTTATCACAGGTAGTACCGGTACAGGCAAGAGTTATCTGGCATCCGCTATTGGTCGCCAGGCTTGCTTGCTCGGGTTTAAAGTTTACTACACCAATACGGCCAAGCTACTTTCTATTTTAAAAATGGCCAAAGCAGACGGCTCACACCTACGAGAGTTGGCTCGAATAGAAAAACAAAATCTATTGATACTAGATGACTTTGGTATACAGTCCTTTGATGCTAGTGGGAGGGCATTGTTGATGGATATTGTAGAAGACAGACATGGTAAACACAGCACTATTATTGCTTCGCAGGTTCCAGTGAAAAATTGGTATGATGTGATTGGTGAACAAACCGTTGCAGATGCTATACTTGATAGGTTGGTGCATCAATCAGTAAGAGTAGAGTTAAAAGGAGAATCATTGCGAAAACTGAGGAAAGAAAATAACTCAGAAGAAACCGAAAAAACTATTTAATCAACATTGACAAAAAAAATCCTACGTTTGAAAAGTAAAATCAACTAGTTCTTTACCATTTTTTTAGGCCTCAATTAATCCATTTTTGGAATAGTATTCTTAGGGGGTCACTTTGCTCTGGCGAAGGGGGGTCAGTTTGTCTGGTATTTACAGTTTTGAAGGAAAACTGCAAACCTCAAACTGGGCTAAAATTGCCAAAACATCTACTGATACCTCACTGCGTGATATAAAAGATTTAGTAGAAAAAGGTATTTTAAAACAAATGGGTGAAGGTGGTAGAAATACAAACTATGTCTTGTTTTAAATGCTTAATAATAATTATCTTAGAAGATACAAAGTCGGCTTTTAGGAGTCGACTTTTTTTGTTTTCAACATATCCAAGCTTACGTATTCCAATGATTTTTCATGAGTCGCTTCTAAAATCACTGATGGAGCAACTCCAGCTTCGTAAGCTTCCTTCCATCGGTTTACACATAAACACCAGCAATCATTAGCTTTCAAACCTGGGAAGCCGTATTCAGGTAAAGGAGTAATCAAATCATTGCCTTGAGATTTTGAAAATTGTAAAAATTCTTCTGATACTATTGCTGCAACTACATGAACGCCATTATCTGCGGCACCAGTAGAGCAAAAGCCATCTCGATAATAACCTGTTATTGGGTCCATCCCTGCAATTTTTAAGTGTGTACCTAGTACATTTTTACCGTGATTATTTTTTTGGTTTTCCATAATTTATATTAGTAATGATAACGACATTTTGCAACAACGATTGAACTATTTTCGATTTTATAAATTAGTCGGTATTCTAAATTAATTCTTCGAGACAGCCAACCTTCTAAATCGTTTTTCAAGTACTCCGGTTTTCTTATGCCATTTGTTGGATTTCTCATAATGTCTTTGATTAAATCACTAATCTTTGACATAATTTTATTATCTGTAAATAAAACATTCATTAAATGGCAAGTTTTTATTTAGTTACTTTTCCAGTCTCGTATTGATTACTAGATTCTTTTAAGCGGTTAAAATTATTAGGACTTCCTAAATGGTATAGCGTTTCTTGTAAACTAGTGTAATCCTCTTTAGACATTACAACTAATTCCTCACCATGTTTGTCTTAACCCCCTAAAGAACTGGATACAAAATTAAAAACAATTTTGTAATCATAACTTTAGGAACTATGTCAAAAGTAAATCGCAAATTCAGCCCCGAGGATCGCTT
>Ga0105052_10001031_pt1 | contig 38165 bp, 35 predicted proteins | sample FRY03_FD_78094 | JGI IMG/M metagenome (GOLD analysis project Ga0105052, IMG submission 78094) | Freshwater microbial communities from Lake Fryxell liftoff mats and glacier meltwater in Antarctica - FRY-03 | ecosystem: Environmental > Aquatic > Freshwater > Ice > Glacier meltwater ... | reverse complement strand
CATGGTGGAAAGATTACCCGCCAGCCACTGTCTTTTCGAGAACTTCCCGAAATGCCTCTTCCCCAGCACAAAAGTTCAATCGAAGCCGCGCAATCGCAATCGGCACATCGACAACCGCAGCGTAGGGCGCGACCTTGACCCAATCCTTGCGAGTCGTCACGATCGCATTCGCCCCCGCAGCACGCGCTGCGAGCGTGAGTCGCGCGACAACTGCTCGCCCGTACGCAGCGTGATCCCGCAACGATTCCATGTGCACAATCTCAGCGCCGCATGACTTCAACTGCGCGACGAATGCACCAGGCGAACCAATCGCAGCCCACACCGCAACGCGGCGACCTGCCAACCACTCGCGCGGCTCGACCACCGTTTCATCACGCCCAGAAGCGCCGCCGTGAATCTCCATCCCATCCCAAACATGATCGCACCACGCAAGAACAGCGCGTCCATGCAACGCATGCACCCGTTGCTCGAGCTCTCGATCGACTCGCGATGCATGCGTCACAATCACGCCGCCCGCACGCGCAAGACTCTGCGGCGTCTCGCGCAACCAACCCAGCGGAAGCAATTTCCCGTCGAGCTGCGGACACGAACCATCGATCAAGACGAGATCGAGATTGCGTGCGAGCGTGCGATGTTGAAAACCATCATCAAGAATCACCATGTCAATCGATGGATCGCGCTTGATTGCTTCAGTGATCATCTCGAATCGGTTCGCACCCACCGCGATGCGCGCATCGGGCATCAACAATTGATGCTCGGCGGCCTCGTCCGACTCGCCATCTCGACTTCGATATCCGCGCAGCGCGATCAGCGGGCGAGATTTTCGCTCGAGCCCCCACTGTGCGATCCAGCGAACCATCGGGCTCTTGCCAGTGCCACCAATCACGATGTTTCCAACTGAAATGACTGGACGATCAATCGATCGCACTCCGATGCCGCGATCGAAACGCGCATTTCGCGCAGCAACAACTGCGCCATATGCGATCGATCCCAGTCTCGCAACAGGAGAACACCAAGTTGGCAAGATGGTTTCTCGGTCGGTCAACTCGACACCACGCTACCGCCAATCATGCGCGTCAAGATCGGCACCAACATGCGCATCGGCAACCCGACCACAGTGCTTGGATCGCCAACGCATTCAACAGGCACGCCCGCTGCGACGAGTTCCTCAAGGTTGTATCCACCCGCGCGTCCAATCCATCCGCCGGCGGCGATGTGCTCAGCGATCCAACGATCCGAAAGATCGCCAAGTCGAACGACGGCCCGATCCGCAAACAATGCGCGCGAGTTGTCTTCGATTCCAACAATGCACACACCCGTCACCACCGACTGTGTTTGATTGCGCGATGACTCGAGCATCAAGCGTGCATGATGCGCATCACGCGGCTTACCCAACACCTGTCCATTCACGACACACACCGTATCGGCCGAGAGAATGAATCGTGCGTTGGGTGCGAGTGCGCGCATCCGCGCTCGATCATTCAAGATCTGCGCACCTTTGAACCACGCAACCGCGCAACAATTTTCACTCGCATGATCATGCCGAATTCGCAGCGCACCATCGTCAACCGCTGGAGCGATGCTCACGGCTTCGAAACCTGCGGCAGCGAGCATCGCGCGACGCCGTGCGCTCGTACTGGCCAGCACGAGTTCCACCTTCACGGTGCGGCTCTGCCCTGCAAACGCTTGCGAACCAAGGCGACGACTTCATCCGTCGTGATGCGCTCCATCATCGCGCCACCCTTGCGAGCATCGCGATAATCGTGCCGTCCAATTTCCTCACCACGCCCGCCGTGCGCACACCACGCTTGCCCTTGATATGGACCATCCGTCGAAGGTTGCGTCGCACCGTAGAGCGCAACAAACGGAACTCCAAATCCGACCGCCACATGAACCGGCGCTGAATCAAGCGCAAGCAGCAGCGACGAATTCGCGATCACCGCCATCGTGCCAGCGACCGTACTGCAACCGACGATGTTGTGCGATCGCATTCCCGTGATCGCTGAAATGTCCGTCAACGCATCAACGACTTGCGGTTCTTCGCCGGGCGCGCCGATCCAAACGACATCTTGAATTCCGCATTTCGACAAGTCATCAGCAATCGATCGCATCACTTCAACCCATCGCACATCGAGCCAACGCTTGCCCTGCCAACCATTGGTCATCGCTAGAACAATGTAGGGACCAACGATTTCGCGGCGCGCCGATTCATTTCGCCACCACTCGATCCCCGAGGCTGGCGCAACCAGCCGCATATCAGCGATCGGTATCGCACCAGCGCTCGCCACCAACTGCAACATCGCATCAACAACATGCGCACCGCGGGTCGGTTTGACCAAACGATTCGCAGCGAGCCACGAAAACTCTCGACCGGACCGCTGTGCGATTCGAACCTTCGCCCGGGTCATCCATGACATGAGCGCGCTGCGAGCCAATCCTTGCGCATCAATGACAAGGTCGTATCGCCCGCGCCGAAGCCGCCAGAACCACTGCAGCGTCTTGAGGGTCGTGGGCGGATGACGCCACCATGAGCGAAGTTCCCTCTTAGGAAATTGCACCACTCCATCAAGAACGGGAAGCTCGCTGATAGCAGCAGCCCAGCGATCTTCAACAACCCAGTCAATAACAGCCTTTGGAAAGGTCTTACGGAGCGACCAAAGCAGAGGAACCGTTCGGCAGACATCGCCAAACGCGCTTGGGCGCACAATGAGGATGCGCCGGGGAACCGTCCGCATGTCAATAGCGAAGCAAGTATAGTGAAAAGCATTCGCTTGGCTGATCCAACCTGCGACCCCAGTCCGTGAACACTCCAGATTCCAATCCCGTGCCATCGTCGGATGATTCCTCGTCCGCCCGTCGGTCGCCATCCGATCCAGGCGCGAGTGCAAGCGGCGAGAGCGGTGGTTCTCGAAGCGGAAGTTCATCTGACTCGTTGATCGGTCGCCTCGTCGTCGATCGCGGTCTTGCCACACAATCCGAAGTTGATGCGGCCTTCGCGGCGATGCGTACACCCGCTGGGCAATCGAAAGCATTCATCGACATACTTGTCGAAGGACACATCGTCACGCGTCGCCAATTGGCGCGTTTGCGAACCGAAGCCGACAGCGACCGCAGCGTCTTGCGAATTCCTGGCTATCAAATGATCCGCAAACTCGGCGCGGGCGCGATGGCTTCGGTCTATCTCGCCAAGCAGAACAGCCTCGACCGACTTGTCGCGATCAAGATTCTGCCGCGGCGCTACTCGGCAGATGCAACATTCATTGAGCGCTTTTACAAAGAAGGACGCGCCGCCGCGAAACTCTCTGATGCCAACATCGTCGGCGCGTTCGATGTCGGTCAAGTTGGCGAACAGCACTACTTTGTCATGGAGTATGTCGACGGAGAGACGGTTTACGAATTGATCACGAAGTCCAGACGCCTCAAAGAGCGCGACGCCCTTACCATCGCTCGCCAAATCGCCAGCGCCTTGAAACACGCCCATGCACGGGGATTCATCCACCGCGACATTAAACCCAAGAACATCATCATGACCAAGTCGCATATCGCAAAGCTCGCTGACTTGGGCCTTGCGCGAGCCATCGGCGACAAGAAGGCCGCCGAAGCCGAGCGACACAAGGCGTTTGGCACTCCTTATTACATCAGCCCGGAGCAGATTCGAGGAGTGCTAGAAATCGGTCCTCCGGCCGACATTTATGGCCTTGGCGCAACGCTCTATCACATGCTGACTGGACGAGTTCCCTTCCCAGGAAGGAACCCCAGCGAAGTCATGAAGTGCCACTTATCTCAGGAATTAACTCCGCCTGATCAAGTCGCGCCTGGCATCTCGCAGTCCTCTGCTGAAATTGTGGAGATGATGATGATGAAAGCGCCAAAGAGTCGGTATCAGACCGCAGAGGAATTGATTGAAGACATCGATCTCGCTCTCGCAGGCCAGCCGCTGCGCTATGCGAGCCGCGCTGTCGACCTTGTAGGGATGGCGAGCGATGTGGAAGGCGCGGCCGAAACAGAAGTGAAATCAGGGAGAACTCGAGGACCACTGTCGGGGCTTGCACTGGGAATCATCATCGGGCTCGCCGCCCTCTGCGGACTACTCGTCGTGCTACTGGCCTTGAAGAAATAGCCAGCAATTCATTGCGCGTATGCCATCGCCTCAAAATCCCAATTGAAGCGATCGACGGTCTCGCGGTGCAATGTGCGCTTCACTCCGAGCGAAGTTCCACCATCATCTCCACTTCAACACAAGCGTTCAACGGAAGCGCGTTTGTGCCAATCGCCGCGCGTGCATGGCGCCCTGCCTCGCCAAATATCTGTTGCAGAAAATCGCTCGCCCCGTTTGCCACCTTGGGCTGATCTGAAAAGCCATCATCGCACGACACAAAGACTCCAAGCCGCACGATTCGGGCAACTTGATCAAGCGAACCACCGCATTCACCCGCGACAACGGCCAATCCATTGAGGACACACTGCCGTGCGCACTCTTGCGCCAACTCGATTGAAACCACTGAAGGAACCTTGCCCGTTGCGATCAACTTTCCCTCTCGAAAGGGCAATTGGCCACTAATTATCAAAAGATTCCCAGACCGCACACAGGGCACATAGGAAGCCACGGGTTTGGGGGCCGCAGGCAGTGTAATTCCAAGCTTGACAAGCATTTCGGCGGCCTGATGGGGTGGGGATATGGTCATGGGGGCTCGTTTGCGGGGATCGGGGTGAAAATAATATTAAAACTAGAACTTGACTAAATCCAAATACGCATTATCCTCGTATGGATAGTTGTATTGGATTGGTCGTATCGGCATGGCTTGTTGAGTCTCTGCATTTTACCGAGCGAAAGCTCAAATCGTCCTTGTTGCCAGGTTTCTGGCACCTACTCTCCGACTCAGCAGCCGACATCTTGACGCTCCTTCGACGGTGTGAAACTGCTTGGCAGTTTTCCCGAAGTGGTCGGTGAATGCTGGATGTTCACATTCATTTATCTGTACCGCGTATCGGTACCTCTTATCGGTACCGCGTATCGGTACATTGGAACCTCGTCGAATTCAGCAACTCTGCAGTTTTAGTTAGGCCTTGTGCAAGGATCATGATGTCATGTCTCGCTTGACCGTATCGGCTGGACTCCAAGCATCGGGCGTTCCGATTGCTTGGCAACTCGATCGATGTTTCGTTGTTACCCCCGCTCTCAGTCAACCCCGCTCTCAGTCAACCCCGCTCTCAGTTACCCCACTCTCAATTACCCCACTCTCAATTACCCCACCACGAAGGAAATCAAACATGAAATCAAATCGTCCCACCCCTCATCCCGCCCCTCATCCCACCCCCAGGGCATTCACGCTCGTCGAACTGCTCGTGGTGATTGGAATCATCGCCGTGCTGATTGGTCTGCTCTTGCCCGCACTTTCCAAGGCTCGGGATCAGGCTCGAACGGTGAAGGATTCCACCCAGCAAACTCAGATTCACAAGGCGATGATCATTCAGTCGGCCGAAGATTCGCAAAATCGCTTGCCAACCCCTGGATGGATCAACCGAATGGGGACAAGCTTGACCGCTGGAGGCGGCGTTGGAAATCAGCAAATTCAAGGTCTGGGAAGTGAGTTTTACGCGTACAATACCACCGCCAATCTTTATTCTGCTTGCATCGCAAAGGAATTGTTTAACACCGACATCTGCATCGGGCCAACAGAATACTCGGGTTCAAATGTGGTTGAGAAGGGCAAGGGAAACACCCTTGGTGCTTTCACTGACCCTCCATACGATTATTCGAAGTATGACCCCGCTACAGATGATAATAATAATCCTCTTACGCCAAATGGCTACTGGGACAGGACCTTTCTCGGGCGTGTCGACCAGGGTGGACCCTCGATCACTTCAGTGTGCCATGCTTCGTTCGCCCATCAGGCTCTCTTCGGATTACGCAAGAGTGCAGGGTGGAAAGCCAACGGCGACAGCAGCAGACCATTGTTTGGAACACGAGGTCCAAAGCATGGAAACGACGGTCTCGCTACTGCAGTGCTCCCCGCAATTGATTACAGGGACAGCCCAACACTCCAGTTGCACGGCGCCAAGAAGGAGTGGGCGGGCAATGTGGTGTACGGCGATAATCACGCAGAATTCACTACGACATTCTTTCCACAGCAGACCTCTTACGACTGCGCTGGATCTGGAACTCTCGACAAGGATGGAATCTTCTGTATGGACTTCAAATGCAATGCGACTGGTTCGGACGCCGCAAAAAAACAAGGCGACGCAATCCTTGCCTTCACAATTGGTCTTCCGCTCGAGAATAATGGAGTCGTGGTCTATGACAGGAACATGACGCCGTAATTCTGCCGCTCCCCGCTGAAACGAACAACAATGAAATTTTTTAATTCAAAAGAAACTGGACAAACTATGAAAAAGACACAACGCGCATTCACTCTGGTTGAACTTCTGGTGGTGATGGCCATCATCGCCCTCCTCCTTGGAATTCTCCTCCCCGCACTTGCGAAGGCTCGCAAGAACGCACAGCAGGTCAAGTGTGCGACCCAAGTGAAGCAAATTCACGCTGGGTTTATCACGCAGGCGAATGACGATCCTGAGCAGCGCTATCCGACCCCAGGAGAGATCAATCGACTGGCGGTACCTGGTGCTGGTGAAATCCCTGGTCGCGGCGATCTAGATGAGTCGAAGAACACTCACGCCAATATGTATTCAGCGTGCATTGCCAAGAATCTCTTCCCGGCAACGCTCTTGGTCTCGCCAGCAGAAATTAGCGCACGAGTTGGCGCCTGCACCAACTATGACTTTAACGCCTATCGGCCAGCCGACGATAAATACTGGGACGGCGACACGGGCACGATAGCCCATTTCAAAATTACTGGAAATGGCTCTGGGAATCTCCAGGAATCCGCTACCTCTTACGCAGCGATGCCGCTGGAGAACAACCAGCGCCGCCGAAAGGAATGGCGTGCTTCCGGCAATTCAAAATTTGTTGTCTTTGGAAACCGCGGTGTCAAAGATGGAGTCATTGGTCCCGACTACACCAATTCGGTCACGCTTGGAATTCACGGCGCGAAAGACGAATGGGAAGGAAACATCTGCCATAACGACAACCATGTTGTCTTTGTGCGAACATTCAGCCCCGAAGGCTTGGACAAGGTTGGAACGGGAACGACTGCGGTTTTTGACAATCTCTTCAAGAAAGACGACATCACAACCCAGCGCGACTCAATACTTCAAATTGTCACTGCCATCACGGGCTCTGGCACAACCGCCGTACATACGCCCGGATGGGATTGATCCCACGCTCGCCATACCTACACATTGAGTTTCTCAAACTCCGACCGCGTTGGTCGGAGTTTTTCTTTGGTCTACCATGTTGAGTCATGAAGCTTGCCGTAATGATTTGCATGGTCGTATTCGTTTGCTGCTTGCACACGACTGTGAATGCCGACCCGCCGCGCGCTGTTCCCGCAGAACGGCAGGCGGGAAGCATCGCGATCATCCCCATACGCGGCGCTATCGACGAACTCACAGTCATTTCCGTCGTGCGGCGCACGGAGCTCGCAGTCGCCAACGGTGCGCAAGCGATCGTGCTCGAGTTCGATACGCCAGGCGGCGACATGCTGGCGACACTGCAGCTCTGTAATTACATCAAGACAGAGATGCCCGCCAACACGGTTGCGTGGATTCATCCTCACGCATTTTCAGCCGGAGCCATTCTTGCTCTGGCCACACGCGAAATTCTCGTTGGACCCAATAGTGCATTTGGAGACGCCGCTCCGATTCAAGTCATTCCTGGCGCTGGCCTCATTCCCCTGCCCGCAACGGAGCGCGCCAAGATGGAAGCTCCACTCATCGCGGAAGTTGTCGATAGCGCAAGAATGCGCGGATATGACGAGCATCTCGTGCAGGCCTTTGTTCGCTTGGGAAGTGAATTGTGGTTAATTGGCAATCCCACAACTGGCAAGCGTGTCGTCGTCGATGCTGAGGAATACACCACCGTCTTTGGCACTCGTCCGCCCAAGGATGCCATTGCTGTGGTGCCGCTTGCGCAATCCACCAATGAGAGTGAGGATGATTCGATCCTGCCATTTTTCTCGAAGTATCCGTCGAAGCCAGTGCTTGAAGTTCCGCCGCCGGACATGACTCCTTCAAGAGCGCGGCTCACTGAGGCCGACCGAGGACAATGGACATTGATTGCGCAAGTTGCCAAGGCCGATCAACTTCTTGTCGTCTATCCCGATGAGGCGATCGCGCTCGGGTTGGCCAAGAGCCGAGCGGCCAACGACAGCGAGGTCGCCGCATGGTTTGGTGCGACCAAGACTGTTCGTTACCCCGAAAATTGGTCGGAGAAATTGGTGCGCTTTCTCGCGACATGGCCTGTGCGAATCGTGCTCATTGTGGTTCTACTCGTCGGGTTCGTGATCGAAGCGCTCACTCCTGGATTTGGCACCTTTGGAACCGTCGCCATCGGTGCGATGTTGCTGCTCATCGGCGCCCCTGCATTGGTGGGACTTGCCGAATGGTGGGAATTGATCGCAGTCTTGCTGGGACTTGGACTCGTGGCACTCGACATCGTCATCCTGCCACTCGGTGGATGGATCGCGCTGATCGGCGGCGTGCTGGTGCTGACCGGGCTGTTGTCGAGTTTCGTCACGAGAGATCTGACATCGAGCGTGGGTCAAGAGCAATTGTTCATGGGAGTTGGATCCATTCTGGCCGCGCTCTTCGGATCGACCGCCATCATCTGGTTCGCTTGGAAATCACTGCCGGATGCGATTTTCTTACGGCGTGTGATCTTGCGGTCTGCCGCTTCATCGCAGGCGAGCGACGCCATCGCCGTCGCGGGCGAATGGCCTAGCGCGGGAAGTGCGGCCACCGCGATCACGACACTTCGTCCAAGTGGACGAGTGGAAGTGGGCGGTCGTCCGTTCGATGCTCAAACCAACGGGGAATTTGTGGAGAGCGGCATGAGAGTGCGTGTGCTTCGCAGAAAGGGTACGACTTTGGAAGTTGAACCACTCGCCGATGATGCCGCGCACGAGGATCTTAAAAATCAAGGAGAATCGAGCGCATGATGCTTTCGATGCTCGCACAAATTACGACCGCGCCACCCCGTGAAGAGATTTACCTCTTCTTGTCGCTGGGACTTCTTGTATTGGCGATCATCTTGCTTATTCTGGAACTCTTCATCCCAACTGCGGGAGCGTTGTCGGTCATGACGGGCGTGAGTGCCGTCGCGTCGATTGCGTCAATGTTCGTTTACGACACAACTTGGGGAGGGATTTATCTCGCCGTTATCTGCGCTGGCAGCCCAATCGCAGTGATCTTGATCTTTAAGGTCTGGTCGAAGACTCCAATCGCGCGCCGCATGATCTTGCATCAAGAAGCCGATGGCCAGAAGAAACCCATTGATGATGATGACCATGGTTCTGCCAATCCATCCGTGTCGACCGCTGGATCCGCTGCGAAATCGATGCGTCGTCAGCTTGCGCCATTCATCGGGCGCTCGGGCGTCGCCGCCACCACTCTGCGACCAGTCGGATTCATTCGAATCGACGGCGCACGCATGGATGCGCTTGCAGAAAATGGTTTTATCGCCGAGGGAGCGTCCATCACGGTCATCGATGTGCTCGAAGGACAACTGAAGGTGCGCGAATCCGTCCGAGCGTGATGTTTAGCAGTCGGCGATGAGCGCGTGTACTATGCGCCCCATGATAACTTCAACACTCGTTCTCGCGATCGAACCTTGGGCTTGGATTGGATTGGCGGTTGTCGCAGTTCTTGGATTGATCTTCCTGCTCATTATTGGCTCATATTTGCAATTATGGTTGCAAGCCTGGCTCAGCGGCGCTCCAGTGAGTCTGCTCGATCTCATCATGATGCGCTTGAGGAAAGTGAATCCATCGTTGATCGTTCTCAACCGAATCAGCGCAAAAAAGGCTGGGATCGACATCAGCACACAGAACATGGAGGCGCATGTGCTCGCGGGCGGAGGATTGACCAATGTCGTGCGTGCGATGATCGCGGCTGAAAAGGCTGGCATCGACTTGCCGTGGGATCGCGCCGTAGCGATCGATCTCGCGGGTCGCGACATCGTCGACGCTGTGAACACTTCGGTCATGCCCAAAGTGATCGATGTCCCAAATCCCGCGTCTGGGAAGCAGACCATCGACGCGGTGGCAAAGGACGGCATTCAACTTCGAGCCAAGGCTCGCGTGACGGTACGAACTAATATTTCTCGCCTCGTGGGTGGCGCGACTGAAGAGACGATTATCGCCCGCGTCGGAGAAGGCATCATCTCGACCATCGGTTCCGCGCTGGATCACAAGAGCGTTCTTGAAAACCCGGATCGCATTTCCAAGACAGTGCTTGCCAAGGGACTCGACTCTGGAACAGCATTTGAAATTCTTTCCATCGATATCGCGGATGTGGATGTCGGCGAGAACATCGGAGCTCAATTGCAAGCCGCGCAGGCCGAGGCGGACACAAAACGATTTCAAGCACAAGCTGAGCAGCGACGCGCAGCGGCCATCGCGCAAGAGGCGGAGTACAACGCAGAAGCGCAGAAGAATCGCGCCGTTGTGATCTTGGCAGAAGCCGAAATTCCACGGGCGATCGCGGAGGCTTTCCGAAGCGGTCACCTGGGCGTGATGGATTTCTATCGCATGAAGAATGTCAACGCAGATACCGACATGCGCGCCGCCATTGGTAAGACTTCGAGTTAAAGTTCGCAGGAAATTTCAACTACGCAACCTGTGCGTGCCGTGCGCGAAACTAGAACTGCGCGGCGGCGAGGCGTCTGAGTCCATCATCGCGCACGAGATATGACAATCGCATTCGCTCGGGCCATCCGCCGAGCCAAACCGCCCGTCCCGCAGTGCGATCAATTCGACCCACCGCAGCTTGAACATCAACCAATCGCGGAGTCTTCACACCCGATCCCGCCGCATGCAATCGTGCGAGCCATCCCACAGCCGCGGTCGACAAGACAAACGCGGCGAGACCATCGACTGCATTCCAACCGTAATAGCCCGAACCCCAGATGCGACCTCCTTCAATGGACGCACGCATCCAGCGTGAGATGAGTTCATCGCAGGCCGTGCTCTGTGGTGATGCGCGCAGACGATCCACCGCTGCGACTTCGCCAAAGTTCGTCGTCGTGGTCCAGCCCGAGCCAATCTGGGGAATCAGTGTCGTCGCTCGACCGCGCCTCCACACACGACTGCGCCGCAATTGACCCACCGTGCTGAGCAATCGACCGGGTGCGCCGTGCGCGACCAGTTTGGGATCTTCTGTCCGTGCGAAGATTGCCCCTTGAAAGAGCGCATTTTGACGAGTTGTGGCGACGGCGATGGGATGGTGTTGCAATTCATCTCCCAGTGCATCGAAGAGCATATTGATGAGTTCTTTGATGCGCGAACCATCGAGTTTGCGAAAGTGGGCAGCGGCGAGAGTCTGCGCAATCCAAGCCGCGCCATCAACGCGCTGCTCCAATGGCGCGTCGCGTTCCATCCAACGCGCAAGCCTGCGCGACAAGCACTCAAGTTCACCCGACTGCGCAGTTTTCCCTCGACTGATCTGCGCGCACTTGGCAGGACGCACGACTTCAGGAATTCCACGCACGACAATCTTCAGCGCCTCTGAAACTTGCTGATTGATAAGTTTTCCTTTGTTCTCGACCACACTTTGACACGCAAAACTCACGCCCATTTGACTGGTCGTCTCTGTCGGTGACAACATGTATGGAAACATCTGGCAAGCGATCGGCTTTGCTTCGAATCCGAATTCAGCGTGCACCCTGCAGCGGCCGTCATCGAGCAGGAAGACACATGCGCCGTCCGACTTCTGCCGCAGATATTGACCGCCTCGAAAGCCAACGATGGGATCAAACCCCAGCCGCGATTGCCATGCTTGCTCGCGCAGACGCACGACATCATCCGCGCGCAGTTGAACGGTGAAATCTCGGCAGCAATTGCCGCATCCGTGGCATGAATATCGCTGACCAGCCGTTGCGAGTGCAAGAATGGGCAGGGAGAAAGCCATCGGATCAAGCGAGCGCGAGGCGCTGTGCGAGAATGTTGAGCATCGAACGCGTTGCTGCGCCGCGGTGGCTGCGCGCATTTTTCTCATCGGGCGAAAGATCAGCGCTTGTGCGTCCGCACGCATCAATCAAGAACAGAGGGTCGTATCCAAATCCATTCTTGCCGTGTGCGGAGTGGCCAATTGATCCATGAAACTCGCCAATCGTTTCAGCCAAGACCGAGCCATCCGCATCGGCGAGGCACATTGCACAGACAAATCGAGCTGTGCGCTTATCCGATGCGATGGACGCCATCTGCTCGAGCAACTTGGCATTGTTTGCTTGGTCGCGCTCGTCGCGCGTGCGACCGATTCCAGACCAACGCGCACTGAAAACTCCGGGCGCACCACCGAGTGCGTCGACTGCCAATCCAGAATCGTCGGCGAGGACCATGCGATGGATCGCCCGCGCATAGACGGTCGCCTTGATGCGCGCGTTATCCGCAAAGGTCGCGCCGTTTTCATCAGGCTCCACCAGATCGCCCGCGCCAACATCGACCAATGACAACACACGCACGCCTCGGTCTGCAAGAATTTCACGGATCTCCGCCACCTTGTGGGGATTGCCCGTCGCCACGACGATTTCTGCCTTGTGCACGGGGGAACTCGCTTGATTCATCCGACTCATGTCTGTAAGACGCCAGTGTGAAAAACACCTTCGATCGGCGCTTGCGCCGCCACTCGAAGGGCCATGATTAATTCTGCGCGCGTCTGGTGCGGCTCGATGATGCGATCGACCCAACCTCGACTCGCCGCATATCGAATGTCTTGCTGCTCGAGATACGAAGCGGAAATTGCCGCGAGAAGTTTCTCGCGCATCGCCTCGTCGACGGCCTCACCCTTGCGCTCACGCGCCGCGAGGTCGATCTGCAAGAGTGTGTTTGCCGCCTGCGCTGCACCCATGACCGCGCATCGCGCTCCAGGCCACGCCAAAGTGAGAAACGGATCGAAGGCACGACCGCACATCGCATAATTGCCAGCGCCATATGAATTGCCCGCAATCAAAACAATTTTAGGAACGATGGAGTTACTCATTGCGTTGACCATCTTCGCACCCGCACGAATGATGCCCGATTGCTCACTATCGCGACCGACCATGAATCCAGTGGTGTCATGAATGAACAAGAGTGGAATGCGCCGCTGATTCACATCCATGATGAATCGTGCCGCCTTGTCTGCACTGTCGTCATAGATCACCGCTGGCATGCACTTCGCAGTCGATGGACCACTCTTGCCGCCCGGCAACTTGCGCTCGGTCATCTTGCGCTGATTGGCGACGATTCCCACTGGAAATCCGCCAATACGAGCATAAACACAGACGAGTGACGGACCGAATTCCGCGCGATACTCATCCATGGAATCGCGATCTGCAACGCACTTGAGAATGTCGCGCATGTCGTACTGCGCGCCCGATTCGCTGCGATAGATGGCATAGACATCTTCGGCCGCGCGTTCGGCATCGACGGCCGCGACTGGTGGATCAGCCGCACGCGGTGCGGACGCATTCATCATCATCAAGCGACGCACGCGCTGTAAGCACGCGGGATCATCCTTCTCGCGGAAATCGATGGTGCCAGAAATTTCTGCGTGCATCTGTGCGCCGCCCAATTCTTCGCTCGTCACTTCCTGTCCAATCGCAGCCTTCACCAGCGCCGGTCCAGCAAGATAGAGACCACTTCCCTCGGTCATCAGCAAGGTGTCGCACAACACTGGCAGATAACCGCCACCCGCCACACAATTGCCCATGATCGCTGCGTACTGCGGAATTCCTTGCGCAGATATCACTGCGTTATTGCGAAAAATTCTGCCGAAATCATCGGTGTCTGGAAAGACATCCTCTTGCAGCGGCAGAAAGACCCCGGCGCTGTCGACGAGATACACCAGCGGCATGCGCGCGCGCTGTGCGATCTGCTGCGCACGAATAATTTTCTTGCATGTCATCGGGAAGAACGCACCCGCCTTCACCGTCGCATCATTGGCCACCACCATGCACATGCGTCCTTCGATTTGACCAATCGTCGTCACGACACCCGCACTCGGAGCGCCACCATATTCGCGGTACATGTTCCATGCGGCGAAGAGACCGCACTCGAGGTGCGCCGTGGATGGATCGAGCAGCAATCCCATGCGCTCGCGTGCGGTCAAACGGCCGTGCCTGTGCTGGCGCTCGATGCCTCCCGCTCCACCGCCCTGTTCAATCTTGGCGCTTTGGACAACGAAATCGTCCGTTGCGGCTCGCAAACCATCGGCTGCGGTCTTCATCCTTGCAGGATAGGGGGCAATGGCAGATGGTCGGTGGTGCTTTTCGAGACCGATCGAAATTATAGGACTTGGAACCAGGCGCTTGCGTCGTAGCGCATTGACCAGTTGCGTCATCTTTGCTAATCTGCAAGGCTCAAATCCAAGGATAGAAACAAGGCGTTCGAGACGAACGACCACCGAAAGTACACCATGATTTCATCACTCGAAAAAGCACCCGTCATCGCGGCGCACCGCCAACATGACAAGGACTGCGGATCAACCGAAGTCCAAATCGCCATCCTGACAGAGCGCATCAATTCGCTCCAAGATCACTTCAAGACTCACAAAAAAGATCACGCAGGTCGCAGAGGCCTGTTGCTGATGGTCAGCAAGCGCAATCGCCTGCTGCGCTATCTCGCAGAGACTCGCCGCGAAAGTTACGGCGCGCTCATTAAGAAACTCGGATTACGCAAGTAGTTCTCCTCACCCTGCGAAGGCAGTCGCCAAACCGTAGACCAGGTTCGTGCGATTTGGCCTCTGCCTTCATTGGGGTATTTATTCACTGTCGCGATTCAATACTGAAACACGCGACGACCTCACCTCGTTTAGAAAGGCATTGATATGACATCACGACCACATGTTTTCGTTGAAAAGGAAATCGGAGGCCGCATCTTCCGACTCGAAACCGGCAAGATCGCCAAACTCGCAGGCGGCGCAGTTGTCGCCACATTCGGCGAAACAGTTCTTCTGGCCACCGCGGTGCGAGCCAACCCGCGCGCAGGCATCGACTTCTTCCCATTGACCTGCGATTACCGTGAAAAAGCCCCCGCTGCTGGCAAGTATCCCGGCGGATTCCGCAAGAAGGAAGGTCCACCGAGCGAGAAGGAAATTCTCACGATGAGAATGATGGATCGTCCGATTCGTCCACTCTTTCCAGAGGGATTCGTGGATGAAGTTCAGTTGCAAGTGCTCGTTCTTTCACACGATGGACAGAACGACGCAGATGTGCTCGGTTGCTCGGCTGCATCGGCCGCGTTGCATCTTTCCGATGCCCCGTTCAACGGTCCAGTCGCGACCGTGCGCGTGGGTCGCATCTTCATCGATGACAACCCACACTTTGTGATCAACCCAACCCAGGCGCAGATGGAATTCAGCGACCTTGATCTCGTGCTCTCGGGTCATGCCGACGGCATCAACATGATTGAAGTTGGCGCAGCTGAAATTAGCGAAGCAGACATGCTGGCGGCGATTCAGTTCGGCGTCGAAAATGGAGTCCGTCCAATTCTCGACCTCATCAACGAACTACACGCCAAGTGCGGAGCGCCTGCAAAGCGCGCTGGTGAATCAACCTCACCATCCGCCGAAGTGATGGCGCTCGTCAAGGAGAAGGCCTATCAGCCGTTGCTCGACGCGCGACAAATCCACGGGAAACACGCCCGAAACACCGAAGTTGACCGTGTTAAGAAATGGACGATCGATTCGTTCTTTGCGATCACTCCAGGACTGAGTTACACCGACCATCAAACGGCGGAACGACGCGCTCGCGAAGCGAAGGAATCCCTTCGATTGCTCGAGAAAAAGATCACGCATTACCTCGTCGCCGAGAAAGGCATTCGTGCGGATGGCCGACCACTGCGACAAATCCGTGAGCTCGACATGAGCGTTGCGCTGCTGCCGCGAACCCACGGCTCTGCATTCTTTCAGCGTGGCGAGACGCAGTCCATCGTCACATGCACACTCGGCACGACCAAGGACGAGCAAATTGTCGACGGTCTCCTGCCGGAATATGCGAAGAAGTTCTATCTGCATTATTACTTCCCTCCATTCTGCACCGGCGAAGCTGGTCGCATCACTGGACCGGGCCGACGCGAAATCGGTCACGGAGCGCTCGCAGAACGATCGCTGCTTGCCATCCTGCCAAGTGCGGAAGACTTCCCATACACCGTGCGATTGACCAGCGAGATCACCGAGAGCAACGGCTCGTCGAGCATGGCGAGTGTGTGCGGCGGATGCCTTGCGCTGATGGACGCGGGCGTGCCGATCAAGGCGACATGCGCCGGCATTTCAGTCGGTCGCTTCACCAGTTCTGATGGACGCGTGACACATGTCACGGACATCATCGGCGAAGAGGATTTCTTCGGCGAGATGGACTTCAAAGTCTCTGGAACTCGCGATGGAATCACGGGAATTCAGTTGGATTTGAAAGCTCGCGGATTGTTGATCGATGAGATCACCACGATCTTCCAGCAAGCGAAGGAAGGCCGACTCTTCCTGATCGACGAGATGGAGAAAGTGCTCGACAAGCCTCGTGCCGACATCTCTCCGATCGCACCACGCATTACGATTGTCAAGATTGATCCAGAGAAAATCGGCAAGGTCATCGGACCAGGCGGCAAGATGATCCGCAGTATTCAAGAACGCACGGGCGCGCAGATCGACATCGAAGAAGATGGAACTGTCTTTATTGCCTGTGCAAACGCAGCATCCGCAGCGCAAGCGCGTGCGGAAATCGAAGCGCTCGGCGCCGAGATCAAGGTTGGCACGGTGTACGAAGGTCGCGTTGTCTCGATCAAGGAGTTTGGTGCATTCGTTCAACTCGCTCCTGGAACTGACGGCATGGTTCATGTCAGCGAACTCGCCCACGGGTTCGTTCGCAATGTGAATGAAGTGCTCAAGATCGGCGACACCGTCCGAGTCAAGGTCATCCATGTTGACGACACCGGGCGCATCAAGCTGAGCCGCAAAGCCCTCTTGGATCCGCCGGACCCAGCGCTCGTGCCAGCTGATGCCCAAGGATCGCAGGACCAAGGCGATGGGCGACGCGACGGCGGCGGGCATGGTGGCGGCGGGCGAGGCCGACGATAATCGCCTTTCCTGCAACGATTTGAGGCTTGAAAACTTGAAATATCCAAGGGGACTCATCCTGTGCGGTGGGTCCCCTCTTTCATTGAATTATCAAATGTTTGCTTGGTTCTCTTGCAAGATGTCGATTTTGTGGCACAATCACCATAGGGTTGTTCAGTTTGGGCTCACCGCAGGGTGATCCGCAATGACCGTATTGTGTTTTTCTTGTTTGGTTTGTCCGTGCATTGCTCCGTGGAGACACTATGTCAGAAAACTCACAGCAGATCGTGAATGAGGATGGCATCGTGAAGTGGTTTGATGCTCGCAAGGGCTTCGGCTTCATCATCGGTCCACAGGGACAAGACATTTTTGTGCACTTCAGTGTCATCGAACAAGATCAGGGCTTCCGCACCTTGCGCGACGGCGAGAAGGTCAAATACAGCGCGCAGTCTGGCGCAAAAGGTTGGGCCGCCAGTGCTGCCAAAGCAACAGCTCGCGAACCAACTCCAATCGCCTAAATTGGGGCGCCTGGCCCCATCGTGATTTTGACCTTCGAATTTTTCATCGGTATCGCTATTGGTGTTGCGCTCTGCACACTGGTGTTCGCTGTCATTCTGCACAGCAAGAACAAGCGGGCTCAACTCGCCGAGCGCCGTGCGATGGATGCGGAGCGACTGGCGGAGATTGGCGCGATGACCAGCGGGCTTGCGCATGAGATCAAGAACCCGCTCTCGAGCGTCGTCCTGAATGCGCAACTCTTGCGCGAGGGAGTCATTGATTCGAGTCTCTCGCAAGATGAATCGCAGCCACTCATCCGCAAGGTCGACACTCTGACGCGCGAGACAGGTCGTCTCAAAGACATTCTCGAGGATTTCCTCAGTTATGCCGGTCGATTTCGGCTTGATCGACAGCGCCGCGATCTGCGCGAATTGGTCGAGGAACTCTCGGATTTCGTTCATCCACAATCGCAAATCGAGGGCGTGTTACTGCGTCTGGACTTGCCGCCGCAACCAGTCCAAGCGGATGTGGATTCAGGATTACTCAAACAGGCGATTCTGAATCTCATGCTCAATTCAATGCAGGCGATGGCGATCAACCCGCCAGCGCGCCGCGAATTGATTGTGCGCGTCGAGCAAATGCCCGCCGCAGATCATCACCCAGCGACTGCGGCGATTCATGTCATCGACACCGGGCCTGGGATTGCGCAAGAACAGCGCCAGGAGATTTTCCGCCCATACATTTCTTCCAAGAAAGGCGGGAGCGGACTTGGGCTCGCAGTCGCACGGCGCATTGTGGAAGAGCACGGCGGAACGATTCAACTCTTCAGCGAAGTGGGGCAAGGAAGTGACTTCTGCATTTCGTTGCCGTCTGGTTTGCCATGACAGCGCATGACAGCGCATGACAGCGCATGACGGCGCATGACGGCGCATGACGGCGCATGAAATGTACAGCTCGATCCGCTGGCGCACCTCGAATCAGTCGATCCAGTCCTTCGCCTTCAGCCGCTCTGGAACATACACCTCGGTGACATAAGAAATGTCCTTCGTGATGAGGGATTCCACTTCCATCTTGAAGCCATTGCGAATCATCAACTGAATTTCTTTTTGCCAGTGCTTCTTCTTGATGAACCACGGATATTCCGCGATTTGCTTGGCGCGCTCGATGTCGCGGTCATTCAGGGAAATCTTGACATCATCCGAAAGCTCGCAGCGCGTGAAATCGGCGGATCGAATCCCGAGGTACTTCGCGTCAGGAATCGCCATGCGCTCGCTCTCGAAAGCGAGATTGATAGAGCCCTGCTTGATGACCGAATAAATGTAATGCCCCCACGGATCGCAGTCGAGCAAGCAATAGACGGGCAGACCAAGTTCTTTGTTGAGTCGATACAGCAAGCGGCGCACGCCACGCGGCGGTTGACCGCTGCCTTCGGTGAGAATGCAATTATGCTTTTCCCAGAATCGATCCTCGTTGAAGCGGCTCCACACCGTGTCTTTCTCGACATGCAACACGAACTTCGCCTCGCACTTGCCGAACTGCACAACGGATGGCTCGCAAATTGATGGGATCGCATATCCACCCGTTCCCATTCGGCGACAGTCGATCGAATCACCGTTGTCGACAACGGTGATGTTGCCGACCATCGTTCCACGCTTCTTGGCAAAGAGATGCAGATTCTCGCGCAGTGTCGCGAGGGAGACTTCAATATCTTCCAAGATGCCGTCGGATTCCTCCTGGCCATCGAATGTTTTCTCTTTCGTGCCCGCAATCGAGTGCAGGCTCATGTAGTACATACCTCGCAAACTGAGCGTCTTTTGCGCTTGGATCAGGTCTTTGCAACCCTTGGAAAGCAGGACGGTCTGCATGAACTTGCGCGCTTGTCCTGTGTTGAAAAGATTGCGGCGCAGCTTGGCATCGCCCATTTGCAAGAGGCGCCGCGCCTCGTTGTATGAAGTGTTCGACATGGTGCGCGTCGGGACATCAACAAATGGATCGCTCTCTGCAAGTGCCGCCGTGGCAACCGATTTTCCAAGTTCGAGAATTTTGGCGAGCGTCTTTTCACGAGTCGCCGCAGTGCTTGCGGAACGGTTCACCCTGGGCGTTACTGGATCGCTCGCACTGGATGGGTCTGTCGATTTGGACTTCTTCGCCATAGAAAACTTTCCTTACGAGCGCTTCTTTCGAGTTCGCGGCGCTTTGGATGGTGCATCGTCTTCTCCAAAGAGCGTCTTGCCAGCAGTCGACGATCCGCCATTTTCACCGTCGGCTTCTTCGTCTTGCGCTGCGTCTTGCGGCGAGACTGCAACTCGTGACTGCAGAATCACCACCGAGTCATCTTTGCCAAACGGATCCTCGTCGCGAATGCGCTTGCCGTCATCATTGAGCACCGCATCGGCCTCTTCGGTCTTGCGCTTGGCGACACGCAGTAACGAGTCATAGATCTTCTTCGCGTCTATTCCAGTGATCGCCTCGGTGGATTGCGCAATTTCGCCGATATATCGCTCGAAAATGCTGCGCCGCTCACCTTCATGCCGCATGCGCTGACGACGACGAAGATATATGCCAAGTTTTCGGCCAACTTCCTGCAATGCCAACTTCATCTCCTTGCGGATCTCGTCGTAATCAGCGATCGCTTCCTTGGATTCACTGGTGAATGGAACCCACACACTCGCCATATGCACCATGACAACCACTGGCCCATCTGGCAGAGAACCGCGCGACTGCGAAACTCCGTAATTCTTCCAACTCGTCTCGAGTATCGCCTTGAACGATGCGCATGCGGCCTGCTGATAGAGCAACGGCACGCGGTTGGCGAATCGAATGACACGGATCAATTCGTCTTTGGGAAGCTCGCCGCCGAATGCCAGTCCGACCTCGATGAGAAACGGATTGCCGCGATAGACATCAGCGGGCCGCGTGCATGCGGTGAAAAATTCCGCCTTCACTTCCTTGAGCAATCCCGACAACAGCGCCTTGGTTCCAATCGGCACGAGACAATCCGTCGCAGGCGCCATGATGCGCGCTTCCTGAATCGCCTTATAAATCGCCTCCGCTTCCTTGTGGCCGATCTGCTTGACCCAGGTGCGTCCGGTGATGCCGGCACGCGTGCAAATATCCTTGGAAACAGAGGGCGAAACTCGCGAAAACTCCTCCTGCAGGAATCCGCCAATCTGCGTGTGTTGCGTTCGCTCGATCATCTGAATCAGTGTGCCGAGCTCGATGCCCTTGGGATGCGGAAGAATCTCCATCGCTTCCGGTGGATGCTCATTGGTTCCGCGCTTGAACTCAATCGTCTCATTGCTTGGATTGACGAAGGTGAATTGCGCATGCGGATTGGCGATCGCAGTTTGATCGAGATACTCGTCGACCGATTGCCGTCCAGTTTGATAACGACCTTCGAGCTCAATCGAGACTTGCGTTCCATGTCCCTCTGCAAAGAGTCCATCATCTTCCGGGTGCTCGGTTTCGCTCACCACATCTGCGCGATTTTTCGATGTGTCCATCTTGAGCAGGACTTCCACCGCTGGCTTCTTCTTGCTCGTCTTGGAAATGATGAGCACTGGCTGACCGGTGGTCATCAGGCCATACATGCCCGCGGCTGAGATGCCGATCCCCTGCTGACCACGACTCATCTTGAGGCGATGAAACTTTGAGCCGTACAGCAATCGGCCGAAAATGTTTTCAATCTGCTTGCGCACGATGCCGGGTCCGTTGTCACGCACGGTGACTTTGAATCGCGTCTCGGACCGTTGCAGAAGTTCGATATAAATATGCGGCAGGATGTGCGCTTCTTCGCATGCATCGAGGGCATTGTCGACCGCTTCTTTGACCGCAGTCATCAGCGCTTTGCGCGGATTGTCAAAACCAAGCAAGTGCCGATTCTTGGCAAAGAATTCGCTGACCGAAATGTCGCGTTGCTTGTCCGCCATCTCCTCAGCCGTTGCGCCTCTGCGCCGCGGGGATGACTTCTTGGGATCAACTTCTCGTGAGGCTTCCATGCCGAAATCGATTCTAGCGAAATCTCGTCATTGGACGAATCGACCCTGCAGATTCTTGCCCAGATCGCTACGATTCGCCCCCGTTCGAATCTCCAACTACCTAGGAACAACATGGAAACAACCTTCATCATCCTCAAGCCCGATGCAGTTCAACGCGGACTCTCTGGCGCCATCATCTCGCGCTTCGAACAAAAGGGATTGCAGATCGTCGCAATGAAGTTGATGAAGATTTCGCCAGAACTTGCGGCCGAGCATTACAAAGATCACGCCGCAAAAGGCTTCTATGCTGGACTGGTGCGATTCATGACCAGCGAACCGGTGGTGGTGATGGCACTGCGTGGAATTGACGCGATCACCGTCTGCCGAAATCTGATGGGAGCAACTTTTGGATCCAAGGCCGCCGCTGGAACGATCCGTGGCGACTTTGGAATTTCCAATTCCTTCAACTTGGTGCACGGCTCGGATAGTCCCGAAGCAGCGGTCCGCGAGTTGGGGCTCTTCTTCAAGGCTGGCGAAGTCTTGGATTACAAGCGTGCCGGCGACTGCTGGGTTTATGACACCAGCGGCGGCAAGGCCGAGTAACCGCTAGAGAATCGGGGCTACGATGATGGCCATAGTTGGTCGTCTGCGTCTGCGTCCCAGTTTTATTATTATCGGACTATATTGCCGACCTGCTCGCCTGTTCCAACAGTAAACTCGGCGAGTTGTCCCAAAATCCCATCCACCGACAATTCCGACTCTCTAGGGAACACAGCGGCAACATCTTTCGTATGTGCAGGCGTATTGCCATTCGTGGGACGCGTTGGCTAGTGATTGATTCGTTGTCGCTTTTGCTTCCATCCACCAAAGAGATGTTATGACAAAGACAATTCCATCCACGAGTCGAACTCGATCCAAGAGCGCTGTTGTGGCATTGAAGGTGCGTCGTTCCGCCCCTTCGATCAGTTTCGGATCGATTCGCACGCCAACTGGCGCTTTCACACCGCAAGAGCGGACGACTCTCGAGCACTGGCAACGAAATATTATTCAGTTCGTCGACAATCCCGATTTCCGCCGTGGCGGAGCGGAAAAACGCATATTCGCCGATGCTCTGGTCATCGCAAAGCCCGATGTGACTTGGTACCAACCCCTGTTGGATGAGCGGGTCGTCGCCCCTGTGCACGGTGCCAACGGTCGCCCTGCCAAGGCCTTGGTACTCACGGCGGCGCAGGAGCGAGTGATTTTCGCCCAACTGAATTACGCTCGTTTTCGCGCTGCAAAGGCGCAGCGCAAAGCAGCGCGCGAAGGAATGAATACCCAGATCGCGCGACATTTACTGCTGTGGCATGCGACCGGCGAGCGGATACGCAAGCAAATCGCCGAGACAAATCTGGCGCTCGTTCTAGCGATGGCGAAGCGCGTTCGCTCTGCTGACTTGGACTTTGGCGATCTGATCAGCGAAGGAAATATGGCGTTGCTGCGGGCAGTCGACAAGTTCGACTTCAGCCGCGGATTCAAGTTCTCGACCTACGGTTGCCGTGCGATTTTGAAGGCATACAGTCGCCTTGGAATCAAGACGCAAAAGTATCGACAGCACTTCCCAGTCGAATTTGATCCAGAGTTGGAACGCGCCGACCATATTGGCGAGGTTCGCTCGTCACGCGAGAATGATGACATTCAAGAAGTCAAGAATGTCTTCCAATCCGATCGCGCAGGGTTGTCGGATATTGAACGGACGGTCATCTTCCACCGATATGGACTTGATCGACCAGTGAATGCATCGCAACTAACGCTCGAACAAGTTGGAATTATTCTTGGCGTGACCAAGGAACGCGTGCGACAGATTCAAAACAAGGCTCTGGAAAAAATCCGACTCGCAATCGTGTCGATGAATCCGTCGATGGCAAAGTTGTTGCCCACAATCACCGGCCCGCAGAATTGATCGAGTTTGGTTCGCACCGCCTAGATATTTTGAGGGCGATACCAGTGATCACGGTCGTGAGCGCATGGAATCCTGCGAAAATCGTCAGAACTGCCGCGTAATTCGCATAAGTTGGACTCTCGCCGCCGAGCGATGAGAGCAGGACAACCGACAGAACGCTGCCGCTGAGAAATCCCAGATCGCCAGCACCGCGGAAGGCGCCAAGTGCCATCGTGGCGGGACCAGAACGAATGACCAGCGCCATCGAACTTGCAAAGAGCGCGCTCGCAGAGAGTCCGATGAGCACCATCACAATTCCCAGCACTACGGTTTGATCTCCAGCGATTGGAAGCAATGCGAAGCAGATCGCATAGACGATGCCCGCACCAATGCGAACCCGCAAACTTCCAAGTCGGTCGCAGAGCCATCCTGATGGACCCGTTCCCAGCGCCATCAACAGCAACGGCAATCCAACCAACAATCCGCGAGCGAGTGGCGAAAATCCAAAGACCTGAGCGAGCGCGATTGGAAGTGTGCCTGTGATCAATCCACCCGTCGCGCGATCCGAAAAAGTCATCGCAAGTGCGGGCCATGTTGGATCACGATGTGTGTTTGCTTGATCTGTATCGAAGTTCGAATCGGCCAATGCGAGATGCGCCGCATCGGCCCGCGCGTGCCAACGACTCGTCAGAATCATCAATCCAGCGACCGCCACGCTGAGTATCGCAGAGAGACCAAAGAGCCAATTCGCCGACGATTCCGCAGCAGATTGGCGAACCACCAATCCACCGAGCATTGCGCCGCAACCCAAGCCGACGAGCAGCGGCGTTGACGCGATTCCCATTCCTGCACCGACATGACCGCGGGATGAACGGCGAACCAAGTCAAAGAGCGCGGCGAAGACGATGACATCGGTGACTCCTTCGAGAGCGCGCACGACCAGCGTCCATCCAAGTCCAAGCGGTAAAGCCATCGCACCGAGCAAGATCGCATCGGCGATCGATCCCCACACGACAAGCGAAACGGAGCGGTCCTTGCGGCGAACAATCCATAAGAGCGGAAGCGCCGCCAATGCGCCAAAGAGATTGATTCCGTTGAACATCTGGGCGAGTTGAGGACTCGCGCCATACCGATCCATGAAAAGTTCCTTCACCACTGGCGCGGCCATCGTGTCAGGCATCGCCGACAGCAAGATCAATATGGCGAGCATCATTCGCACGGCAGTCGAGCCTAGTGCACTTGACTACACTGCGCCGCCATGCCAGTGAACAAGGTTCATCAATCGTGCACCGATGCGCTCAAAGGACTTGTGCGCAACGAGATGCTCATCGCCGTCGGCGGCTTTGGGCTCTGTGGGATTCCGGAGAATCTGATCATCGCGCTGCGCGAGAGTGGCGTGAAGGGATTGACGGTTGCAAGCAATAATGCGGGAGTCGATGATTGGGGTCTTGGATTGCTGCTGAAAACCAAACAGATTCGCAAGATGATTTCCAGTTATGTCGGTGAAAACGCTGAATTCGAACGGCAATTCATGGCTGGCGAACTCGAAGTTGAATTCACACCGCAAGGCACGCTCGCCGAGCGACTGCGTGCAGGAGGTGCGGGCATCCCAGGTTTTTACACCAGAACTGGCGTCGCAACGCAAGTTGCACTAGGCAAGCCGCACGAAGTTTTCGACGGCGAGACTTTCGTGCTCGAGCGTGGCATCCGAGTCGATCTATCGCTTGTAAAGGCTTGGAAAGGCGATGAATTTGGCAATCTGATCTATCGCAAGGCTGCGCGCAATTTCAATCCGATGATTGCGACCTGTGGCAAAGCCTGCGTCGCCGAAGTGGAAGAGCTCGTCCCCATTGGGCAACTTGATCCAGATCAAATTCACACTCCAGGCATCTTCGTGGACCGCATCGTCCAGACGACGAGTGTCAAGAGAATTGAGCAGCGGACGGTGCGCGCAACGAGTTGACAGGGGCAAATGAGGCTAGCTCGTGTGGGTTGCTGGTGAAAATGGGCTGATTTTGATTATCGGACTACTCAATCACCCATCTGCGGCTGGATGAACCATCGCCGCGATCCAATTCGTACCAAAATATGCCGAAAAAGACTGACGAATCCTGCCATATTTTACGGTGTTGTTCGTTCTCTCTCGCACGCATCACCTTACGAAGGAAACCATCTATGAAGACATATCTTTCATTTCGTTCACTCTTGACCACATGTGCTCTCTGTGTTGGTCTGTCAATGACCACCGCTCACGCTCAACTCGGGCAGCAAGCGGGATTCGTCGAGGCCTTTCAGCCAGACTTTTTAAGTCGTGACATCACACTCATGGCTGACATCCTCGAGGTGGAAGACTGGCAACAACCCACCATCGAAAGTCTGCTGCAAGATTACTTGGCCGATTTCAGGCTTGGAACAGATGGACTTCGCGACAACATGAAAGGGATGAGAGATCAAATCTTCGCTGCTGGTGATAACGGAGCGATGGCAGTGATCATGGCACCGATCAACTCGTGGTTGCAGGAGAAGGCGCGACTGAAGCAGCGGTTCATCGATAATCTGCAGAGCATTCTCAGTGAAGAGCAGCAACAGCGCTGGCCGCGACTTGAGCGCGCGATGCGCCGCGACAAGGAACTTCCCCGTGGTGTGCTCGGTGGTGAGAGCATTGATTTGCGGCAGATATCGCGCGATGCTGAAGTTCCGCCCGATGTGCTCCTTGATGCGGCCTTTGCGGTCGAACAGTACGAAGTCCTTCTCGATGCGGGACTACTCGCCCGCTCGAAGCAAATCGAGCGTTCGCAAGACCCAATCAAGGAGGCGCTGATCGCTTCGGATTATGCCCGAGGACTCGGCGAACTGGAATTGATCGTTGCGAAGCGTGTTGCGCTGCGCGATCTGCAGGAACAGTCGATCGCATCGCTCGCCGCGGCGTACGGACCGCAGTGGGGAGAAGTCTTTCGTACTCGAGCGCTTGCGGCGATGTTTCCGATGGTCTATCGACCAAGCGCGATGATTCCTTACTTTGCGGCAGCTCGTGATTTGCCAGGACTTTCTGCGGATCAAATCAGCCAACTCAACGCTCTCGAAGTGGATTTCAGCAAGGCGCATCAGGATTGGCAGACACGATTCGCAGCACTGCGCCGAGTCGAGGAACCGAAGAAGCAGACTGAAGAAACTCGACGCAAAATGTTGCAAGGGACGGTCAATGCGGTCAAGCCAATGGGAGATCCGTACCGACCAATGGCCGAGGAGCGAGATGCGGCCGACGAGAAGGCACGCTTGGCAATTGCTGCGATCATTGGACCAGAGCTTGCCGCACAATTGCCTGGCGCACCGAAGATGGCAGCCGCTGCGAATCGACCAATGTCTGGTGGGAAGGCTGGATCCAGCGAGCCTGGACTGAATGCGACGACGGTTGTGCCGCGTGAGTCAAATTCACAGAGCGACAAGGCTCTCTCGCGACCCGTCGGCGGTCGTGACCGCGGTTCGGCCGCGCCAAAGACGGCAGAGTAAAGAATGACACCTGCAAGCCATGCAAGCCAACTTCAACTGAACACCAACGCGACCGATCTCACTCCCGCCACGGCCGAGACCGATGCGCTCAAGATCCGCGATCGTTGTCGCAGTCTCGGGATCGCGTGGTTGGAGAAACCACCTGAGACCGATCCCGCTGCGATCGCATTGATCACTGCGGAGGTTGCTGTTCGTGTGCGCGCTGTTCCTCTTCGCGTCGAGCGCGGCAGATTGATTGTTGCCATGTTCAATCCGCTCGATATCGGTGCGGCAGATGAGATTGCGACACTCGCCAAGATGCCAGTCAGCCGAACAGGCGTGGAAACAGCGGCTTTTGGAGAGTTGATGCGCCGTGCGTACGGAACTACCGCAGCGCGCATCGCCGAGTCTCTTGCGGGCAATACCGATTCTTCCCACGAAGAATCGGTCAACAATGTCGATGCGATTGAAGCGGCCGATGTGCACCGCATGGCCGAACAGCCAACCCTGATCAATCTCGTCAACCTGTTCATTCTCGAGGCGATCCAAAGTCGGACGAGCGATATTCATATCGAGCCATTTGAGAATGAGTTGAAAATCAAGTATCGAATTGACGGCGTGCTGATTGAGCAACCGCCGCCGCCAAAGCATTTGCAAGCCGCGCTCATTGGACGCGTCAAGATCATGGCGATGATGAATATTGCCGAGCGGTATGTACCGCAAGACGGTCACATCACATTGCGATTCGAGGGACGCAAAGTGGACTTGCGAGTTTCGACCGTTCCAACGATTTATGGCGAGAGCATCGTCATGCGTATTCTCGACAAGAACAGTCTGCCGCTCAATCTGCGTGGGCTGGGCATGAGTGAGGCGCACTGCGCCACGATGGACAAACTCATCGAGAAGCCGCACGGTCTCTTGTTGGTCACTGGTCCAACTGGATCTGGAAAGACCACCACCCTCTATGCCGCGCTTAGCAAACTCTATGACCCTCGCAAGAAGATCATCACAATCGAAGACCCCGTGGAATATGAACTCGCTGGAGTCAATCAGATTCCGATCAATCCCAAGCGCGGATTGACCTTTGCCATCGGCCTGCGCGCGATTCTTCGTCAGGATCCCGATGTGATTCTGGTGGGTGAAATTCGAGATAATGAGACGGTTGACATCGCCATTCGTTCGGCGCTCACCGGGCATTTGATTCTTTCGACACTTCACACCAACGATGCGATCTCGAGCATTGGACGACTTATCGACATGGGTGCCGAGCCATTCTTAGTTGCGAGCGTGCTCGAAGGCTTGCTTGCGCAACGCCTTGGTCGTCGACTGTGCTCGGTGTGCAAGAAATCGGTAGCCATGACTGACGACACAAAGGTTCGGCTTACTCCCAAAGAACTCGGTGGCTTCAACGGCACCGAATGGCGTGCGGTGGGTTGTGAAGAATGCAAGAAAACTGGATTCAAATCCAGACTTGGATTCTTCGAACTGCTGCGCATCAATCCACAGCTGCGCCAAGGCATCGCGAAGAGGATGTCGGCTTCAGACCTTGAGCAACTTGCAAGTGATGATTTCATCAGTATGCGGCAGGACGGAATGATCAAGGCCCAAAATGGCGAAACGACGGTGTCGGAAGTCTTGCGCGCCACTCAAGAAACCGAAAACTTCAAGGCCTAGGAACAACAATGCAGACCTTTCGATATCAAGGAATAGGTAGTGCAACGGGCGGAATGATCCAAGCGCCCAACCGTGCGGATGCGCTTCGAATGATCACCCAACAGGGAATCGTGGCGACATCGATTGAGGCGGTCAGTGATCCATCCGTCAAAGAATTGAGTCGAACAGTTCTGCGTGGTTCGAACTCCTCCGCTTCAACGGCAACATCAACTTCAAAGCGCGGCGGTCGACCGTCGATTTCGCGTACCGATCTTGCGAGTTTCATCCGCGAACTTGCAACGGCGCTCGAAGCTGGCCTGCCACTGATGCAATCGCTGCGGACGATTCGACGCCAAGCAGGAGGTCGTGCGCTGCCAGTGATTCTGGACTTTCTCATCGCACGCGTCGAGGCGGGTGTGACGCTGCATCAGGCCGCCAAGGAATACGGACCACCATTTGATGACATGACGGTTGGTATGTTTCGAGCTGCCGATGCATCGGGTCGTAATGCGGAAGTCCTTCATCAATTGGCGGACTTGCTTGACCGATCCGTCGAACTGCGACGCGAACTCATCGGCGCCACCGTGTATCCGATGATTCTCGCCGGTCTCATATCCATCAGCGTTGTGGTGCTTATTACATTCGTACTGCCCCGACTGATGGCTCCGATCGCTGGCCAGCCCGGCGCGATCATGCCGTTTCCAACTCAAGTGCTGCTTGCTCTTGCGACATTTATCTCTGGATGGTGGTGGCTGATTCTGATGAGTGCAGTGGTCGCAGTCGTGGCGTGGCGCAACTGGATCTCAAACCCGAAAAACAAATTCCTCTTTGATCTGACACTCTTGAAGACGCCCATTCTTGGAGTTTTGCTGCGCGATGTCGCCGTCGCACGATTCACGCGAACCCTCGGGACGCTGGTCTCGGCTGGTATTCCAATTCTGCAAGCCCTGCGAGTCGTGCGCGACACACTCGGCAATGCAGCCATGATGTCCGCAATCGATGAAGTTCAGGAACGCGTTACGACTGGATCATCACTCGCCGATCCGCTGGAACGCTCTGGATTATTTCCACCCCTGCTCATTCAAATCGTCAACATCGGCGAACGCTCTGGCCGACTCGAACCCATGCTGATACATGCGGCGGGTGCTTTCGATCGGCAAGTCAACAATTCACTCAAGGTCTTTACCAAAGCTCTACCTCCTGTCTTGATCATCATTATGGGCATCGTGGCAGGATTCGTGCTCCTGGGCATCCTGCTTCCACTTCTCAATCTGCAATCCGCACTCGGCGGCTGATTGCGCATACTTCAATATTTTCCATTGTCTACTTTTCACAATTCTCACTCGAGGCTCAATATGTCACACAAAATTTCATCTCATTCATCTCATTCATCTCATTCATCTCATTCATCGCAAGCCAAGCGTCAGCGCCGTTCCATTCGCCGCGCATTCAGTTTGATTGAAATCATCGTTGCAGTCACCATCATGGCCATCATGGCCGCCGTCTTTGTGCCACGGCTCGGCAAGTGGATTGGCACCGCCAAGAGCGGGCGCGCCAAGACCGAAGCCGCGTCGCTTGCGTCGCAGGTTCGGCTCTATATGACCGAGGCTGGACTGAGTCGATGTCCCGAAGACTTTGAACTGGAGATTCTGACCGAGGGCGACGATCCATATTTGGACAACAAGAAGGCGCTGCTTGATCCATGGAATCATGCTTATGTCCTCATCGTCCCAGGAGAATTCAACAAGGACTTCGATGTTGTTTCGTACGGAGCCGACGGCCAACCGGGCGGTGACGGCGACAACAAGGACATCATCAACGGACAGGACTAACCACAACATGCGTCGCGGTTTCTCACTCATCGAAATCATCATCGCGGTCATCATTCTCGCCATTCTCAGCGGCATGATTATCCCACGGGTGACTCGCACCACCAAGGCGGAACATAACAACGCCGTCGAGAAGGTGCGAGATTTGCTTTCGATGTATGCCTTTCGCAATGCGACATCTTCCTCGCAGCAGATCGCACTCTGGCAAGATCCAGAAACGGGATGGCTTGCGTTGCTGTTCAAAAATCGGGACCCATCGTCGACGAGTGAAGACGGTGAAAAATCTAGATACGAGTGGGAAGCAGATAGTCGCATCCCTCCCGTGATCCTTCCGCGCGGAATGGAAGTGTCGGATTTGTTAATCGATGGAAGTTCGGTTTCTGGAAGTGACTGGATCGTGCCAACGACGCCTGGCGGCGGTCGACCCAGCATCGAGTTGCGTTTGATATCAGGATCGATTGATTCGATCCTGCGGCTCGATTCGAATTCGATGGTTCCCGTGCGCATAGATGCGGGCAGCTTGCCTGTGCCTGTGCGCGAACGAATTGACTTGGATGCATATGGAACGCGAGGCGAAAAGTGGTAGCGAGTCATCCACGCGCATTCGCACTGATCGAGGTTGTCGTCGCTGGAATCATTCTTGCGCTGGGTCTTGGAGCAATTGTCTCTCTCGCGGCGCGAGCGATGATCGATCAACAGCGCGGAGAACGAGCCGTCATGGCAGCGGCACTGATGGATGAACTGCTCGCGAGCGTATTAGTTGAAGGCCCAGTGGAATGGCCCAAGGCGCATGCGCGCTCTGGACGATGCGACGAACCGTGGGCCGACTTTGAATATGAACTCAACATCGAAGAAGCCGAGCCAGGAGCGCCATACGATGTGCTGGTGATCTTGCACGATCCAGCTGGGCGTGAGTTTCGATGTGCGACGCGCATCGCACTGCGCCTTGGTGATGATCCAAATCCAGAGCGAGCTCCGTCTGAGCCAGTTGATCGGACGGGATACTTTGACGCAAAGAATGGTGATGCCAATGCAACGAAATAGTCAATCGCATCGCACTGGTCATCGCACTGGTCGTCGCACTGATCATCGCACTGGTCGTCGCACTGGTCGTCGAGGCTTCACGCTGATCGAGTTGATCGTTGCGGGGGTCATCGCCATCATCGTCGTCGCAACGATTGGCACTTCGATCCTTCAACTCTCGCGCGCGCGCGAGAGTTCCAAGATTCGACTCAATGCGCACCTTCGGGCCAATGCGGCGCTTGATCGCGTTCGAAAAGAAATTCAACAGGTGATTCGCAGTGACAATCTGATCGACACGCGTGTGCTGCTGGTCGATGGCACGATTGATTCTCCGATTGGCGATCTGGCGCGCAACGATTTGCTGATCTATTCAACCAAGCTGACTCCCGTTCGCACGAAGACCTATGAAGGCGACGGCATCGAACATGAGGTGCAGATGCGAGTCGTCGAGGATGAAGCGGGCAGTGCGCTGTGGATGCGATCGGACGCTGTGCCCGACGACAACGAACTTGGCGGCGGTAGCGCGGAGCCTGTGATGGACGGGATCATCGGACTCCATGTCGAAGCGTTTGATGGAATGACTTGGTTCGATACTTGGGACTCTGATATTTTTGGATTGCCGGCGGCGTTGAGGATCACTGTCTCTTCGGCGGGCGATGCTGCGGGTCAAGATGTTTATGCAGACACTCGCGATCTGATGAGCTTGCGCACGATTGTGCCAATCGATCGGGTGATGAAGCCGTACGAAGAGCCCGTGGTTGAAGAGTCCTCATCAATGGGTGAAGAATCGACGGCGGCGGCTGGCGCTGGCGGCGCTGGCGGCGGCGCGGCGGCCGCGGCCGCAACTGGTGGCGGAGCACAGTCGGCCGATCCAACCGCTGGAGCGGTGCAAGGCGGCGGCGGATTTTCTGGCGGCAGAGGTGGCAACGGCGGCATGGGTCGCGGCAATGAAGGTGGCGTGCGCGGTGGCACGCGCGGTGGTGCGCGCGGTGGCGCTAGCGGTGGCACACGCGGTGGCGCTGGTGGTGGCGCTGGCGGCGGCATGGGAAATAATCGTCCAAATTCACCTGGCTCACAAGGTCCAAATTGAACACTCGATTGACCAAAGTTCCTCGCGGATCAGTACTGGTGATCGTCATCTGGGCAGTTGCGATTGCCGCTGCGATCACCGCTGGTTTGCAAATCAGTTGCTTTCGACAGGCCGTGCTGGGTAACGATGCTGTTGCTCGCGTGCAAGCTCGATGGGCTGCGCGAGCTGGTGTAGAAACAATGATTTCGATCATGGAGTATCACACCGAGAATCCCGATCCCGACGATGCTCTTGGAATGATTCTGGATCTTGAGGACAATTCGTATGGTGAGCTTGAAACAGGAACCTATGACATTCGACACTTCCTTGATGGAATCGAAATGGCGGGTCCACTCGACGAACATTCCAAGGCGAATATCAATTTACTCTCCAGCACCGAGATGATGAATATCAAGAGCATGACACCCGACATCGTGGGATCGATCATGGACTGGCGAGATGCCAACGAAGACGCATCGATGCTCGGGGCAGAGAAGTCGTATTATCAAAATCGTGGGAAGTCGTATGTGCCGCGCAATGCCGACCTGCGAAGTTTCGCAGAGCTGGAATTGATTGCCGGTGTGTGGCCTGACGAAACACGGGGCGAAGATTGGAACTTGAATTTTCGCCTCGATCCAAACGAAGATGACGGCGATCTGACTTGGCCCCCAGACAAACCAGACGGATTACTCGACGGAGGATGGTCGAGCCTTCTCACCGCATCATCGCTGACATCGCCACGAGCACCCAGCGGTATGGATCGATTGGTGCTCAGCACGGCGAGCGCTCAAGACATCACCGACCGTGTTGCAATGACCGAGCCGCAAGCGAGCGCGCTCTTGGCGTATTCCAAGACACCAAACGCTCGACTCGAACAACTCTTGGTTCTACCGCTCTCGACGCTTTCGCAGGCATCGGGTTCGACAGGAGCAGGCGCAACAGGCGCGGGAGCAGCAGGCGCTTCATCGGGACGAACGGGAAGATCGAGCGGAGGTAGGACATCGAGTGGAGGGAGTGTCTCACAGGCAAGCCCAACCAATCTCAGCAGCGATACTGTCGGCAAAGTTCTCAATGAGTGCACGCTGAAGCCATTCACCCGCCCCGCCGCTGGCAAGATGAATATCAACACCGTTTCTGGAACGGTTCTCAAGGAAGTGTTCGACATGAATCCCAAACTTGTCGATAGCCTGATATCAAGGCGGGATGCGAGAGTGACTGGATTGACGAGTCTCGCATCTGTCTTGGATATTCCAGGCATGACCCCGCAAATACTTTCAGGCTTGGCGAAAAACCTAGATGTTCAGAGCTTCGTCTTTACGATCACAAGCCGCGGCCGATCAGCCATCGTGGGCGGAGAATGTGAAATGGTTGTGACCGTTGATCGTTCGACTCTGCCAGCGACCATTCTGTCCTATCGAGAACCATGACTTCAATGACTTCCACGACTTCCACGACTGCGAAAAATTCCACGGCTTCCGCAACGCCCGTCAAGGCCCCGAAGAAGTCCGCCAGCCTTGCAACCGACCCCAGTCGCGTCGCGATTGTGTTGCCGCACTTTGCCAGCGGCAAGCCGGTTGGATGCGACGCACTCTTGGTGAGGATGAATGCGAGTCAAGTTGAAATTCTTGACTCGCAAAGTTTCTCTGGTGCAGCCGCGCTTGATAGTGCACATTCGTGGGCAGGCAAAACCCTCGCCGCACGATCGATGATCATGCTCTCCGGCAGCGATGTGATTTGCCGATCAATGACACTTCCACCAGCGAGTCCAGACCAGCTGGAGATGGCGCTGAGACTTCAAGTGGAAAATTTGTTGCTTGGCGGCGCGGCACGCTCGCGCACCAATGCGGCGCTCCTGCCGACAAGCGACCCTGATCGTGAACGCATCGCCCTGATGGTGGAATGGACGACTTTGAGCGATGGCCCTGCGCTTCCACATTCGTTTGGAGATCGTCGAAAGTATTTGTATGCCCCACCGATTGCAGCGCTCTGTGCACTCGTAACTGGTGCACTGGAAAGCGGCGAGCAAGAATCGCTTGCTGTCTATCTTGAACGATCCGCTGGCGCGATTTCGATTGCCTATTCCAACGGAATCCACACTGCTTTGCGAACAGTGATTGAAGGCGGCGAGGACGATAGTGAATGGCGAGCTTCGATCATGCGAAGTATCGGCGAGACACTGCTGCTGGCGGATATCCCTCAAGAACGCATCGATTCCGCCATGATCGCACTGACTGTGGCGCTCGACGAGCGTTTGGATGGTCTGATCGCTCCCCTGGATGGAAATTTCAATTCGTTCCAGCGATTGGTTGCGTCATCGAGCAGCGAGACTTCCTGGTGGAGCAGTTTTGGAATCATGCTGGGAGCGGCGCTGGCCTTGAATGGTCCACTCGCGCGCAATGTTTCGCTCAAGATCAAAGATGAGGCGACCAAGTCTGGAATCTTCGCGGAATTGTTACGACAAGCGAGCCGGTCTAAAGTAGCCGTCCGTCTGGCGATCGCAACCGTGTTGACAGTCGCTGTCCTTCCCCCTGGTCTCTCAGGCCTGCGACTGCTCTACTTGCAATGGCAACTCCCTGACTCCAGAGCATTCGAACGAACGCTCAACCGCCTCGATAAGAACAATGCGATGTATAGCCAGTATGAGCGACACGCATGGCCCATGACAAAGTTGCTTGGCGACCTCGCCTGTGCGACCCCCGAGGGCATTGAGTTGGAATCCATCTCGATTTCATTCGGTTCTCCAATCACCGTGCAGGGTTCCGCCAAGCCTCAGGGCAGCAACACTGCGGCCGAGGCGATCCTCTTGATGGAACGACAACTCCGCGAGTCGCGTGTCTTTGCTCAGATTGAAAAGGATTGGGATGCACCCAACGCAAATGGCGTCATTAAGTTCAGAATGTCCGCAGTGGTTGCAAATCCTTCGCTCGTGCCCAACTATCCAGAGGCTCAAGATTTTGCACGCCGCACATTGCGAGATCGACGCTATGGAGTCGCCGAGACAGAGTCAGCGCCTGCAAGCAATTCGGGAGGACGCGGTGCGTCGTTGCCATCTGCAACGGAAGGGACAAGCGCGCAAATTGCACAACCGCACGAAAGCCAAGTTGTGACGGGACAACCGGACGGCGTCGTGCCAGCGCCGCCCCAATCGGGTGTTGCGCCAACTCGAGGTGCAGCGAGTGCATCGGCGCAGGGTGCAGCGCCCGCATCGGCGCAGGGTGCAGCGCCCGCATCGGCGCAAGGTGCAGCCTCTGACCAAACTGCCGCGCAAACCGCTGTTGCCGATGGCTCGCCCAGAAATACTGATTCGCGATCACTCAATCGCAGAGGTGCGACTGCTGGATCATCCTCATCCGATGCAACGCAGCGTGGTCGAGGAACTGGGACGGAAGGAATTGCCATTCCGCCGCCATTGACGACCGAGCAGATTTCGGCGATGACCAGCACTGAAGCGAGGGAAGCGCTCGGTGCGATCTCTCGTGCTCGCAGCACGCCTGACCTCGACGAAGCGACCAGCGCTCGACTGCGAACTGAGTTTTATCAACTCATCGAACAGACCAAGAAAAAATGAGCGCCACACAATCAAACCTCGCCGATCGCTTTGACAAACTGCCCCGAGCTTTGAAGTTGGCGGTCATTGCCATTGGGGCCTGTGCGCTCTATCTCTTCCTCAATGATTACTGTTGGCAAGTCTCGCGAGAATGGACGGCGGATGGTGATCGCATTCAATCACTGCTTCAAAGAGGCGTCAATCGGCAAGGCACACTGCCGAAGAACATCGAACAAGCAGCGATCGCATTTGGCGGTGTCGAAATTCCAGAGGACGCAGCGACCACATCGGAAAATCTCGCAGCGGCTGTCAACGAAACGATGAAAAAGCACCGAATCGCACAGTACGGATTTGACGCGCTCTCGGGTGGCAAATTTTCGGCCGGTGCGATGGCGGGAGTTGTTGGATCCGCGGAGCGATTGGAAAAATTGCGCGGCGAAGTGCAATTTGACATCTCGCCTGACGATGTCGCGAAGATTCTTGCGGATTTCGAGGGTAGCCCCGCAATCGATTCGATCAACTCAGTGAAAATTCGCTGGCTCGACGACAAGAAGAAGGTTGACATTAAACTTTCGGCCGAAGCGTGGGCGCTTGCGCCTCGAACGACACGCAGAGGAGGCGGACCATGATCACTTCTCAATTGCCCTTTTCGAATCGCTGGTCCACGCCGCTGGTTGTCAGCATCCTCTCAGTCGTGGTCATTGGATGGGCGGCTGGCGCAGAGTTGCTGCCAATGTTTTCAGCGCTCTTGACTTCAAAGCCCCAAAGCGAATCAACCTCGGCCATCAGCCACGCCTTGGAAACTCATTCATCCGTCGTCAAGACTTCAGTTGATCGATTCACTGGACGCAGTCTCTTTACGATGCCTTCGCCGCCACCTCGGCCCGCGCCACCGCCACCACCGCCAGTTGCGCCACCGCCACCAGTTGCTCCGCCACCACCATCTGCGCCGCCGGCTGAATACACGGGAACGAAGCCGACTGGAATTTTAGGGAGCGCGGTATTCTTTGGCGACACAGTCATCATTCAAATCGGCCAAGAATCTGGCGGAATAAAAGTGCTTGGTGTTGAACCTCCTTCCAATGTGCGGATTGAACATATGCGCGGAACCTACTCGGTGCCAATCTGGCCATCGGCCGACCTGCGCAAGTTTGGTGGTGGATCACCCTCAGCCCTTGCATTAAATAGTCGACCTGGGATTACGCCAGGCGTGCTGACTGCCGGATCGACCGCACCACCTGCTGCGATACCAACTTCTGCCAGTTCGGGTCGCGATGCGACGACATCATCGAGCAGTTCGGTTGCCCCTGGTCCAGAAACAACGCCAGGAGTCGCCGCGCCATTCGACTCTGCTGTTGACACCCGCGATGAATCAGATCCGGATGCCCCCGACGCTCAACGCGAGTCGCCGCGGCAAGTGCCCCCAAGCGCGGACTCGTTGCGCCGGTCCCCTGCACCAGTCGGGCCATCGAGCGAAATCCCTGCAGAGCTGAATGCTGCGCAGATTGCGGCCATGTCCCAATCGGAAGTAGCGGCGACGCTTGCGCGTGTTGCGCGAGCTCGGCAACTGCCAAACCTCGATCAGGCCACCCAAGACCGTCTTCGAAGCGAATTCGCCCTTTTGCGTGAGCGTCAAAGAAGCGTCAATCGTTGATTTTAGGCAATCTCTAACCCCTTGAGCCGTTGAATACGACAACACCTACCACTTTGGAGCACTGTGTGACAATATTGAATAGAACGAAATGCAGATGTCTTTCCGCCAATGCGGGGCTTGACCAGCTCGGCGGATTGAATGTTCCTGCGCCTGTGCAGCCGATTCTTGCGCAGATTCTGACTTCACTCATTATTGCTTCTGCTCTGACTGGTGCCGCAAGCGCAAGCGCGCAGTCGCCGTCGAGTCGCGGTGTTCAACCCAGTTCGCAGCCTCGGGTTCCAGCGCCGGTGCCGATGCCGGTTGTTACGCCAGTGCCGGCGGAAGCTCCTGTTCCTGTTCCTGTTCCTGTTCCTGTTCCTG
>Ga0105052_10001026_pt1 | contig 38249 bp, 41 predicted proteins | sample FRY03_FD_78094 | JGI IMG/M metagenome (GOLD analysis project Ga0105052, IMG submission 78094) | Freshwater microbial communities from Lake Fryxell liftoff mats and glacier meltwater in Antarctica - FRY-03 | ecosystem: Environmental > Aquatic > Freshwater > Ice > Glacier meltwater ... | reverse complement strand
TGCCGATTTCACCGCGACCTTGGCGGGTGCCTTGGCAGCGGGCTTGGCCGACGCCTTCTTGGCGGTCGCCGATTTCACCGCGGCCTTGGCGGGTGCCTTGGCAGCGGGCTTGGCCGACGCCTTCTTGGCGGTCGCCGATTTCACCGCGGCCTTGGCGGGTGCCTTGGCAGCGGGCTTAGCCGACGCCTTCGGCGCCGGCTTCGCAGTGCCCTTGGACGGCTCTTCCTTATCTCCAGCGGCTCGCTTGGCCTCTATGGCCTTCGCCGCAGCCTTCTCGAGGGCGGCTCTAGCCAAGGAGGTTGCCGCCGAGGGCGGAGTGCTGCTGAGCGGCGGACGCACGGTGGACCGCATGCCACCACGGCTCTGCTGCGCAGCCGCGGCGCGCGCAGCCGCGGCTGCCTTGGGGTCGACCTTGGGCGGCGGCATGGGGGAGATCCGCTTGCCCGTGGGCTTGTGCTTGATGACGAGCTTTCCGCTCAGTGCATCGTCAATGAGCTGGCTGGCGGCCTCCTCGTCGACACGGCGCGCGTACATGAGCTCGCTCACCAGCACCCGGCGGGCACGTTCGAGCATCTGCATCTCACCGGGAGACAGGCGGGCGTCCTGCTGGCGGCGCTCAAGATTGCGCACCACCTCGGCGAGCTCGAGGATGTCGCCGCTTCGCAGCTTCTCCTGATTGCGCTTGAAGCGCTGGTTCCACTGGGCGGGCATCTCGCTGCCCTCGGCCACCAGCACTGAGAGCACCTCACCCACGGCGCGCTCGTTGATCACCGGGCGAAGACCAGCGCCCTCGGCGTTGTCCACCGGCACCATCACCGTCATCGGCGGCTGCAGGATCTCGATCGTCAGGTATTCGCGACGCTCGCCACGGATCTCGTGGAGCTCCTTGGCCAGCACCGTTCCCGCACCGTGATGCGGGTAGACGACCTTATCCCCAACCTCGAACATGCAATCTCCTCTTGCCTGATGGGACACCACCCATCGGGGGTGATGCTCCTTACGGCGCGACGGACGCGGCGGCTACCAGTTGGCCGGCCAGCGCTCCAGGGTGTCCTCGTGACGGCGCTGCCGCTCGCGACGCGCGATCTCTTCTGGGTCAGCCGCGTCCTTCTTGGCCTTCCGCAGCGCCTCGATCATGTCGAATCGACGCTGTTCCTTGTCCTTCGCATCCTGCGCGGCTTCACGCTTCGCGCGGGCGAGGGTGCTGTCGTGGTGAGCTCCGAACACGAACGTTCAGTTTATCAGGCCCGTTCGCATCAACTAATCGCCCCGGCTCCGGCAAGCACGAGGATGACCAGCCCGAGGGCGACGCGGTACACCACGAAGATGTACATGGTGTGTCGAGCAAGCCACTTGAGGAGGAAGGCAATGGCTCCATATCCCACCACGAACGACACGATGGTGGCCACGATAATGGCGCCCCATCCCGCGTTGCCCGACCCGCTGCCCACCTCCTTGACCAGCCCGAAAAGCCCGGACAGCACGATGGCGGGGACTGACAGCAGAAATGAGAAGCGAGCGGCGGCCTCGCGGTCGAGCCCCATGATGAGGCCGGCGGTAATGGTGGCACCGCTACGGGAGACGCCGGGGATGAGGGCCAACGCCTGAGCAAGGCCCATGATGATGGCGTCCTTGCGGTTCACGGCCGTGACGGGGCGCTTCTTCGACCCTAGGTAATCGGCGGCACCAAGGACGAGGCCGAACACGATGAGGGTGGTGCCCATCAGATACAGGCTCCGTGCGCCATTCTCGATCTGATCACGAAAGAAGAACCCGAAGATGGCGATGGGGATGGTACCGATGATCAGGTACCAGCCCATGCGCGCGTGCAACTCGCCGCGCAGGGCCGGACGTGTAAGGCTCCTGAACCAGGTGGTCACCACTGCCAGCAGGTCGCGCCAGAAGTAGATGACCACTGCTGCCATGGTGCCCAGTTGGATGATGGCGGTGAACTGAGCGCCCGGGTCATCCCACCCGAAGATGGCCGGCACGATGCGTAGGTGGGCGCTGCTCGAAATCGGCAGGAACTCGGTGAGCCCCTGCACGATGCCGAGCACAATTGACTGAACGACTGACATCGGGGCGGGACCCTAGCCGGTGCATCGCGTACCGCGAGCGCCAGATGGGCTTTGAAGCGCTGTGCTCACGCCGTATTCAGGATTTGGGCAGTCGCGCCAACAGCACGTCGCACGGTGCGTGGCGCAACAGGTGCAGCGCGAACGACCCAAGCAGGATGCGCTCGATCTTGCCGCGCTCCGAGCCGGCCAGCAGCAGGTCCACTTCCTTTGCCGCGGCCCACAGGCACACAGCGTCGGGTGGGTAGCCATGAAGAATCACGGGGGTGGCACCGGGTACCCCATCAATGGCCCTTTTCAGCCACACCAAGGCCGCGTGCTCCATCACCTCGGGGTCGGGCAGAAACACCCCGCCCTCGCCCATATACGGCGGTGGCATTGGGATGCTCGTAACGTGCAGCACCGACAGGCGGGCGCCCGTGAGCGCTGCCATGCGCGCGGCCTCGGCAAGGGCCCTCTCGGATCCCGGGCTGTCCTCGATTGCAACCGCCACGTGCCGGTAGGTCTCCATGCGCCAATCGTAGGGCCTCCCTGACGCCGGCGGTACCATCGGGCCATGGCCGGGTTATCGCCACTTGCACAAGCGTACGACGGGCTCATCCTCGATCTGGATGGCTGCCTGTGGGTGGGTGGCCGCGCGATCCCCGGCGCCGCCGCTGCGGTGAATGCTTGGCGTGGGTCGGGGCGGGCGCTCGTGTTCCTCACGAACGACCCCCGGTCAGCACCTGAAGACGTCGTGCAGCGGCTGTGGTCGCACGGGGTGCGGGCGTCGCAGGCGGAGGTGGTCACATCTGGCGTGGTGATGCAGGACTTCCTCGCCGATCGGTTTCCCGGTTGCACTGCGGTGGTGGTGGGCAGCGAGGCGATGGTGCGCCACGTGCGCTTGGCGGGCCTACGAGTGATCGCCAACGAATCGCTGGTGCCACAGGCCGATGTGGTGGTGTTGGCGGGGTATCCCGGGCTCACCTACGAAGACCTCACCTGGGCCGTGCGCGCGGCGTATGAGGGGGCGACGGTGGTGGCCACCGGTCGCGACCATCTGGTGCCCTCCGATGCCGGCGTCATTCCAGGCACGGGTGGCGTGGTGGCCTACGTGGAGTACTGCGCGGGCGCTGAAGCCATTGCGGTGGGCAAGCCCGGGCCCGATGCCTGGCGCATCGCACGTGAACGCCTGGTGGTGGATGGTCCGGTGCTGGCCGTGGGGGATCGCCTGGACAGTGATGTGGGTGGCGCGGTCGCCGCAGGGCTCGACGGCGCGTTGGTGCTCACCGGGGTGAGCTCGCGGGAGATGGCCGACGCCTGGGACGGCGCGGCCCCGGTGGCGGTGGCGCGCGACCTGGCCGCGCTACTTCTGGCCGAGCTACCCCAAGTATGAATGCGCCGCACTGCTGATCGCCGGATGGGTGAAGGTGGGGCAGCGGGGATCACATGAGAAGTGGCGCAGTCCCGACGGGCGGTTGAGCGTCATCGTCTTTGGAAAGGCCTCGGATACGATGACTCCCGGAACACTCGCGTCGATTCGACGCCAGACCGGATTGGACCACCTGCGATGAATGAGTACCTCGTCATCTTTGAGTCCACAGCAGACGGCGGCTGGGGTGCGCACCTCCCCGATATCGACGGTGTCGTCGCTGTGGGGTCAACTCGCGTAGAAGTTGAAGACGGCATTCGGGGTGCACTGGCGATGTACCTCGAGGACCTTGAACAGCGCGGAGAGCCTGCTCCAGAGGCGCGCAACTCCGCGGGGTACGTGGCGGCGTAGCGTCGCTCGCGGGCGCCTAGCCCGCGCCCTCGCGCAGTACCCGGCGGGCCACCTTGCCCGATGCCAGGCGCGGCAGTTCATCACGCCACTCGAACACCGATGGGGCGGCGTAGGCACCAAGGTTGTGGGCCACCGATGCGTGGATCTCGTGCTCGGCCGCTGTGGGGTCGGCATCCTCGGTGGCAACGACCACTGCGATCACGCGCATGAGGCCCTTGTCGTCGGGGCGGCCCACCACGGCCACCTCGGCCACGGCCGGGTGCTCCAGGATGAAGCCCTCCACCTGTACCGGGCTCACAAACTTGGCGTCCACCTTGAACAGGTCGTCGTGACGACCAACGTGGCGGAACACGCCGTCGGCCTCCTCCACCAGGGTGTCGCTCATGCGCACCCAGTCGCCATGCACCAGATCGCGGGTGAGGTCGCTTCGGCGCCAGTAGCCCGAGGTATTGCTCTCGCTGCGGATCCACAGGCGCCCGGGGGCGCCCGGTTCCACGGGCACGCCCTCCTCATCGCGCAGTGACACCTCTGAGCCCGGAACGGCACGCCCCAGACGGCCGGGCAGGTCATCACCCGGGCGGGTGGACAGCACGATGTTGGACGTCTCCGCGCAGCCAAAGCCCTCGACTACGTCGAGCCCGGGAATGGCCTCGCGAATGCGGGTGAGGACCGGCCCCGGCAGGGAGTCGCCGGATGACACGCCCAGGCGCACCGTGCCGAGCAGGCTGCGCTGATCGGGGTGGCGAGAGAGGAACTGCGCCAGTTGCGACCAGAAGGTGGGCACGCCCGACAGCACGGTCACGCCGTGATCACGGCAGGCGTGGAGAACGGTGCGCACGTTCGGCTTGGCGTGCGTGTGCACCATGTGCGCCCCCGTGCCGAGCGGCCGGAAGAATCCGTTGCCGAAACCGAGCGAGGTGTAGCCGCGTGACACGGCGTGGCAGATGTCGCCCGGCCCCAGCGTCAAGACGTCTGCCGAATAGCCGTCTACCGACGTGCGCATGTCGCGGTGCGCATGCATGGCCCCCTTGGGCGACCCCGTGGATCCGGACGAGTAGATGATGTAGGCGAGGTCGTCGGGGTGCACGGGCGCGATCGGCACGGGCGCGCCTGCATCCATCTGTTCCGGGCGAATGACCCGCCAGGCTCCAACCGGGATCTCGTCCTCCGAGACCACCACCGACACCGCGGCATCATCAAGCATTTCGGCCAGCACCTGGGGATTCATGGTGCTGTCAAGCGGAATTGCCACCCCGCCCGCGGCGGCGATGCCGAGCACGGCCTGCACCCACGATCGACCATCCCGCATCACCACAGCCACGTGGTCGCCATGGCCCACTCCCGCACTCCGCAGCGCTCCGGCAGCACGTCGAAGCGCCGCGCCAAGCCCGTCGAAGTCCCAGGTTCCATCCTCGTCACTGACGGCGGCATCCCCACCCCGCCCACCCCGCCGATGCTGCTCGACGAGCAGATCAACAAGGTTTGCCCCAACGGACGTAATGCCGCCAGCACCCCCCTTGGGGACAGACCCCCCTTGGGGTCTGTCCCCCCTTGGGGTCTGTCCCCAAGGGGGCAGCGCACTGATGCTTTGCAGGGAGTTCGTGATTTGGGGTCTGTCCCCAGGTGGGGTCTGTCCCCGTTGTTGGTGTGGCTACTTCTGCCAGCGCGTCGATCGCCTCCAAGGGCACTAGGTTTGGCAGCACCAGCACCGCGTCGGTGGCGCCTGCATCTGCGAATTGGCGCAGTGTTGTTGCGATTTCTTCGGGCGAGGCGGCCAGGCCGCGAGAGGGAAGCCACTTGAGGAGTGCCCGCGGGGAGCTGCCGAGGGCCGCGGCCTCGGGGGCGATCCATTCCAGTGCCTCGGCCTCGCTGCGCACGGGAAGGGCGTAGATGTAGACCGCCACGCGCAGGGGGGCGGCGATACCCGCCTCCTCGCGTGCAGCCCGTGCGATGTCAACGCGCCGACGCAGGTCGTCGGGCGAGAGGAACGCCGCGAAGATCCCATCGGCGCGCGCGCCGGCGATGCGTAACAGCCGCGCCTTGTGTGCCGCCATGAGTATCGGAGGCCGTGGACGACGGACCGGGGGCGGATTGCATGGGGCGTCGTCAAGGATGCCCTCGATGGTCGCGCCATCGGGTGACGCCCACATGGCCTCGATGACGTCGAGGGTGTCGAGCAGCCCGGCCGTGCGCTCGCGTGGTGACGCGAGGGGGTAGCCATACGCGCGGTGCTCGCCCTGATCCGACCCGGTGCCGATGCCCAGTACCAAGCGGCCGCCCGAGACGACGTCGAGCACCGACGCCATCTTCGCCGCCAGCGCGGCCGGGCGGTACGAGGCCGACATCACCGCCGTGCCCAACTCCATGCGCGCCGTGACGGCCGCCACGGCGGCGAGGCCGATGAAAGCATCAAATGCATCGTCCCGGTGAAGGCGGCCCGGGGTCCAGAGGTGATCGTTCAGCCAGGCGGAGTGGAAGCCCAGCGACTCGGCACGGATGGCGGCGTCACGCAGATGCGACCAAGACGATGCGTATTGGGGCAGCCTGATGCCCAGCCGCAGGCCGGGCACACTGCCCAGCGGGGTCATCCCCCGAGGACGAGCACCACGTCGACATCGGGCTGCACCGTGACGGCGGCCGACTCGATGGTGCTGCCGGCAACCAGCGGCTTCTCAGACACGGCGCCGAGGTCGGCGACCACCTGCTGGGCCGCAGCGTCCTGCCCGGTGCGGTAATACGCCACGGTCGTGGGCTGCACGGGCGAGTTGCCCTTGCCCACCTTCATATATCCGATGGCTTGGGCCTGAACCTGCATCTTGGCGGCCAGCCCGGCGGTCGTGGTGCCGTTGAGCACCACGAGATTGATCTGGCCACGCGCAGGTGCGCCCGACACGGTAGAACCGGTGGTGTCGGTGGTCGAGACACCGGTGGTCGAGGTGCCGGTGGTCGCCGTGGTGTCCATCGTGATGGCCGTGGTGTCGGTGGCCGGCACGGTAGCCGTGGTCTGAATGGCCGACCCGACCGGTGGCAGGGTCACGCCGCCGCCGTCGCCCCGGGCGAACCACCCGATGACAAAGCCAATGACGATGCACGACACGGCCAAGAGCACAGGGCGTGCCCAAGCGTTGGTGCCGCCGCGAGGTGTGTCGTTGCCAGCCATAACCGCAGGCGACTCTACCTGAGATTGCAGCGCTTCTGTCACAGCAGCCGGTTTCCCGCGCTTGACGCCGGGTCGGACTGCTATGGTCCGCTCTAGGTGAAAGGGCCCCTCGGCGCCCGTAGATGTTCTCCGCGCTGACCGCCTGAAGCCTCCTTATCCGCGTCGACTTCCCTTGAAGTCGATGCCCGTGTCGCCATAGGCAGGCATGGGCTGAGAGGTGCGCGATGGCATGACTTCGCCCACAGAGACGACCGAGGTGCTCGCGCCCGCCGAGCGGCTCGAGGCCGCGCTCGCCGATCCGGCCGCGTGGTGGCCCGACGTCGTTCTGCGTGAGCACCAGATCGAAGCGCTCGACGAACTTGCCGTTCGGCTGCGCGCCGGCGCATCACGCACATGGGTTGATGCCCCCACCGGCAGCGGCAAAACCATCACCTTCTGCGCCCTCGCTGCGGCCCTCGACGGATCCGCCCTTATTCTGGTGCCGCGTCGCAACCTTGCCGAGCAGACCGCCAAGGCCCTGTCCACCTTCTTCCCAAACCTGCCGGTTACCATCGGCGGCGTTGGGTCCATCGGCAGGCCCGGGGTCACCATCTCCACGTATCAGGCGGCGTTGCGCCACGTGGACGAGGCCGACTGGGAGTCGGTGACCCTGCTGGTGTGCGACGAGGCCCACACCACGCTGGGCCGGCAGACCCGGCGCATGATCGACACCGCCACCAAGGCCATCTGTGTGGGCTTCACGGCCACGCCCGCCACCACAACGGGGCATGTGGAGCAGGTATTCGGCCCTGTGGCCACCACACTCGATCGCCAGGCGGCCATTGACCGCGGCATCGTCTGCCCGCTGCGGTCGCTGCGCGTTGAGCGCGACGTTGACCTGAGCGATGTCACCCGCGTGCGCGGCGACTTCGACCAGGCCAGTCTCGGCCGCGCCCTCGACCGCGCCCTGTGGCACCGCGCCTGTGCGGACGTGTGGGCCGATCACTTCATGCCGTTGGGGCTGGCCGGCGTGGCGTATACGGCCACCGTTGCGCAGGCCCATGCGCTTGCCGACGAGCTGGTCGAGCGGGGCGCCAAGGCCGCCGCCGTATCCGGGCAGACGCCAGCGAAGGAGTTGCAGACAATCCTCAAGCAGTTCGCCAACGGTGGACTGGATGTGCTGTGCAACGCCGACCTGCTCACCGAGGGTTGGGACGAGACCCGTGCTGCGGTGGTCATGCACCTCGCACCCACCACCAGCGAGCGCGTATTCGTGCAACGCCTCGGGCGTGTGATGCGCCCGGCTGCCGAGAAGGAGGCCGTGTCGGTGGAGTTCCTGCCGGCCGGTGACCCCATGGGCGTGCAGACCTCACATGACCTGTTTGGCCAGGGTTGGTACACGCCGCTTGGGCGCGTGGCCGGTCCTGCTGAGGGCGGTGAGCGCGGCACGTTGGCGCGGGCAGCGGCGCTGCTGGCCGAGCAGGACGGAGGCCGCGCCAGTCTGGTGAACCCGCGGGCCAGCGCAAGCACCCTGGTGAAGGGCTTTGCCGATGGCGGCTGGCGCGACGCCGAGCCCGGGGATATCCCCGTGGGCGTCATGGAGGAGTGGGTGCAGGCCGCCGCACAGGACACCACTTGGGCTGAGGTGGCCGAGCGTGTGGCGGCGGGAGTGGACCCGCGCGGCGCCCAGGCATGGTGGGCGCTGTCGGGCGTGGTGGCACGCACGGCGCAGAACGGCGATGAACAACCACTGTGGCGCGCCTGGGCCATGGCCCTGCTGGTACAGCCCGAACTGCGGCAGGCGCTTCCCGCCGATGCCCCACGCGCCGCGCTCGACCGCCTGCGCATGACCGCCCGCGAGCGCATCCGCGCGCTGTGGTTTCACGCCGACCATGCTGGCAAGTGGGACAACGTGGCATCGCTCGAGCAACAGGGGCGCTCGGCAGAGCGCCGACGTCGTTGGTCGGCACTCGACTCGTCATCGTCCTGGGCACCGTCCTGGGCCTGGGAGGTCTCGCGTGGCCTCGCCGACGCAAGCCGCCCCGGGCGCCACCAAGAACTGCACCGCATCACCAAGTGGGAGGCGCAGCACCTCATCGAGAACGGTGGCGATCTGGGCCTCATCGGTCTGTGGTTGCGCGCCGTGGGCGCGCCGGCGCCCGAGCCCATCGCGCCGCCTGAGGGTGAGACCCCGCTCAAGCCCAGCGTGGCCGCGCGTCTGCTGCTGGCCCTCGGCCCCGGCGACGCGCCGCAGCGCAGCGAGGACATCCGTATCGCGAGTCGCGCGGCGGGTACCTGCGGTGGGTGGGCGGCCCTGCGTGGTGCGCTGGACGCCATTGACTGGAGTACCACCGACGGGCGTCGTGCCCTTCGCGCCGCGGTGGGTACCCGCAATGCCCGTGCGCTGCAGAACAAACGCGCCTGGAACCAGTTGCGCCCCAAGTACCCCCGCCTGCCCACCGCCGAGGATTTGGGAATCGGTGAGCAGGGAAGGGGTGGGGACGACTCCACGACGACGCGTACGCGTCGTCGTCGCAGGCGCAAGATGAGCACGGCTGAGGTGGCTGAAACTTCGACCGCCGCCACGGCTGCCGCCACGCCCGCCCCTGCCGCGTCCGGCGCAGAGGCCAGCGATGGCACACCCACCCGCAAGCGTCGTCGCCGCCGCCGCCGCAAAGCGGCTGGTGCCGGGCCGACCGGTGGCACCGCGCCAGAGGCTCCCCCGACGGAATGAGTGAGGAGGCCCACGCACCGACGCCCCAGGGGGCCGACGCGGTGGCCGATCACCGCTGGGCACGGGTGCGCGAGATCGCGGCAGATATCGCACGCTTCGAGATCGCCGATCGTGCGGACGGCCTTGATGAGGACCAGCGCACGGTGCTTGCGCGCCTCCGCATTTCGGCGGATCGGGCCAGTGCCCGGGCCGTGTTGGCGGATGACCTCGCCAACAGCATTGCGTCCGCCGAGCGGTCCAAGCGCGCCTGACCGGTATTCTTCAGATGCTCTTAACGTCTCTTACCGAGCCCTTCACACAGATTGCCTACCGTGACCCCCGTGCACGATGACGAAATGACCGGCGCGCTCCCGCCGCTCGGCGACCGCTCGACCGACAGCGATGGCCTTCCGCCCCTCGGGCCCAGCGCGGCCGGTGATCGGCGTGACGCGCCCCCGCTCGCGCCTGTCAAGGTCGAGCCGGATGCGCCGACCGTTGGGGAGACCGCCCCGATCACGGTGTCGTCGCGGGCGGCGGTGCGGGCGCCTCGTGACCGATCGGGCCGTGGTCGCACCGCCGCCCTCGTGCCCCTGGCCGTGGCCGCTGGCGCCCTGGGCGGCGGGATTGCCGTCTGGTTCGTGGGCGGTAATGACCAGCCCACCGTCCCGACCGGCGGCAGCGTGGTTCCCACGGCAGATGCTGGCCGTACCTCGGTTCTGCCGCTGCAAGACGCCATCGCCAGCGTGCGACCATCGGTTGTGCAGGTGCGCACGCGAAACGGGCAGGGCAGTGGCGTGGTGCTGCAGCCGCGTGGTCTCATCATCACCAACAACCACGTGGCGGGCGCCAAGGGCAGCAGGGTCACCATCGTGACTGGCGACAATCGCGAGGTGCCGGCCGACGTGGTGTTCAGCGACCCCCAGCGCGACCTCGATGTACTCAACCCCCAGGGGTCTGTGGGCCCGGGCGCGGCGCTTGCCAGTGAGCCGGACTGTGCGCTGCGTGCTGGCGACACCGTGTTCGCCATCGGCAGCCCGTTTGGCCTTATGAACACCGTCACCGTCGGGGTGGTCAGCGCCACGAACCGTCCGGGCACGTCGGGGCAAAGAATGATTCAGACCGACGCCGCCATCAACCCCGGCAACTCCGGCGGGGGTCTCTTCGACCTGCGTGGCCGCCTCGTTGGCGTGCCCACCTCAATCAACAGCCCGGTGCCCGGCAACGTGGGGATCGGCTTCGCCGTTACGTGCGAGCAGGTCCGAAAGGCGCTCGCGTCAGTCAAGTGACCAACGATCAAGGAGCAGCACCAGTGAACGACGATCCCATTCCCGTGCTCGGCGCCGAGACGTCGCCGCGGGATCGCCTGGAGGCCGTGCTCTATGAACTGCGCCGCGTGGTGGTGGGGCAGGACGAGTTGCTCGACCGCATGTTGGTGGCGCTGCTCGCCCGCGGCCACGTACTCCTTGAGGGTGTGCCCGGTCTGGCCAAGACGCTCACGCTCGAGACGGTGGCCAAGGTGAGCGGTGGCGTCTTCCACCGCATCCAGTTCACGCCCGACCTCGTACCGAGCGATGTGGTGGGTGGCCAGGTGCTTGACCGCTCCGGCGACTTCACCACCCGGCTGGGCCCGGTGTTCGCCAACTTCGTGCTGGCCGACGAGATCAATCGCGCGCCCGCCAAGGTGCAGAGTGCGCTGCTCGAGGTGATGGCCGAGGGGCACGCATCCATCGCCGGCGAGACGCACCCCACGCCCACGCCGTTCTTCGTGCTGGCCACGCAGAACCCCATCGAGAGCGAGGGCGTCTACGCCCTGCCCGAGGCGCAGCTCGACCGTTTCATCTTCAAGTTGGTGGTTGACTATCCGTCAGCGGCAGACGAGGAGGAGATCGTTCGCCGCATGGCCAGTGACCCACCCTCGCCACGCCGCTTGCTGGACCCCGAGCAGATCATCGAGCTACAGCGTCGGGCAGACGAGGTGTTCGTTGACCATCGGGTGCGCACCTACGCCGTGCAACTGGTGACGGCCACGCGTAACCCGGCCGAGGCCGGGTTGCCTGACCTCGTGCCGTATCTCGAACTGGGTGGATCACCACGTGCGAGCCTGGCGCTCATTCGCGGCGCGCGAGCGCTTGCCGTGATGCGCGGTCGCGAGTACGTGCTGCCCGAGGACGTCGCCTCGCTCTACCACGATGCCCTGCGTCACCGGGTGGTGCTGAGCTACGAGGCGCTTGCCTCTGATGTGAAGCCGGAGCAGGTGCTCGATCGCATCCTCGCCCACGTGGACCAGCCGAAGGTGGAAATCGGTGGCGGGCGCAACGTCGCCTGATGCCCTCCTCCGACGCGTTGAGGTACGCGTTGGACGGCGGCTCGACGGCCTGTTGCAGGGCGAGCGCCAAGGGCGCGCGCCCGGTCCGGGCGGCGAGTCGTCGCTGACCCGTGCCTATCAACCTGGTGACGATGTGCGCTGGATTGACTGGGCATTGACGGCGCGTCTTTCCGAACCCATGGTGCGTGTGCCCGAACTGGAGCCCGTGCTCACTATGTGGGCCCTGATGGACATGTCGCCATCCATGATGTTCGGCACGCATGGGGGCACCAAGATCGCCCAGGCCCGCGAGGTACTGGCTGCGTTGGGGGTGGTGCTGCGCCGTCGGGGCGATCGTCTTGGCATCGCGGCAACGACAACCGGCGGTCTCGATCTGGTGCGCCCGCCGCGGGGCGACCGCCGTGGCCTCATCGCCGCCATCGCCGCCGTTGACGACATGCGCCCGCCGCCGTCCACGGGGCGTACTGATATGGCGCACGCCGTCGTGCTGCTTGGCCGCGTGGCCCGGCATCGGGGAATGATCGCGATTCTCAGCGACATGCCGTGGTCACCCGAATTGGAACGTGCCATCGGTGGCCTGGCGCGCCGCCACGACGTGATCATCTGCGAGATCCGGGACCGTCGGGAGCGGGAGATGCCCGAGGTGGGCACCATCCCGCTGCGTGACCTAGAGACCGGTCGCACACTGCTGGTGGACACCAGCGACCCCGCCTTTCAGGAGCGATTCCGCGCCGCCGTGGCCGATGCCGAGGCCCGTCGTCGCAGCATGATCGCGCGCACGGGCGCACGGTACGTGCGCATCGAGCCCGGCACCGACTGGCTGTTTGCGCTGGCCCGGTCGCTGTCGAGCGTCCGTCCGCGGCGGCTTGCATCGTGATGAATTTCGCCAGCCCATGGCTACTCGTGCTGCTCATCCCGCTGGTCGGCGGCGTGGTGTGGTGGATCGTGCGCGAGACGCGGGGCCACACGAGCGCCGCCATCCCCTTCCCCGACGTTGACCTGGTGGCCTTCGCCGTGCCCACGCGCCGCCGGTGGGTCAAGTGGATTCCCGGCACCCTTGTGGCGCTGGCGCTCGTCGGGTTCGTGGTGGCGCTCGCCCGCCCGCAGGCCATCACCGACGTGCCACGCGAGCAGGGCATCATCATGCTGGCGGTTGACGTGTCGGGCTCCATGGCCGCCGACGACGTATCGCCCTACCGCCTGCGCGCCGCCCAGAATGCCGCCATCCGGTTTGCCGAGAAGGTGCCGAGGCAGTTCCAGGTGGGCCTCGTGGCCTTTAACGGTCAGGCCAACGTGCTGTTACCGCCCAGCACCGATCGCGGCGCCTTCAAGCGCGCGGTTGACTCGCTGGTGGCCGACGGCGCCACCGCAAGCGGCGAGGCCATCATCGCGTCGCTCGACGCCATCCGATCCACCCAGTCCACCAGCACCGGCACGCTGCGCCACGCGCGCATCCTGCTGCTGAGTGACGGCGCCAACACCGTGGGCACCCTGCCCCAGGATGCGGCTCAGCAGGCCAAGGATGCCGGCGTGCCGGTGTACGCCATTGCCTTAGGCACCCCCGACGGCATGCTGTCCGACGGCCGCAGCGTGCCACCCGACCCGGAGGCGCTCGCGGCCGTGGCCGAGATCGCCGGCGGGCAGGCGTTCCAGAGCCAAGACGCCGAGTCGCTCAGCACGGTGTACGAGGACTTGGGCACTTTTCTGGGCACCCGTCAGGTAATGGGCGAGGTCACATCGTGGCCCGTGGGCATCGCCGCGTTCCTGCTCATGCTCGCCGGGTTCGTGGCCTGGCGCGTGTCACCGAGGCTGCCATGACCGTCATGAGCCCCATGTGGTTGTGGGGACTCCTCGTGGTGCCCGTTCTGGTCGTGGTCGCGGTGCGGTGGGAGCGCGACCGCGCCCAGGTGGCTGCGGCGTTCGCCGACCCGACCGTGATGGCCGTGGGCAGTGACGCCAAGGCCCGCCGATTGCGCCGAATCGCCCTTGTGCTCGCCATGCTGGCCGTGGCCATGGGCCCCATCGCCATGGCCCGTCCGGCCATCAATTCGATTGACGAGCAAAAGCGCGGCGCCGTGATGCTGGCGATGGACACCTCGAAGAGCATGACGAAGACCGACCTGCAGCCGAGCAGGCTCGAGGCGGCCGAGCGGGCGGCCAATGAGTTCCTCAGTTCCGCGCCCGAGGAGGTGCAGATCGGCCTGGTGACGTTCAACGATCGCGCCGTGGTACAGGTGGCACCCACCCTCGACCGTCAGGCCGTACGCGATGCGCTGGGCAAGCTGGAGGTGAAGGAGGGCACCGCGCTGGGTGACGCCGTGGTGGCCGGAATCGGATCGCTGCACGGGGCCGGTGCGCTCACGCCACTACCCGCCACCCCGCAGAAGTCGGCGGGGCGCATCATGATCCTCACCGATGGTGCCGGTAACGTGGGCACCATCACCGATGACGCAATCGCGCGCGCAGAGGCCGTGAAAGTGCCGCTTTACACGGTGATGCTGGGAAACGATGCCGGGCGCCCCGACCGACCGCCGCCCCCGGAGACCCTGGCCGGCATGGCCACGCAGACCGGTGGCGTGTTCCTCCAGACCACTGGCACCGCCGACCTCACCGAGATCTTCCAGGATCTGGGCGGGGCGCTGACCAAGGTGCCCACAGTCACGGAACTCACGTGGCTGGCGCCGCTCATCGCGCTGATGTCCCTCGGTATCGCCGGCCTGCTGCTGGGCGCCGCGCGGCGCCGACCCATCGCCACAGGGCCCGGAACGGGGCAGACGCGGTTGCCGCCGCTGACGTAGCGGAACACCCTCGCAACGACTCTCCCATGAGGGGGGTTCACCACGTGCGGGGGGAGGACGGCTCGTCAACCGAGACGTCCACCGGAATGTCGAAGCGTTCGATGGACGTCGCGCGCCCATCGGCACCGGCGTCCACGATGATCCCCTGAACCCGAACATCGCCCGTGGCCGGCTCGAACTTCGCAGGCAGCCCGGTGAGGAACCGGCGCAGCACCGCCTCGTGCTGCACGCCGATGATCGAGTCGTGCGGACCGGTCATTCCGATGTCACTGATATAGGCGGTTCCCCCCGCGAGGATGCGCTCATCCGCCGTCGGAACGTGGGTGTGGGTGCCAAATACCACAGTGGCGCGACCGTTCAGATGCTGGGCGAGAGCGCGCTTCTCGCTGGTGGCCTCGGCATGTATGTCCACGATGATGATGGGGGTCTCACGACGCATCCGATCAACAATCTCGTCCACCACCGCGAAGGGACTTGCGGCCGCTTCGATGAATACCGATCCGATGAGGTTGATGACTCCCACGCGGAAGCCCCCTCGGGCGTCCACCACAACGGTGCCCGACCCCGCTCCGCGGGCCACAAGATTGGCCGGGCGTAGCACCCGGGGATCCGCCTCAAGCATGCTCACGTACTCGATTCGGCGGAGTGTGTGATTACCCCCGGTCAGTACGTCAGCGCCGGCCTCCAAGAGCGCCTTCGCGAGTTTGGGCGTGGTGCCCGACCCGGCGGCGGCGTTCTCAGCATTGACCACGACGATGTCTGGGCCATGCTCCTCGCGCAGGCGCGGAAGGACCGTCTGGGCCGCACGCATGCCGGGGGCACCGAAGACATCGCCCAGCATCAGGGCACGGAAGGCACCGCGGCTGGCCACTTAGACGCCCGGCCCGGTCGTCTGCCTGAGCAGCTGGATGGCCACGTAATTCCCAGAGTCGGTGGTGTACGCGGAGATGGCGGGCTCCTCGACGCGGCTCATGTCGCGCACCTGTCCGATGACGGTACGGCCGGCACCCACGGCGCTGCCCACTTGGGGCACGGTGCCGTCGGGAGCGGGTTCAATGTGATCAACGGTCACGGCCACGTCGGGCATGCCGGACGCAGTGATGACCACCTGCAATCCCTCTGGGCGGCCGAACACGCGGTATGGAGTGACCGCCGTGACCACCCCGTCCACCGGGCTGTAGACCACCGATCCCGCGGCGGCGCCCACGTCAACCGCGGAGATGACCGCGGAGGACGACCCGTTGTCAGTGGCCACCTTGTATGGGAGCCCGCTCGCGGGGGTCATGGCGATGGCACCGGGACCGCTCGCGCCGTGGAAGTAGACGGCCGTCACCTGCTTCTGGGCCACAGGCAGCACCACCTCCAGCCGTCCGGTGCGGGCCATCACCACGCGGTCGGGCGCCGTGGCAGCCATGCCCAACAGCGGAACCGGCGAAGCCACGGGGGCCACCGCGGCGCGGGTGCCGGCATCCCCACCGCCACCGGTCGCCGCGAACACGATGGCCACGATTATCGCCACCACCAGCACGGCGGGCGCCACGATGGTGCGGAGCGCGCGATTGCTGCGGTGGCGATCGGCCTGCCGGCGCACCGACCGGCGCCCCTTGAGTTCATCACGGGTGAGATGTGGCATCGCCATGGCAAGGCTAGCGTGGCGTTACCATGGACCCCATGACCGGCCGTTCTGCCAACATGCCGCCGTGGGCCATCGTCTGCTCCGTGGCCGGCATCGTCGTGATCCTCTGGATCGCGGGACAGACCCTCGGACACGTGATCTTCGTGTTCTTGGTCTCGGTCGTCATCGCCCTGTTGCTCAACCCGCTGGTGCGGTTGCTGCGCAAAGTGCACGTGCCGCGGGGTATCGCAGTGGCCACGGTGTTCCTCTCGTTCATCGGGGCCGTAGCGGCGGCGATCATCCTGCTCATCCCGCCAATCCAAAACCAGATTCAGGCGATCCGCGGCAACCTGCCGCTGTACACCGATCAGGCACAGCGGCAGGTGCAGAATCTTCAGGCGTTCTTCGAACGCAACGGAATCCGCGTGGACGTGCAGCAAAAGGCCGACGCCACGTTGCAGGCCCTCAAGTCGTGGGCAAATGACATAAGTGGCAATGCGGTGTCGTATTCGCTCAGCGCGCTGAGCGGGCTCATATTTGTGCTCATCATGCTGGTGGCGGCCGTGTACATGCTGCTAGATGCCCCGCGTATCGCACAGTTCGCCAAGCGCATTGGCGGTCCGTCGGCCGCGCAGTTTCTTCGCCGCACCGAGCGCACACTCGGGCAGTACGTCAAGGGGCAGACGCTGGTGTCGCTCATCATCGGTGTCAGTGCCGGTCTGGTGCTGTGGGTCTTCGGCGTCACCGGAATCTTCCCCCAGGGCGCCACGTACGCAGCGCTCTTCGCGGCGTGGGTGTTCCTCATGGAATTCGTCCCGTACGTCGGACCCATTCTGGGCGCGGTGCCCCCTCTGCTTCTCGCGCTCTCCACCTCACCGGTCACCGCGTTGTGGGTCCTCATTGCCTTTATCGCCATCCAGCAGATTGAGGGCCACGTGGTGGTGCCGCAGATCATGGGCGACGCGGTGGGCGTGCACCCGCTGGTGGTCATCTTCGGCGTCCTCGTCGGCGGAGAGGTCTACGGCGTTCTGGGCGTGCTCATCGCCATCCCAGTGGTGGTGTTGTTGAAGGAGGCCGTCGTCTACACCAGTGAGCGCATTGGATGGTTCAACATGACGTTGCCCCCCGATGACCCCTTGGTCGTGGCGGCGCAAACGGCCTCGGGAGTCATGCCACCACCGCGACGCACGCCGCCGCCGGATGGCGACACCATGGACGTCCCCTCGCGCATCAACTAGCCGATGACCGCTGAGGCACTGCTCACGGCGCGCGGTATTGCACGGCAGTACGGACAGGTTCAGGCGCTCGCGCCGCTCGACCTGTCGCTGGTTCGCGGCGAGCGTGTGGCTCTCATCGGCCCCAACGGTGCTGGCAAGACCACGCTTCTCAGCATTCTGGCTGGCGTGTGCAGTGCCACCGTCGGAACCATTGACTGGGCCGGTGGCACACCGCTGCCGGTGGGCTGGGTTCCGCAGAAGCCCGCGCTCTACCCCCGTCTGACCGTGCGGGAGAACCTGCGCCTGTTCGCAGGGCTCGAGGGCGCCGACGACGCGCTGGCCACTGCCAACGGACTCATCGCGCACGCCGACCTCGTCGAGTTCGCGGACCGGCGTGCCAGTGCGCTGTCCACGGGCACGCTTCAGCGCCTCAATCTCGCCATCGCCCTCGCTGGGCAGCCGACCATCCTTCTGCTCGACGAACCCACCGGCACGCTCAGCCCCGACCAACGCCATCGCCTCTGGGCCTGGATGGATGATCTCGCGAGTGACGACATGGCTCTGGTATTCAGCACCCAGTCGCTGGACGAGGCGGTGCGGCACGCCGATCGCATCGTGGCCCTTGTAGCCGGGCGCATGCGCGTGGACGGCTCCGTGGCCGACCTGATCCGCCTCGGCGGGGGCGACCCGGGCGATCCCGACGCGGCCGAAGCCGCATTCATGGCGCTCGTGGACGGCACGCCATGAGGAGCCTCCGTGCCGGGCGCCTGCTGTTCGCGAAGGACCTGCGGGTGCTCGTGCGCAGCCGTGGACTTCTGGCCATCCTCATCGGCTACCCCGTCACCATCGCGATTCTGCTCGCCATCGCGCTGAGCGGAGGTGACCGCCGGCCATCGGTGGCATTCGTCAACCTCGATGCGGGCTCCGGCCGCACCGTGCTGGTGGGCAACGAGCGTCTCTCGGTGGGTGACTACGTCAACCGCATCCAGCAGAACGTTGATCTGAAACGCCTGGACCCCGCACAGGCGGAGCAGGCGCTCAGAGACAGCAAGGTGACCGCCATCCTCACCATTCCTCAGGGGTTCGTGGCTGACTTGGCGTCAGCCACGCGATCGCCCGTCATCACGCTGCAGACCAACCCGCGCAATCCCATCGAGGCGCAGGCCGTGGAGCGCAATATGGAGGCGGCCATCTTCCGGCTCAACCAGGCCCTGGCCACCGCGTATGTGGATCAAGTGCTCAACCTGGTCAAGCTGATTCAGGACGGCGGATCGGTTTCCCTCTTCGGCACGAGCGGACACCTTGAGGGCCTAAAACGCAGTGAGCAAATCGTGCGGGGCATGCAGCAGGCGCTCCGCGCGGCCGGACAGCCCGCCGAGGCCGCCAAAGCCGATTCACTCATTACCTTCATCTCCGGCGTGGGTGACAATCTGAACCTCGCAAAGCCGGCGGCCCGATCCATCGCGAGCCCCATCCGCCTCGACATCCAGTCGGGCACCCCGGGGCGCGAACCGCTCTCGGTCTTGGGCATCGCCGCCGCACTGGTAGTGGGTCTGGGGCTTCTGGGCGTGCTGCTGGCAGCAGCGCTGCTCTCGGCCGAACGGGAGGATGGCGCCATGTCACGCCTGGGCCGCGGGCTCGTTGGGCCGGGTGTGATGATCACACAGAAGGCGATGGTGTCCGCCGTGGCCATGCTGGTGGTGGGCATGGTGCTGCTGGGGATCGTGGCGGTCGCAACGTCGGTCACGGTGGGCCGATGGGCCATTTGGGTGCTCGCCCTCGTCGTGGCTGGACTCGCGTTTGGGGCCTTCGGCCTGCTCATTGGCGCACTCGCCCGTGAGACGCGCACGGCGCTTCTCGCCTCCCTCATGATCACCCTCCCGCTGGCGGTGGTCGCGCTCATTCCCGGCAACGACGTCGCCTACTGGGTGAGCGCCGTCGCGGGGTTCGGCCCGGCCGCACGGGTGTTCCAGCAGCTGTTGGTGGACCCGACGGTGTCAGGCTCGCTTTGGGCGGGCATCGGCCTGCTGGCAGGTATCGCGCTGGCGTACGGCGTGGTGGCGCGTCTAGTGCTGAGCCACCGCATGCACAGCACCTAGGCCACACGGTCCAGCCAACCGATCGCCGCGGTCGGGGCGGGGCGGCGGCGGGGTCAATGGCATGGGCCCCTGGGGCCTACGGGTCCGCGAATACGTCCGCCAGCAGCGCCCTGAATTCATCGGCTCCGATGAGCGAGGCGCCAAAGCGCATCACATGCGGGGAGTGCATCTGCACGTCAATCAGCACGCAGGCATCCGCGCGCGCGATGCAGATGAGCCCGGCGATGGCCGCATTGCCCCCATCGGGGGCGCGGTGAAACATGCTCTCTGCGGTGATCAGGCCGCCCATCGCGACGCCGAACAGGCCGCCCACCAGGCGGTCACCGTCCCAGGCCTCCACGCTGTGCGCGATGCCCAATTCGTGCAGCGCCTCGTAGCCACGCATCAGCCGAGGGGTCAGCCACACGCCGTCACGGTCGCCACCACACGCCTGCAGCACCTCGGCGAACGCCGTGTCCACGCGCACGTCGTAGCCCCGGCGGCGCAGCATACGCGCGACGGTTTTTGGGATGCGCGAGTCCCGCACGAGGATGACTGCGCGTGGGTCGCTGGTGTACCAACCAACCGGGCCATCGGCAGGGTCTGAATCCATGGGGAAGGCTCCCGCCCGATACCCGGCGAGCATGTGCGCGGGCGCGATGCCCGCATCTACGAGCACAGGGTCATCTGACCCGAACACCGCGAACCCGTCCGAACCCCAGCCGTCAGCCACGGCAGCGACGATACACTCGCTCACCGTGGCTCCTGACATCGCAGACACCGCTGTGAGATTGGGCATGTTCCCCTCGGTGCGGCACCGTCGGCTGCGTCGTACCGAGGGCATCCGTCGCCTCGTGCGCGAGGTGGCCCTCCGCCCGTCGCAGTTGGTGCTGCCCATGTTCGCCGTGGCCGGCACGCATACCCGTGAGCCAGTAGACGCCCTGCCCGGCATCGCGCGTCTGTCGCCGGATCTAATGGCGCAGGAGGCCCGTGCCGTACACGAGGCGGGCATCGGCGGCGTGCTGATCTTCGGCGTCACCGATCAGAAGGACCCCGTGGGCACGAGCGCCCACGCCAGCGATGGCGTGGTGCAGGCGGCCGTGCGCGCCATCAAGGCGGAGGTACCCGAGTTGGTGGTCATCACCGACGTGTGTCTGTGCGCCTACACCGACCACGGGCACTGCGGCCTGCTGGACGCCGCTGGTGTGGTCGACAACGACCTGTCGCTTCCCGTGCTGGCGCGCGTTGCCGTAAGTCACGCCGCAGCCGGTGCCGACATCGTGGCCCCCAGCGACATGATGGACGGGCGCGTGGGCGCCATTCGCGAGGGTCTCGATGCGGCTGGGTACGCGGGCACCGCGATCATGGCCTATTCGGCCAAGTACGCATCGGCGTTCTACGGCCCCTTCCGCGAGGCCGCCGGCTCGGCACCCGGGCACGGCGACCGTCGTGGGTATCAAATGGACCCACCCAACATCCGCGAGGCAATCCGCGAGGTCGAGCAGGATGAGGCCGAGGGTGCCGACATGGTCATGGTCAAGCCCGCCGCCACTTACCTCGATGTCATTCAGGCCGTCCGCGGGGTCACCGACCTTCCGGTGGCGGCGTACCACGTGAGCGGCGAATTCGCGATGATCAAGGCCGCCGCCGAGCGTGGCTGGCTCGACGAGCGCACGGCGATGATGGAGACCCTTACGGCCATCACGCGCGCGGGCGCCGACATCGTCATCACCTACGCGGCGGTTGACGCCGCACATTGGATCCGGGAGGACTCCGTATGAGCACCACCAAAGCAGCGCCCGTGCGCCACAAGCCCGACAACGTGGATCAGCGGCTGCTGAACGCCTTGCAGGCCGGCATTCCGATGGTGCGGCGTCCGTTCGCGCCCATCGCCGAGACCGTGGGTATTGGCGAAGACGAGGTGCTCGCCCGTATGCAGGTGCTGAAGGACGCCGCCATCATCCGTCAGGTATCGGCCATTTTCGACACGCGTGCGCTGAGTTACGAGAGCACGCTGGTGGCGGCGTCATACCCTGATGACCGTCTGTTCGACGCCGCGGCCATCATCAACGGCCACCCAGGCGTGAGCCACAACTACCGGCGCACCCACCACTTCAACATGTGGTTCACGCTTGCTCTGGAACCGGAGTCGCGCCTGTCACTGGAGGAGACCCTCGGGATCCTCGCGCGCGAGACCGGCGCTACCTCGATGCGCATCCTCCCCACGCTCACGCTCTACAAGATCAACGTCCAGTTGGACATGACTGGTCAGACCGACAGTGCCGCGCGCGCCGAACCGGTGGCTCCGCCCAAGCGCGGCGATGGCAAGCCGGTGAGCGACGACGACCGTCAGGCCATTTTGATACTGCAGCAGGACATGCCATTGGTTTCCGAGCCGTTCGACGTGTGGGCCACTGCGGCGGGAATGGATGTGGACACCCTTCTGGCCAAGGCTCAGGAATTGCAGGACCGCACGGTGATGCGCCGGTTCGCCGCCGTACTGAACCACCGCAAGGCCGGGTTTGGTGCCAATGGCATGGCCGTGTGGAAAGTGCCCGTGGATGACGTGGATGACTTCGGTGCCCGCATGGCTACCTTCCGATCGGTGTCGCACTGTTACAAGCGTCCCACGTACGACGACTGGCCCTACAACCTCTTCACGATGGTGCACGCCACGTCGAAGGACGCCTGCGAGGAGACCATCGCCGCGCTCGCCACGGAAGCGGGCCTCAGCGCCAGCGATTACGCCGTCCTCTACTCCACCTTCGAGTTCAAGAAGGTGCGGTTGAAGTACTACTCGCCGGAGTATCGGGCGTGGGAGGACCTCGCGATCGCCGGCTCGACGCTGCCCACGGCCTGACCATGGAGGCATCCACCGACACCCGGCGCAGCGACCAGCTGTACGCACGCGCACGCCAGGTGCTGGTGGGCGGGGTCAACTCGCCGGTGCGCGCGATGCGCGGAATCGGTCGCGACCCCATCTTCATTGATCAGGCCGATGGTGCATACGTTTACGACGTGGATGGCAACACCTACGTTGACTATCTGGCCTCATGGGGCCCCGCCATCTTGGGCCACGCCGTGCCCGTCATTCTCGACGACCTGCGCGGTGCTCTGGCCCGCGGCACGTCGTACGGCGCGCCCACCGAGCGCGAGGTGGTGTTTGCCGAGGCCGTGCGCGATGCCATGCCGTCCATCGAGCGGCTGCGCATGACCTCGTCGGGCAGCGAGGCCGTAATGGGTGCGGTGCGTCTGGCCCGTGCCGCCACCGGGCGCGAGCCCATCGTCAAGACCGAGGGTGGCTACCACGGCGCCATTGACGGACTGCTCGCGCAGGCCGGCAGCGGCGCCACCACGTTGGGCGTACCCACCAGCCCCGGCGTCACCGCGGGCGCCACGGCCGCCACACGTCTGGTGCCCTATAACGATCTGGCCGCAGCCGAGGCCGCGCTCGAGGGTGCCGCCGCCATCATCGTGGAGCCCGTGGCCGGGAACATGGGCGTGGTGCCGCCCGCCCCCGGCTACCTCGAGGGCCTGCGCGCGGCCTGCGACCGCACCGGTGCCCTGCTCATCCTCGATGAGGTCATCACCGGATTCCGCGTGGCACGCGGCGGGGCGCAGGAGCGATTTGGCATCACCGCCGACCTCACATGTCTGGGCAAGATCATCGGCGGCGGGCTCCCCGTGGGCGCCTTCGGTGGTCGCGCCGACGTCATGCGTGAACTGGCGCCCGAGGGCCCCTGCTATCAGGCCGGCACGCTCAGCGGCAACCCGCTGGCCACCACCGCGGGGCTTGCCGTCATCGGCCGCCTGGCCGCCGCGGGCACGTACGAGCAGCTCGAAGAGCACGGTGCCCGGCTCGAGGAGGTCATCATCGCGAGTGGCGCGCCGGTTACCATCCAACGCGTTGGCTCCATGCTCACCCCGTTCTTCGCCGATGGGCCGGTCACCAACTACGCCGAGGCCACCGCGTGCGACACCGACGCATACGCGCGCTTGGCCCGTGGCCTACTGGCCAACGGGGTGTACCCGCCGCCCTCGCAGTTTGAGGCTTGGTTCATCAGCACCGTGCACGGCGATGCGGAGTTCGCAGCCACGGCGGCGGCCTTCGATCGCGCCACCCAGGCGATGGCGTGAGTACCCTCACCACCGACTCGGTGGCCCTACTGCTGGCCCAGCAGCGCGCCCTCGCCGGTCGCATCTGCGAGCGCGACGAGGTGCTGGTGCCCATGGTCACCCCGCCGCTCGCGCATGAGCACGCGCTTGGCCTCGAACTGATCCTCGAGGGATTCCTGCTGCACCACGGCACGTCACGTCACGCGGGTGTGGTGGAAATGGGTGCCGCCGTCCTGGGCGGCGACTACTGCTATGCGCAGGGGTTGGTGCGGGTAGCGGCCACCGGCGACCTGGCCATCGTCGAGGCCCTTGCCGACCTGGTGGCGCTGTCATCCGCCGCGATGGCGGCCGATCGCGCCGACGACCTTGTGGCGCTGTGGCGCTGCACGGCCGCCGCGGTGGCTGGCGAGCACGGCCCCGCCACGGTCGAGGCCGTGCGCCTCGCGCGTGGCGCGTTGCGTGAGGGGCGCTCGGAGCCCATCACCGAACTCGCGGCCCAGTTGCCGCCGGCACCCGCCCTGGCTGAGGCGCTCGCACGATGAAGGACCTGCGCGAGTGGATCGTTGCCCTGCGCGGCATTGGCGAGTTGACAGAAGTTCACGCCGAGGTGGATCCCCACCTCGAGATCACCGAGATCGCTGACCGCGTGATGAAGGCCGGTGGCCCCGCGCTGCTCTTCACCAACGTCAAGGGCTCGTCCATGCCGGTGCTCATCAACCAGTTCGGCAGCGAGCGTCGAATGGCCATGGGCCTCGGGGGTACTGACCTCGACGAGATTGCCGCGCGCATCGCGAACATCGCCGAGATGCAGCCACCCCAGGGCGTGATGCAGAAGGTCAAGGCGCTCGGCACATTGCGTGAACTGGCGTCGCTGGGTACCAAGACCGTGAAGACCGGCCCGTGTCAGGAGGTAGTGCTCACCGGGGACGACGTCAACCTCGACCTCGTGCCCATCCTCCACTGCTGGCCCCAGGACGGTGGGCCGTTCGTCACCCTGCCCCTGGTGTTCAGCCACGACCCCACGACCGGCGCGCGTAACTGCGGCATGTACCGCGTGCAGAAGGTGGACCGCCGCACCTGCATGATGCATTGGCAGATCCACAAAGACGGGCGCCAGCACCTGCTGAATGCCGAGGGCCGCGTGCCCGTGGCCGTCGCCATCGGCACAGACCCCGCCATCACATACGCGGCCACCGCGCCCCTGCCGCCGGCGCTGGACGAGATGATGTTGGCGGGTTTCCTGCGCGGCAAGCATGTGGAGATGGTGAAGGCCGTCACGCAGGACATCACGGTTCCGGCCAACGCCGAGATGGTGATTGAGGGCTACGTGGACGCCGCCGACCTCGGTGACGAAGGCCCATTTGGCGACCACACAGGCTTCTACACGCCGGTTGACCAGTACCCGCGCTTTCACGTGACCGGCCTCACCATGCGACGCGATGCCATCTACAGCACCACCATCGTCGGCATGCCTCCGATGGAGGACTACTGGCTGGGCAAAGCGACGGAGCGCCTGTTCCTACCGCTCATCAAGATGACCGTGCCCGACCTCGTGGACATGAACCTTCCGCTGCAGGGCGTCTTCCACAACTGCGCAATCGTATCGGTGAAAAAGCGCTACCCCGGACACGCGAAGAAGTTGATCAACGCCGTGTGGGGGCTCGGGCTGCTGTCACTCACTCGTTGTGTCATCGTCGTGGACCACGACATTGATGTGCGTGATGTCTCGCAGGTCGCGTTTCGGGCGTTCTCGAACGTGGACGCCGGGCGCGACGTGCTCATCATGGATGGCCCCGTGGATGCGTTGGACCACGCGGCCCCCTATGCGGCCTACGGCGCCAAGATCGGCTTCGATGCCACGGCAAAGTGGGATGGCGAGGGCATTGTGCGGCCCTGGCCAGACGAAATCCGCATGAGCGATGAGGTGCGCCAGCGCGTGGATGCGCGATGGGCCGACCTCGGTATTCATCTGCCGGGTGCGTGACGGGGTGGCAGCGTGGCAGGGTCGCGGCGTTTCATCCCATGCGGGACAACTGACCCATATCCGCCTCTCGCAGGCGCATATTTGGTGGGCGTGCAGTCCCTCGGTTAGTGTCACCGGTTCAGTGATCGTCAACGGAGGTTGGAGTGGCTGAGGACGAGCCGGGCAACAGCACGCCCGGAACGCAGGCGGGGCCGTACGAAGGTCCGCGCGCGACCGACTTCATCCCGGAGCCGGATCATGCGGATGACCCCGGGTATATGACCCGCACAAAGTTCCTCTCGACGGTCGCAATCGTCGGTGGGGGCGTGCTGACCGCTGCCATCATGGTGCCGGTCGTCGGGTTTGCCGTGGCGAACCCGCTGAAAGATGAGAAGTGGAGCTGGGTTGACATCGGGCCTGCCGGCGACTTCCTCAAGAATGCTCCTCCGTACGGCAACGCCACACCCTCCACGAAGATCGGCGAGGTCGCCTCGCTCGCCGTCTCCGGCAGCTCCCCCGAGGCCGACCGCCGCATCTACGTGATGTTCGGCCTCGTTGACCCCACCTCAAAGCCCCTCCCCGGCACGGACGAGAGCACGGCGGCGTTCAACGCCCGGTTCGCCAAATGGGCAGCGAGCCTCACGGCCGCCGACATGGACCTGCTCGGCATCTGGAACCGCTGTGCCCATCTGGGCTGCCCGGTTGCCTACGCCCCCGGTTCCCAGGGCTTCATCTGCCCGTGCCACGGCGGCGCGTACGACTCGCGCGGTTTGGTCACCGGTGGGCCGGCGCCGCGCCCGCTCGACCGCGTTGATATGAAGATCGTCAACCAGTCCAAGCAGTACACAGCGGACGAGATCTCCACGGGGAAGGACCGCCTCACGCTCGCCGAGGCCGTTGCGCAGTCGCCCAACCCGAAGGTCCGGATGCTGGTGGGCAAGGCCTACTCCATCTCGCAGGCTCAGCAGCCGTTCGCGCTACGCGGCCCCGGTGAACCTGTGACCGGGACCCTCGCCAACCTCTACCCGTTCGCCTAGGAGTCTCGTTGGCAACCAAGGACATCGGTCCGAAGAACGAGCTCCAGCAGGGCGCGGAGGCGGTCGTTGACTACGTTGACGAGCGCTCAGGCGCCACGACGGGTGCCCGCTGGATGCTGTTTCGCAACATTCCCGCTGGCACCAGTTGGTTTCAGACCCTTGGCTTCACCGCCATGGCGCTGTTCGGCATGCAGGCCATCACCGGGATCATCTTGGCGATGTATTACAAGCCCGACACCACCACCGCGTTCGGCAGCATCGCCCACATCACCAACGAGGTGACGTGGGGCTGGCTGGTGCGCGGCATGCACAAGTGGGGCGCCTCGGCGATGATCATCATCGTGTTCCTTCACATGGCACGCGTGTTCATCTGGGGTGCCTACAAGTACCCGCGTGAACTGACGTGGGTCACCGGCGCCATGCTGCTCCTGATGACCATGATGATGGGCCTCACCGGGTACCTGCTGGTATGGGACCAGAAGGCGTACTGGGCAACCGTGGTGGCAGTGAACATCTTCGCGGGCGTGCCGATTCTCGGGCCGTACATTGGCGACATCCTGCGCGCTGGCCCTGAATTCGGGCCCGATACGTTATCCCGGTTCTATTCGATCCATATGTTGTTAATTCCCATAGGAATCGCGACCTTCATCGGTCTGCACCTGTACTTCATCGTGCGTCTGGGCATCTCCGAGCCGCCGTGGGCCAAGCGTGCGCTGCGCGTAACGCGCGATGAAGAGGACGCCCGTCGCAACGCGGCCCGCGATCGTCAGGCCGGATTGAAGGGCAGCGTTTCGTATCCGCCCGCAGTTACCGCGGACGACCAGGCGGTCGGCCGATGAACCGCCGCGACAAGATCGCGTACGAAAAGGACTACGCGGCGGCGAAGAAGGGCGGCAAGCCGTTCTTCCCCTACGCCATTTACAAAGACACCATCATTGCCGGATTGGCCATTCTGGCCGTCATCGTCCTGGCGATCGTGGTGCGGGTGGAGGTGGGCCAGCCGGTCAATCCGGCCACCACGGACTTCATCCCGCGTCCGGAGTGGTACTTCTACTTCGCATTCGAACTCCTGAAGATCTTCAAGAATCAGGACGCGCTCACCCCGGTGATCATGGCAACGTTCATGGTTCCGAATATCCTCATCATGCTGCTTGTGGTGTGGCCATTCATTGACCGAGGCCCCGAGCGCCGCATCTGGAAGCGTCCGTTCTCGATGGCCGTGGCCGTTGTGGTGACCGGGATGCTCAGTTACCTCACCTTCATCGGCGCGAGCACACCCGAGGGCGTCGTTCAGGGCCAGACCATTCCGGTGAGCGGTCTGGAGGGCGCTGCGGCTGACGGAGCCGCGCTCTTCCTCGCGAACGGCTGTGCCAGTTGCCATATGGTCAAGGGCGTTGGTGCGCCCGGTCCGGGCCCGGACCTCACCAATCAGGGCTCCAAGGGTTGGGACAATGCGAAGATGATCAAGTACCTGCAGATGCCTCTCCCACCGATGCCGTCGTTCTCGTCGCTGCCACCCAAGGACTTGGACGCACTGGCGACCTTCGTCAATGGACTGGGCACCAAGTACAAGTAGTCCACCTGGCCGGTGAGCAAGGTCTTGGCCCGGGGTTCCGCACTGCGGAACCCCGGGCCGTTGTGGGCCCCCGAGGTCTACGATCACGCGGTATGCGCGTGTTCTTGGCAGTCACGGGCGCGAGTGGCGCTGCCTATGGTGGGCGGGCCCTCTCCGCCCTCACCGCAGCAGGCCACCACGTGGGCCTGTGCGTGTCCGATGCCGGATGTCAAGTGATCAGCCACGAGTTGCTGGGCGAGGGTCCACGACCGACCTCACGCACGGACGTGGTGGAGCGTTTCGTCCAGGCGCACGCCCAGTCCCCGGGCGCCGTGGACGTTCTCCAGCCAGACGACATCGCATGCTCCTTCGCCTCCGGATCGTCCGGTGCCCGGGCGGCGCTCGTGATGCCCTGTTCCACCTCCACGTTGGGCAAGGTGGCCCATGGCACCGGCGACACGCTCATCCACCGCGTGGCCGAGGTCATGCTGAAGGAGCGGGGGCAGCTGGTACTGGTGCCCCGCGAGACGCCGGTGTCGCTCATTCAGTTGCGCAATATGGTGGCGGTCACCGAGGCCGGCGGCATCATCCTGCCGGCGTCGCCGGGGCTGTACACCCTGCCGCAGTCGATTGACGACCTCGTGGACTTCGTGGTGGGCAAAGCCCTTGACGTGCTGCGCATTGACCATGCCCTCTTCCCCCGATGGGGCGAAGCGGGCCGAGTGGAGGCATGACGCCACCCATCACCGACCGCGAGGCGTTCGACGCCATCGCACCGCGATACGACATTGTGAGCGGTGTCATGACGCTCGGCATGGGTGACCGCTGGCGCCGTGCCGCGGCCGAGGCCGCCGACGTGGCCGCGGGATCTCAGGTGCTCGACTGCTTCACGGGAACCGGTGGTCTCGCCCTGATGCTGGCCGACCGCGTCACATCCCTCGGTACGGTCATTGGGGTGGACTACTCGCCCGCCATGATTGATCGGGCGCGCATGAAGGCGGCGTCACAGTGCCAATGCCGCTTCGAGGTGGCCGATGTCGCCTCGCTGCCCTTCGAGGATGACCGGTTCGACGCGGTTACGGCATCCGGAGGCCTGCGCAACATGGACGACCCCGCCCAGGGCATCGCCGAGATGGCACGGGTGGCGCGCCCTGGCGGGCGCGTGGTCATCCTTGAGATCACCCCGCCCCGACACCTGCGGCGTGTCCACGCCAAGGTGCTGGGCAAGGCCATGCCCGCGGTGGGCGCAATGCTGGGGGGCGACCCTCAGGCATTCGCCCGCATGGGCACATCGGTGGGGCACATGCCACCGCCGGCAGAGATCACGGCGGTCATGGCCGGCGAGGGCATCACGGACATCCGCTGGCGCGACTTTGCAGGCGGCATGGCCACCCTGCACCATGGACGGAAGGCCGGATGACCACGGCCCCCGCAGCGACGACATTCGTTGATGCACTGCGCCCGTGGATGGCGCAGTGCGAACAGCTGCTGTCGGATGTGGCGGGTGGGCACGCCGCGCAGGTCAGCGGCCCGGCCGGCGACACACTGGCAGCGGGTGGCAAGCGCGTGCGGCCCATGCTGCTGTTCTGCGCGTCGGCGCGGGGCGAGAATGACCGCACGGCGCTGGTATCGGCTGCCGCCGCGGTGGAGTTGGTGCACATGGCCACGCTCGTGCACGACGATCTGATTGACGCTGCCACCACGCGCCGCGGGCGTCCCACAGTGGCCTGCGCACACGGGGCCCAGACGGCCATCCAGGTTGGCGACTTCCTATTCGCGCGTGCATTCGCCGAACTGACCCGCGTGGGGTCGGCAGCCGCCGTGCAGGTATTGGCAGATGCCGCCCTCGATCTGGCCCTCGGTGAAATTGACCAGCAGCGAGCGGCGCACGACCTGACGCTGTCGGTGGATTCGTACATGGCCCGCTGCCGACGCAAGACCGGTGCACTCTTCTCGGTTGCCTGCCGCCTTGGCGCGGTGCTGTCCGGCGCCGGCAGCGAAGCCGAAGCACGCCTCGCGGCATATGGCGAGCATGTCGGCGTGGCCTTTCAGATCTTTGACGACATCCTCGACATCGCGGGGTCGCCGGCCGAGACCGGCAAGCGCCGCGGCACCGACATCCTGAGCGGCACAGTCACCCTGCCCGTCATCCTGGCCATGGCCGAGGACCCCGGGCTCGCAGCCGATATTGCCGTCGCCTCTCGGGGAAATGCCTCGGTGGAGCCGCTGTGCGACCGATTGGCCACGCACCCCGGTACCGCGGCCGCTCGTGCTCGTGCCATTGAGCAGGTAGGTCGTGCCGTCACATCACTCGCCGGCGATGTCGGCGCTGCGGATGTTGATGCGCTGCGCACAATCGCTGCAGGTGTCGTGGACCGGTACGCATGACGCGTGACGAGATCATCGCGCTGCTCGACGCCCGCGACCCACTGGCAGCAGCCGAGGGCATCACCCCTCCCCGCGAGATCCCCTGGACCCGTGGTACATGCGACGATGCCGAGGTGCTGCGGTACGGAGCGGGCACCACGAATGCGCAGATCGCCGACCGTCTGCTGGCTCTGGCCGGTGATCCATCTGTGCGTGCGGTGAGGTTGGTGCCGGGGGGCGATTCGACCGATCGCCCGGGCTCCTGGGGGGTAGAGGACCTGTTGGTGACGGCGGTCGCGCGCCGGGGGCTTAGCGATGGCGTGGCCATCCGTTCCGACTGGCATCGCCTGGGTGCTGCGACCTGCCAGCTGGCCATCGCGTTTGGGGCCACCGAGTGGGTCATCCCCGTCACCGACGATGCCGACCCCGATCGGCTCGCCGAAGCGATCGGTGCGAGGGCGGTGGCGCGATGAGCGACCTGCGTGTAGGGCGCATCAGCGCACTGAACATGTATCCGATCTACCACCACCTCGAGCAGGCGGCGCTGCCCGGTGTGACGTTCACGGACGGGCTTCCCGCGGCGCTCAACGCCGCAGTGCTGGCGGGCGACCTCGACGTGTCTGCCATGTCGAGCATCGCGTACGCCCGCAACGCCGACCGCCTACGGCTCATCCCGGTGGGCTGCATTGCCTGCCAGGGGGCCGTGGATTCAATCCGGCTGCTCACGCCCGTGCCACTCGCCGCCGTAACCCGTGTGGCGGTGACGCCCCACAGCGCGAGCAGTGTGACGCTGCTGCGCATTCTCTTGGGCCCCGACGTGGCGTTTCGCCTGCTCGATGGTGACCCGGCCGAGGCCATCGCGCAGGGTGACGCCGTGCTGCTCATCGCCGACGAGGCCCTCGCGGCGCACCGCGATGCCATCGCCATGCACTCGATTGATCTGGGCGACGTGTGGCAGCAGCGCACCGGGCTGCCGATGGTGTTTGGCGTGTGGGCCGCACGCGAAGATGCCGCACGTACCCGCGAGGCCGAGGTGGCCCGGCTGTCTCGGGCGATTGACGACGCCCGGCAGGCCTATCTGGCCGACCCGGATGCCGTCGCCGTCGCCGCCACAGCCCGGTTTCCGTTCCCAGCGCCGTACATCCGCGACTACCTCGCGCGCCTGACGTACGTGTTCGGCGCCGACGAGCGCGCGGGGCTCGCACGCTTCCTCGAGATGGCGCGTGCAGCCCACGAACTGGACGACGTCCCCGTCCTGCACCCGGTGGCCGCATGAGCACCACGGTCACACGCTACCGCGAGGTGATCGAGCGGCTGGACGCCGGCGAGCGGCTGGACGAAGACGGGGCACGTGCCCTGCTTGGCAGTCGCGACGTCGTGGCCGTGTGTGCCGCCGCCCGCCGTGCCCGCGACCGCGTGACGAATCCCGACGAGGTCACCTTCGTCATTGACCGCAACGTCAACTACACCAACTTCTGCATCACCGACTGCGACTTCTGTGCGTTTTACCGGCACCCACGCGATCCGAGCGGGTACATCCTCAGCAAGCCGGTCATCTTCCGGAAGATCGAGGAAACGCTCGACCTCGGTGGCACCGCGCTGCTGCTGCAGGGTGGCCACCACCCCAACCTGCATATCGAGTGGTACGAAGATCTCTTTCGCGATATCAAGCGCCGTTATCCGATCCACCTGCACGCGCTGTCGCCATCTGAGGTGCTGCACATCGCGCACTACTCGAGGCTGACTCTGGACGAGGTACTCGACCGGCTCATCGCCGCGGGGCTCGACTCCATTCCCGGGGGCGGCGCCGAGATTCTGGTTGACGCGGTGCGCGACATCATCGCCCCGCGCAAGACCAACACCGCGGAGTGGCTCGGCGTCATGCGCGAGGCCCACCTGAAGGGCCTCAAGAGCAGCGCCACCATGATGTATGGCACCGTTGACACCATTGACGACCGCATCGAGCACCTGCGCGTGCTGCGCGAGTTGCAGGATGAGACCGGCGGTTTCGTGGCGTTCGCATGCTGGTCGTACCAGTCGGGCGGCTGCTCGGCGCGGGGCGACGACCACCTGCACACCACGGCGGCCGACTACCTCATGATGAACGCTGTGGCGCGCCTGTACCTCGACAACATCACCCACATGCAGTCATCGTGGGTCACTCAAGGGCTGCGCGTGGGGCAGTTGGCGCTTGAGGCCGGCTGCGACGACATGGGCTCAATCATGATCGAGGAGAACGTGGTCCGCGCTGCCGGCACCGAGTTCAGTCTCGACACGCCGCGCATGGTGCAGGTAATCGAGGCCACCGGGCGCCGCGCTGTGCAGCGCGACACCGCGTACCGCGTGGTGCATCGCTTCTAAGAAGCCCAACGCGCTCCACTCCAACCCCCCCACAACGCCCGGCGAAAGGGGGGCCCAAGGAGACCCGGGGGGCCTTCTAGGCAGTGGGCAGTCCTAGTTGGGTCCAGGCCTCGATGCCGCCCTCGAGATTCACCACGTCCTCGAAGCCGTCTTCATTGGCCTCAAGGTATCGGCACACCTGCTCCGAGCGGCCGCCGCTGTGGCAGCTGAAGATGACAGTGCGGTTGCGGGGCACTTCGGCCAGACGGTCGAGCAGATCTCCCATGGGAATATGTACCGCGCCCAGGATGGCCGCCTGCGACACCTCGTCGTCCTCACGCACGTCGATGATGATGGCGTCGCCCGCGTCCATCGCGGCCTTGGCCTGCTGGGGAGTCATCAGTTCCATGGCAGCGACCCTAGACGACGCCAACGGCCATCGCGTCGGCAACACGGTCGGCCTCGAATGAACTGCGCACGAGCGGGCCGGCCTCCACATGGACGAGCCCCAAACTGACGCCGAGCGCGGTGAGCGCGGGGTACTCGGCAGGCGCATAGAAACGCTCCACGGGGACATGTCTGGGACCGGCCGGGCACAGATACTGGCCCACCGTTACTACCTTGGTACCCGTCGCCACAAGGTCGGCGAACACGCTGGCGATCTCGGACAGTCGCTCACCCAAGCCCACCATGATGCCGCTCTTGGTGGGCAATCCAGCGGCGGCCGATCGCTCCAGCAGTTCAAGCGTGCGCTCGTAGCGGGCACCAGGGCGTGCACGTTTGTACAAGCGCGGCACCGTCTCTGTGTTGTGGTTCAGCACATCGGGCCGGGCCTCGATGACTGCGTCAAGCGCGTCCCAATTGCCGCGGAAGTCGGGGATGAGTACCTCAATTCGCGCCTCCGGCACGGAGTCGCGCAGCGCCAAGATGACCGCGGCGAAGTGGGCGGCGCCGCCGTCCGGCTGATCGTCCCGAGCCACCGCGGTGACCACCACATAGCGAAGGCCCATTGACGCCGCGGCCTCGGCCAGACGCCGGGGCTCGTCGGGGTCGGGCGGCTGCAGTGGCTTGCCCGTGGCCACATTGCAGAAGCGGCATCCGCGAGTGCACACATCGCCGGCGATCATGAAGGTGGCCGTGCCGCGACTCCAACAGCGCTGGATATTGGGGCATGCGGCCTCCTCGCACACCGTCACCAGACTCTCCTGGCGCATGAGCGCCTTCAGCTCGACGTACTTGGGGCCGAACGATCCCTTCTCAACCACCCACCGCGGTAGGCGCTCCGTCTGAAGCAACTGGTGCAGTTGACGGGGAGTCACCACGACCGGCGCGAGGGCCTCGATGGGACCGGGGCCCACCAGCACGTCGCCCACAATGACGTCTGGCAGACGGCCCGCTGCGTGGGCCTCCCGCACCTGGCCAAGCAGGTCCTCGTCGGGAATGGCGTCCACCTGAAATGCGCGCTCGCCGGTCACCCTTCGCACGCTAGCGAAGCGGGCGTCGCCTCCGGGAGGACATCGGGTAGCGTCTTGCCCCATGGTCCTGTCAGATCGCACCATCCGCGAAGAGATCGCCGCCGGTCGGCTGATCGTCGAGCCCTTCGACGACGCCCTCGTGCAGCCATCCTCAATTGACCTACGCGTGGCCAGCAAGTTTCGCGTGTTCAGAAACAACCGCCAACCCTTCATTGATCCGCGCGAGCCCGACGACAACCTCACCGAGGTCGTCACCGTGGGTGACGATGAGCCATTTGTGCTGCACCCCGGCGAGTTCGTGCTGGGATCCACGCTTGAGCGGGTAGGCATCCCCGGCAATCTGGTGGCCCGCCTTGAGGGCAAGTCGTCGCTCGGCCGTCTCGGGCTGCTCATTCACTCGACGGCGGGCTACATCGACCCCGGGTTCGAGGGCAACATCACGCTTGAGTTCTCGAACGTCGCGAGCCTGCCGATACTCATTCGCGCGGGCATGCGCATTGGCCAGATCTCGTTTTTGCAGATGACCACCCCGGTAGACACGCCCTACCAAGGGAAGTACCAAGGGCAGTCGGGGCCGACCAGCAGTCGGTCCCACCAAGACTTTCGCAGCTAGAACCGGCGGCGGGACGACCGGCCGCCGTACCGCCGGTCGGCAGCAAGCCCGCCAACCATTGCGGCCACGAGTGATATGGCCGCGATGAGCAGCGACGGCCCGTCGCTGCCGGGGGCGAACTCGGGCTCGGCGGGACCGCCCGACAGGTTGACGCTCCACAAAATACTGACGACGCCTGCCCACAGCAGCCACCCCACGACCCATGCCGCCAGCGCGGTGAGGAGGCGACGGTCGAGCGTGCGCACGCCAGACAGGAAGCCGCCGATGAGGAACGCGACCACGATGACAATGGCGCGCACCCACAGGTCGGTGCCCGACGACGCAGCAAGACCAACCATGCCCACGAGCGCGCCCCACCCCACCGCAATCGGCTCGATGCCTATGCCCCCGCCCTCCGTTGACTCGCCAGCGAACAGGCTCATGCTAACGTCGAAACAAGGAATCCCCACATGGGGACCACCGACGATGAGGTTGTGAATGCCCTTCGGGATCGGCCCGCTTGAACTCATCATCATCTTGGCGATCATCCTTCTGATCTTCGGCGCGAAGAAGTTGCCCGAGGTCGGTCGCAGTTTGGGATCAGGCATGCGGGAGTTCAAGAAGGGCGTCTCCGGCGACAAGACCGACGAGGCGAAGGAGCAGGTGACGGCCACGCAGGCGGCCGACCCGGCGCTTCCCACGAAGACCGACGAGACCACCCCCACCGCCTAGCGGCCCCGCATCCGCCCTCATCCGGGCAGACTGGATTGCCCCCGTCGCATCGGCGCCCATCGCAAAGGGGGCGGTGCTAATACGCGATGGCGTAATTGAGGCCGTGGGCCCGGCGCGATCCGTCACGCCGCCGCCCGGCACCCCCGAGATTGATTTGGACGACGTCATCCTCATCCCGGGTCTCATTGACGCTCACTGCCATTTGGAATGGGCCCTCACCTCCGGCGTGGCCCCCGCGGCGCCATTTGCACAGTGGCTCGGGGCCTTCGTCGGCCAGAGCCAGCAGTTCGACATGCCCCATCGCGAGCGCGCCACCCGCTGGGGTGCGCTCATGGCGCAGGTCAACGGCACCACCACCATGATGGATGTCGGGCCCACGGGTGCGGGGTCTGCCGCACTCACAGATTCGGGAATGCGCGGCACGGTGTATCTGGAGATCTTCGGCCGCGAGCGGGGGCGCGATGCCCTCGAGCGCGCCATTCACCACGCCGAGGCGGTGGCACAGCTGCGCGACAGTGCTGGCCCCGGCGTGCAGATTGGCGTGTCGCCTCATGCTCCCTACACCGTTGGCCCCGACCTCTGGACTGCCCTTCTGGAGCACCCCGACCTCGGCGCGGCCCCCTTCACCACCCATCTCGCCGAGTCACCCGACGAAGTGCGCCTGCTCGACGAGGGCGACGGGCCTCTGGGCGCCATGTTCAAGCGCCTCGGCCGCGTGCCCGGCCAGTGGCCAGGCGGTGCAAAGGGTCCCGTCGGCCGCCTCGCGGCCCACGACGTGCTGCGCCCGGGGCTCATCGCGGCCCACTGCGTGCAGGTCAACGAGATGGACGCCATGACCTTGGCGGCGCTCGATGTGCGCGTGGCGCACTGCCCCGAGAGCAACGCACGCCTGCACTGCGGCGATGCCCCCGTGGCCATGCTGCACGAGGTGGGTGTGCCCGTAGGTCTTGGTACCGACAGCCCGGCGAGCGCCGGGGCCTACGACCTTCGTGCCGAGGCCCGCGCGGCCGGTGAGGCGGCGGCGCGGCGCGGCGCGCCAATCTCGGCGGTTGACATGCTGGCGCTCGCCACCACGGGGTCAGCCCGGGTGATCGGCCGTGAGCACGATCTGGGTGCCATCGCACCCGGTATGCGTGCCGATCTGGTGGCCGTGCGGCCATTCGACGTATCAATGGCGCAGTTCGACACGGCGGCCGCGGTGCTCGACCAGCGATCGCGCGTGACCTGGGTGATGATTGATGGCCAAGTGCTCATCGAGGGTGGTTATCACGCGCGCATGGATGCCGAGGGCGTTATCGCGGATGCCCGGCAGGCGCGCGCACAGATGGGCCTGGACTAGGCTGCCGTAATGCTCTTCGACGGCACGCACCATAAGTTCCTCTTGAGGGGCATAGCCATCTTGGGCGTCGTGGTGTTCTTGGGATTTGGCGTCATCGCTGGCGGCTTGGCCGTGAGCGGTGGCTGTGGCGCCAACGATCCAGCCCAACAGGCCCTTCAGGACGCCCAGGCCAAGATCACCACCGCGACCGCGCTGGAGCGGGCGGCGGCCAAAGCGCTGAAGGCCTCGCCCAAGAGTGGGCTGGCCAAGCAGGACATCGCCGCGGCGCGCGCCGACCTGTCATCGGCACAGAGCCAGTTGGCCAGTGCCCTCACTGCGCTCAACGCGAGCGACCCCAAGGCAGTGACCGCCGCCCGGGCCGCCGTGAGGCTCGCGCCCGACGACCTGAACGCCATCCAGTCGCTGGCCACCATCGCCATCGCACAAGGGCAGGGGCAGGCTGCGCTCAATGCCCTCGCCACATACACCACGCGCCACCCCAACGACGCACAGGCGTTCCTCATGTGGGGCCAGGTGGCCGAGCAGGCGGGGCAGATGCCGGCAGCGATACTTGCGTATCAGCGGTTTGTGGAACTGGCGCCCGACGACACTCTGGCGCCCGATGTGCGCAGGTACCTCAAGGACCTGGCGAAGCGGCAAGCGGCACCGCACACGAACTGACTAGGCTGCCCAGCCGGTGGTCAGTACGATCCCGTCGGGCCGTTAGCTCAGCTGGTAGAGCAGGGGACTCTTAATCCCAAGGTCGTAGGTTCGACTCCTACACGGCCCATTTACCCGAAAGCCGCCCCCCGAGTGCGGCTTTCGTCGTTCAGATCGTCTCTGCAGATGAGCGTGGCGGTTGTCGGCGCGGTCTACCCAGCGCCCGGGGGAGCAACTGCGAGGAGCGCGCTGCGACGGTTCGTCGCATGGGTCCCACCATCCCTGGCGATGCACACAACCGCGACCCATCCGCTCTGATTGGCGTTACCCGAGAGTCGGCAGGTACCCCCATGAATCGCCTGGTGGCGGGT